>Ga0116231_10008234_pt1 | contig 18417 bp, 10 predicted proteins | sample S1TSphgellanicum_2_FD_89695 | JGI IMG/M metagenome (GOLD analysis project Ga0116231, IMG submission 89695) | Host-associated microbial communities from peat moss isolated from Minnesota, USA - S1T2_Fd - Sphagnum magellanicum MG | ecosystem: Host-associated > Plants > Peat moss > Unclassified...
AGACAGAAAAGAAGGAGGAGGTGTTGGGGTGTGGGGGGGGGGGGGGTGGGGGGGGGTCATGCACACCAAGCACTTGCCATTGCACACCTTCTACCCAACATGACAACATGTGCAAGGATAGGAAACCCCCAAGTGTGGGACAATAATAATAATAATAAGGGTATTTGTGTGCTGGTAGGGTAGGGAACCCCAAAAAAAGGTGTGGGAATAATAGGGGAATTGGTCTGCCACAAGAGGTGAATTGCAATGATAGGTCTCTTTAGGGTTACTACCTCTTTAGGGTTTCTTCTTCTTACCTCTTTAGGGTTTCTTCTTTTAGGGTGAAGAAGAAGAGATGGGGAATATGGTGCCAAAATTTTGTCTTCACCAAATGTTTTTTTAAAAAGGGAGAAGAAGGAGCTTCTTTTTCTTCTTCTTCTTCTTCTTCTTCTTTCCTCTTTGTCTGCCTGAATTCCAACAATATCCTTTTTCATGAATTGGAATTATTGGAATGTGTGAAAATGTCATTACAACGGGGTGCCAATTCTGTCAACCACTTTAGATGATCTTTTGCTACCTACTTACGGAAACAACAACCTTTTTTATTTCTATGTGTAATTTTGAGGAATCTCCCCCAGCAGAAAAACCCTAGGGTGTTATGCTGCGGGAGCTCCCCAGTTTTGTATGTTCCCATGTTCCCATGAAAATATTTCTTTTTTACAAAATGGGAAAAAAGGTAAGGGGATAAAAAAGAGAGTTCTTTTCTTAAGGGGAGTATGGAAGAACTCTCTCTTTATTTCTATGTGTATTTTGAGGAATCTCCCCCCAGCAGAAGAACCCTAGGACATTATGCTGAGGGAGCTCCCCCAATTTTATATGTTCCCAAGTTCCCATGGAAATATTTCTTTTTAATGAATGGGGAATAAAGGGAGGAGATAAAAAAGAGAGTTGTTTACTTAAGGGGAGTACTGGTTCCAGTACTCGTGCATTCTTCTGAGGTTTGGGAACACCCTCAGGTTCATGCTCTCAGGTGACCCTCCCTTAGGAGCACACACTCGTATGGGAATCTCCCCTTACAACTTTCAACAACGCCCTAGCTTACTTGCCTTGACAGAGGTCCCCGACATAATAGGCCCCACAGGCCCACTTGTCTAATACCAAAGCAAATGAATGAATGTATATCAGATATTGCTAACCTAAATGGATGATAACTAGATTTCATATGGTTAGTGGACAGGAAAACAATTCTCTATTAGGCTCTACTACCCTAGCTAACCACAGTGGTTAGCTTAGTTGCCAGGTTTACTACCTACTAAGAAGCCATTAGCACTCAGTTATTTACTAACCATTTACTTGTATTTTTTTAATCTAATAGCCACTTATTATCTTCCTTACCTATCTACTTGCCCTATCCTTTATAGCATAGTTTACCAAAGTGAAACTGAACCTCAACTCAGTTGCAGTTTATCCACAACTAAGTTGTGGTTTGTGAGCCGGTGGGTGTTGGTTCACTTTGGAAGGGTCCAAGGTGAACCCAACACCAACCAGTGTACCATGCAGGATGGATGGTATGTGGACAGGAAACACTTTTCTTTGTTGTATTCTTGTCGCATAGTTAACCATGATCATTAGGTTTGTACTAAATACCCACATATATTTCTACTTACCTAATAACCACCAATTTACTTGAATTGGATTAAACCATTCCTAAATGATGTGGGTAGACATAAAATGGATGCTAAATACAACAAGTTCAAAGCTAGAAGGTTGCAAATCAATCCAAAAAATTATGTTGTGTTATTCATAACATGACCTACTGAAAGCATTACGAGTGCCTTTTCAAATTCCACATAAAACAGCATCAACCTCTATATAAGAAGGTTGTTTGTTTGTCACATTTAGAGCTCCCAAACCACAGTCCTACCCCTCTCCCCCCCCCTCACAACTTGATATTGTTAGAAAGCTCTTGATGAGTAGGGTGCACCAAGGTGGTTTTGTAATGTTTAGACTTACAACATGCATGAGTTGTTGAATATCAAATAATTTTTTGTTGAAAGTTCAATAAAACCAAAAATTGAAAATTTGAAGGAAGTTGGGACACACTTTTTGTTTCGTTAAAAACCATCAATGGGTAGGATTTTATGGAGGTGATTTTTTGTTTTTTAGACTTAAGATGTAGAAGATATTGAAATTTGAAATCAATTGAAATTAGATTAAATTACAAATAATTAATATTGGAAGGGGAAATTACTTGGTTAATGAGTTCACACTTGGGCCAATGGCATGTGCCACACTATCTATCTATTAAGGAAGGTTGTTTGTTTGTTTTGATTGTTTGACATGTTGAGATCTCCCAAACCATGCAATGCCCCAATCCCACTAAACTTTCTAAGGAAGTTTGGGTGAGTTCTTGGTATTTTTGAAAGGCCCTTGATGCCTAGAGATGATTTAGTAAGTTTTAGACCTAAGGTGTTGAAGAAATTTGAATTTTGAGTTTTTTTGTGTATTTGGAAATGAATTTAAAACTTAAAATAGTTTTATTACAATTAGGGTCTTATTCACACTTGGAACAATGGCAAGTATTGTTCGCACTTGGGTCAACACCAGTACAAGGCACACTAATCTATATATTAAGAAAGGCTAGTTTGTTCTATTTGTTTGTCAAAGTGAGATCTCTCAAACTACAATGCCTTCCATCACACTTTTGATATGTTAAAAAGCCCTCAATGTTAGGGGTGCATCAAGGTGGTCTTGTGATGTTTAAACCTATGGAACAAGCATATATGAATATTGAATAGAACTTTCCAAGAAAATTTAACAAAATCAAAACCATATTTTTTAGGAAAATTGGGGCAAGCTCTTGAAATTGATTTAAATTTTACAATCAAAATTTCACAATTGGGTTCTACCATCAAGTTCATGTTCACACTTGGAACAATTACATGGTCTTGTTCACAAAAGGGGTAATGGCACATACCACATGCTAACCTATCTATTAAGGATCAAAGTTGTTTGTTTGTTTATTTGTTTGGTTTGATTGTCATGTTGAAATCTCCTAGACCAAGAACACCCCCTATTACATTCTTCATATTGTTGGAAAGCTTTGATGAGTAGGGATGCACTAAAGTGGTTTCATAATGTTTAAACATATGATGCATGAACTATTGAATTTTGAACAATTTTGTTAACAAAAATGAAATAAATCAAAACTAAACACGCTAGGGAAATTGACAAAGGCACATTTTTTGTATTGATAGAAAGTACTCAATGATGAAGATTTTATAGAGATGGTTTTGAAACATGCCTTTATACCGTGGGTAAAAAACCTTGTCAATTTGTCGTTTTGTAACAAAATGCAAACCCATGGCACATTCTTTAATTCCCACAAAGAAAGAAGGCATGGAAGTATTCATATGAGACTTTGATAAGTTCATTAAGATAAAATCAAGGTGAAATCAATTTGTACGAACCATGAAAAAAAGTGATTAATGAAACTTGGAGCCAAATTGGTGCATGGAGAACCATGGGCTAATTACACAGACTTTCAATACACACAATGGCTTAGACTTGAAAAGAAACATCACTTTCTTTTATATAGTACATTATATAAATGATAGTAGGGATTACATTGAAGTGCTACAACTTCTTGGGATTCCCAAGTGGGAATTTTGAAATTGTCAAATTATGAATCTTGTTATTTTGCAATCTAATAACTCCTTCATGTGGACTTTGATTCAAGAAATTTCAAATGAAACATTGTAAGCTTTGGAAAAAAACTCCAAAAAAGTGAAGTTCCCAAATTCAAAATAATTAAAATGACCTCTCTATTATATATTTGAATGGCTAGGAGTTGAACTATCAATTTGACTTTCAACCATCAATTGGCCATAACTTATGTATCATGTACTAGATTGAGAATGTGATCTCATTTTAAATATGTAATCTTCAATACATTTTCAATAGCCTAAAAAGGGCCCAATTAGGATAAGTTTTTATCCTTTAAACTTGACTTCAAAATTGCAAGATGCCTTGAAACTCTAAAATTTGAAAAATGGGAATGTGCTTGGGAGTCTTGGGGGCTCTTTCTTGCTTCCTCACATATTTCCTTCTCACAAGGGAACATGTTCAAATGCCTCCTTTGTCTTAGCTTATTTTTAACATGTGTCATTTCTGTCTTGTACCAACTTTAGTTATGAACAATGTTGGCCAATTTTATTTTATTTTCAAAACTTGGTCAAGTAGGGCTTCCAAGGGGGGGACCACACAACTAATCAATATCAAAATTTTCACCTAATTTTTGTTTATTGGTATCAATATAATCATCAAAATAATGCCCCCAATTATCAATTTGACCAATTATTTTTTTGAGCAATAACCACATGTAATGCAAAAGGGTATTTTTTCAAATACCCACTTTGAGATTTAAGTAGTATAATTCCCATGCAAGGTAAATCTTAAGGTTTTTTTCAAATTCTTTTTTTCTATTTTTTTTTCTTCTATGACATTCTTTTGAGAATTTTTATTTTTTGTGAATATTGGACACTAGTTGCAAATTGAATTGAATTTAGGTATTGATAGAATTATTCAAATTTTTTGTTGATATGGTTGGTTGGTTAGAAATGTTTTACAACCATAGTATGTCCTTGACATCCTTTTAAACGTATGACACATCACCACTCCCAATTCATCATCCTCAACACATATAGGAGAAGTTCAAGAGTTCATCCAAAACAATTACCTAATAATAGACATTTACAAAACCAACTTCACTCATTGAAACCCAAAGGAACCCAAAGGAAGATGTTATGTTGGACCAACCAAGGAAATTTGAGCTTTAGTTTTTGAAGGCAATGATAAGGCCCAACATTGGACAAAAGTATCTAATATTCTCCAAGCCTAATCTTGCCAGCCATAATTTTTTGTGACACATAACTACATGATGAATCAATAGAATTGATATATCAAATAAAAATTATATTGAATTTCTACATAGCAAATTGTATGAATCTTATCATGTCCACATGACATTGAAGCTAGTTCTATAAACATATCCAATTGCTCAAAAGGCATGGGATCAATAGGGTTTGGCACTCCATGTGATTCACATAGACAAATGCATGCATCAATCACCTATTCCCAACAAAGCCTAACTAGTTGTGTTTGCCTCATACATGTTTGGTAAAACCTAAAATCATACATACATGTCTATTAAGGTAGTAAAAATATAAAAGGCAACAACAATACAAATAAATTAATCAATGAAAATTTTATCTCATTGTAATTTTTTTATTAAATCTTCATCAAAACCTTATTGAAGGTTTTTTAATAACATCAAATTAATTAAAGACGTTTACATCTAAAAAACGAATTTTATATTAAAATTTTGATTTATTTTTAAATTGATGTGTTTTACTTTAATCAATTTTTGTATGATCTTTGAATGAATTTTCTTAAAATCTCATTTTAATAAAATCTAAAGGAATTGAAGCTAACTATTTTGTATGTTTATCAAACAAATTTCATTTAAAAAATTCATCATATGAATTTTTTTACATTTCATAGTGACATGAAACCTCGTGATATTAAAAGACAAGTGACAACCCAAAAATAATAAAATGATATAGAGGCATGATTAAATTAGTTACCCAAAATTCATATTTTGAGAAGAAACCCAACAAGTCTAGATGGGTAGAATTTTTTTAAAACCCATCAATTGTACGGGTGCACCAAAAATCTACACATGGGTGTACATTAATTTGGGGCAACAAATACATGGCAAGGATTATTGAAGTACATCATTATATTATTGACCAAATGAAAATTTTGAAGTTGACAACCATGTGATGACCATATGAAGGATGGGTTTGGCTAGTTTGCTTTTTTAATCAATTTATTTTAGGATTCTTGAGGTGTAAATACTTGTATGTTTGTTATAAAAAGGGAATTAACACAAAAGATTATTTTTTTCATATTTTGCACACCTCTTCATTAGCTTAAAATTGACATACTAAAAACATCAAATTAAGCTTTGTGTGAAATAAAAAACAAATCCAATTCCAAAAGATAATTGATTATGGTAACCTTTATATAAACAAACATAAAGCATACAAATATATAACCTCATGATCCCATGAACCTTTTTTTTTCCATACAAATAATTACAAAATTTCATATCCACGAAGAGTTTGCAAGTTGGTTTAACCATGTTAATACAATAGTACAAGGCCAATCTCAAGACATGTTTGTCAAATAATTAGTTAATTTTGACCAAAACTCAAATATTTCCAAAATATTTTCAAAGATTCTCTAATTTCCTTCACAATTTTTTTTTTCAACAAAAATATTTTCTGAAAATGTCAAAAATTTTGAAAAAATAATAATTAGTGTCAAAGATGCCAAGGTATTACAATATGTACCAAAGCAAATGTAACCAATGTTTAATATTTCATATTTTAAAGTGGTCATTTAAATTGGTGTTGAATTCAATTCTAGAGGATTGGGAAGTTTTTGATGTGAAGCAACTTGCTTCAACCTTCATATTAAGGTGGGTATTTTTTTCATCCCTTGGTTTTTAAGTTTTGTGTGCTTTATTGAATGTTTTGATTTGTAATGCACATTATATAAGCTTGTCCGGACAACATCATTCTTCTTGTTATTGTACCCATTTTCTTCATATTTTATATTATCATTTGAGTTTTGTGAAAAAAGTAGAAGTTTAGGTTCAATTATAGTTGTCTTGTCTTTTTTCACACTTTCATTATCGCATGTTAACTCCCACCATCTTATAAGTTTAAAGTTTTTTTCATTCCAATAAAAACCCTATCCAAATGTTACCTACTCATATCATTTTACACCTTTTCAACCATCATATACCTCTAACTTTTCAAATCTAGAGGTTGATTATGAAATATATTATGAATGTTGTTATAACAAACACTTTGTTCAAGTTGGACCTGATTTGTAGTAGTGTTTTCAAGCTGAAAATATTGTTTTTGAAATGTAACCAAGGTTTTCCAAACAATGCAAGTATTAAATATTTATAATTCAAGTATCAGTCATGCGGTCTATTGTTTACTTTTCAAATGACCAAAACATCACAACAAAGATCAACATTCAACACCACTTGGTTGCTAGAAAGGTGGAATGCATCCCTTTACAATTAATAATGGCAAAAACCAGCATTATAATAATTTGGCAACTTGTCTTTCACCTTGCATGCAACCAAAAAAAACATTACACCCCACAACCAATGTAGCCCTCAACTATTATTGACTTTATTTACAAACAAAAACCCCAAATTGTCAACAACTTGCAACAAAGCCAACAATTGCCATATTAATTCATGGAAGTGCATATAAGCACATTCATGGCATCCAATGCCAAAACTTGAATCCCTGAACCACATGTATGTAAACTTCAACACATAAAATAATAATAAAACAATTAAAAGATTGCATTCTATCAAAATTTATGTCTAGAATTCAAACAAACAACCATTGAAGTCCTTCACTAATGTGAGAAACAAAAGCATGCCATTGTAATAAAAACAAAACTATGTTAATTACAATGCATAAACAACCTATCAGATCTACTCCTTGTCATAAAAAATCCCTATTGAATCAAGTGCAAAAGAATGATCATTAATGATATGAACTTCATGAATCAAAAACTAATTGATGGACACCCCTCCTTTTCTATCATAATCAACCCATGCATCATTTGGTCAATTCTTCAAGCTCATGATAAGTTTGTCCAAATTTTCAACTCCTAATTTGCATTAGTGTAGGCTCATAAACACTCTAATAACATTGAATATCCTTTTTGTTTTAATTTGTGAACCATTGATACCAAGGACTTGGTGTGCAACACAAGATACATTTGGAAATTGATCTTCATGTGTCTTCCACCAAATTAGGGGCATCTCAAATTAAGGTGGTGGAATAAGGAGAGTTCATCCATTGGGAAAATTTGCAGTATTACATCTCTCACTTGAGGTCATTGCAAGTGTGTTGTGCTTATATGAATTGGACATTTATAGATCAAACAACACAATAATTGTCACACATTCAACCAAACTAAGGATGACATGTTCCTTCATAATCTTCATCACTATCATTGAAATAACTACAAATTCAACAACTTGGTTCTTGTTTAGGAAATTCACCTGCTTTGACATTGTCACAATACCATCTACTAAAACCAATGGTTTTTAGTTATAAAAATCAGCAAATAACCTTTCACAACCTATAATGCTAGATCTTTGAGGAACTTTTTTGCCTTTAATCCTCCTTGTGGTAAGAAGTACAACTTCCAACATTCTTAATGATGGTTCCATAACCATGACCACATCAATGCTTTCACTTTTGCTAGCCCTTTTTTTGTTCAACAACATTTTGATTCATAGCCTTCCACCATATCCAAACATTTGCATGTTCGAAGTTCATGTATTTCTTCATTGATGTGGTCCCATGGTCCTTAATGTGAGTGATTGTGTTTTTCCACTTGTTTGAATTGTTATTGATACTACAAGCTTGGGAGATCAAATGGCACATGATGCATCACATTGTTTGAAAAGCTCATGGATTTATAAGTTTGCCATCACTAACCACAAATAACCCCCACAAGAGTTTTAGTTGATGGTGTGAGGACCAAAATTTTTGGTTCAATTTCATTTGAAAATGTAACATGATTCCCACACAACCTTTGTTATTTCATTTGCAACACCTTCAATAATTGTTGTTACACTCCATGAATTTCAAAATCAAACAAGTCAATTGTAAATATTCACCCTTAATGCCAATTCATCATTCAACAAACAATCCACATTCATATGAGTATCTATAAAAGTAACTAGGGTAAAAACATGGTCAAAGGAACTAGGGGCACTAAGGTAAAAATACATTTCCAAGGACTGCACATGACAAGTGTCATTTTCGTGTTGGTTTATAACTTAAAATTTTGTATTTGGATATTGAGGTTAATACTATGTGTTAGATATAAATACAACAAATTGAGTTAACATCATATATATTGTGCATTCATGCCTTCTATCACATAAATATGAACAATTTTCATTAAGGCCACATTTTTTAAATCCATAATTTTCAAGGTCAAAAACACATTTGAACCAAATGTGTTAAAATCGATAATAAAAAATAAATTCATTGGTTCAAGTCCTTTTGCCCTTCTAATCATTATTGCTAAATATTCTCCAATTTTCAGATGGAATGGTGCACACTTGGTAGATAAATAAGGATGTTTGGGGAAAAAAAAAAATTATTCAATCTGGAATTTTTTGAACATGTAAAAACATATTTGATTTGCATCAAATTCTAAACATATAAACTTTGTAATTAATAGAAAATATTCCAAAAGTTTTTATGACAATCCAAATTATTATGGATTAGCTTGGACCTTGTGGTTTTTCAAACATACAAAAATGCAATTTTAAGGAATGTCCATTCACTTGGGTGACTCCTTGATTGTGTTTTTACCCATTATATTCTTACATGTTCATGGACTTATTCAATTTCAATTGTAAGCTAGAGGAACAAGACAAATTCTTAATTTGATTGCACATTACAACAATACCTGCATGGTAAAGCAACAGATTCAATTCAAAGATTCAAAGCCCAAAATGTTTTCAAGATTCAATAAACACAAAACCATAACTCAACTTGAAGAAGGAAACTCCTTGATTTGAATATTTAACCTTATATATTTTCAAGTTAAATGCCATTTTATATTAATATGCCTTATCAAGGTCTAAGATGTTGTTAGTTGACATTGTTGTTAAATTATAAATCCTTAAATGTGCATGGGTTGTGAAATATTGTTTAAAAGAAAAGGTAACATTAAAGCAATATGGGTTTCATGTGTTTAGTGTTTAGATTTTTACAATATAACCAACATGGGTAAAAATATATATTCACACTAAATACATATAGGTTATTAAAAATTCAAAAGTGATATAAACTAGGTAGGTTATTGGCATGCATTTAAAAATGTAATACTAGGGAGGTAGGATATTAAGTCAGTTCTTTTAAATTTTCATATTAAATAGGCCAGTTATTGATATACAAACTTGGACCTAACCAATTCCCAAGGTCAAAAGTCAATAACTAATCAACATTGGTCATAAGCCCAAGGCTAAGGTTGTGACAAATTTCATAACTTCTAAACATAAAGTGCATATATTGAATTATGAGTAATATTCATCATTAAAAATTCAAAGTTCAAATTTTATTAGTTGGGCAATGAATTCACACTTAGGTCAATGGGACATGCCATATTAATCTATCTATCAAGGAAGGTTGTTTGTTTGTTTTGTCAAGTTCATGTGAAGATCTCTGAAATTACATCCCTTGGGCCCCTGCTGCACTTTGGTTGCATTAAAAAACTATTTATGAGTAATGGTGCACTTGAGGTGGTTTTGTAAGGTTTAGACCTATGATGTGCAAAAGTTGTTCAATATGAAACAATATTGTCATTAAAAATTCAATCAAATCAAAACCAATAATCTTAAGGAAATTGGCCAATGTGTTATTAGTATTGTTGGAAAACCTTCAATGAGTAGGGTTTAATGAATGCACTTCCATACTTGTTACACCTAAGGTGTAGGAGATATTGTTGAATTGTGAATAGTTTTTAACATTGAAATTTTGATCAAATAATAAATTTTGGTTTTGAGATAAATTAGTTGTTCCCAATTGGGCTAATATCATAGGCCACATTATTTTATCTATTAAAGAAAGTTGTTTGTTTGTCATGTTGAGATTTCCAAAATCACTATGCCACCCATTGTGCCATTGATATTATTGAAAATCTTATAATGAGTAGGGGTATACTAAAGTGGTTTCATTGTATTTAGAACTATTATGCATGAGTTAATGAATATTGACCAATTTTGTCATTGTAAATTCAATAAAAAATCAAGATTTAAATTCAATTACCTAGGCAACAAGTTCACATATGGGCCAACAACATAAACCATGCTATGAATATAATTATATGAACATACCCACAAATCAAGATAAATATCTCAAGCCCATTATCCAGTAACTTTTCTAGAAGGAAACCATTTCATTCATTCTATGAGGGTTAAGTCATAGTTTTACTTTTGTGTCATTTTTCCAAAATAATGCGTTGAGTGAAAAAAAAAAATTCATAAATTTAACCTTTTTATATAGACTTCAACCCTAGGCCAAAATTTGCACCTTTTCTATCTTATTTTGGAGGCCAAAATTTAAAGCTTTCTTTTTATGATATTGGATTGAAATTAATTGACCAAAGGTGAAAGCATGGAAAAGTATGCAAAGAAAGTAGTTGACTCAATATAGAGATTGGGTCTTTAATTAATATGCACCAAAATTCACTCCATTGAAACAAAACGTAGATTTTTAATTTTAAAAACTCCTTAATTATTGCAACTATGAAATTTGAAGTTTGGAAGTAGATTAACCCACAAGTGGAGTGCCATGCCATCAACAAATGTGGAGGATTTTGAATTCATGTTGAAATTTTCACCTATAAATTAAAAAATGGGGATTGTGTTGTATGAAAAATTCATTCTCATTTTGTGTTGTTGGGTTATGGCTAGGGGGGTTTTCCAAATTTTGTGCAATTGGTTGACATGTTAAAATAAACACACACTCTTGGGTTGATTTAACAAAAACTTGTCCACTTCATAGTGGGAAACCCAAGGTTTTCCAATGTGTGCAAATTGCTGTAATGAACCTTGGGGTTGTAGTTGGTATAGTTAATGCATGGTTTGGCATGGGATCATGCTACCCATAAATTATGATCATTGTGTAGGTTCTATTTGGTTCCTTATTTCCTTAAACATAATGGTTAATGTTTAGTAAAATTAGGATGTCAATTGGTTTTGGCACTATTGTGGATATTTCAGATTTCATCATCAATTATCCCATTGTTTGTGGTGTTGAAAGCAGATTGATGGTTGGTAAACCACATTTACAATGATTTTGTATCTTCCAAGTGAACACAACACATTATATTTTTAGTGAATTTCATTGCATTACATTGAACCACCTTACTTGTTAAACTACAACTACATAGTAGTTCCACTTCCAAGCGGGTTTTGTGAATGCATATCTTCACGTTGAAAGTGTGCAAGAATGCCTCACACAAGGGGTAAGACCCCAAACTAAATTTAAATCAATCAAACATCATGGAGGTGAAATTTGCTTGCTTGGAAGCCCTAGTTATGAACATGGTGGCATAAATGAAGTCCAATGCACATGTTTTAGGAAAGGTGAAAGAATGAGAAAACACCTCATCTTTTAAATTGAATGATGACTTTATATATTTTATGGAATCATATTTTGAGGTTCAATGGTTATGTATGAAATTATGGGGGATGTTTTAGGAGATCATGGATCACAATCAAGAGGTGATGAATACTAAGTTAGGATCTCCAAATTAGTTAAGATTTTTTTGACATCTACACCTATACGAAAAAAAATGTTTAAATGTTTGAATGACAAGGTGCCAATGAAATGTTATATCTTCATTGTGGGGAGGTTCAACGCCATGTTCATCTTTGACAATCATTTTTGTTGACAAACATAATTTTTAACCTTATGGGGGCATTAATTTCCTATGGTGTGTTGGTTGCATTGAAAAAGGCACATAATTCCACTTTAGAACTACAACGCCAATTAGTTTGATGGGGTTGGCAACAATAGTTTACCAAGCACCATTGTTTTTCATGAAAACATTGGTTATCTTTGGCATCCAACTAGTAGCAATGTTTTGCATGGTGACCATTTTGTGTGAGGGTGGGGGAATACCAAGGAAAGTGGTAACATTGGAAGACCCTTCAATACCAATTATAATTCCCCAACATATTTTTGAATCAATTAGATAAAGGTGTCAAAAGTTGAATCTTGGCATGTAGTTATGCCCAAGTTTCATGACCTTTTAGCACATCTAGTCATCAATAGGATAGCATTTGTTCTTGGTGTGGTGGTAGTGCATAATGAAAAAAAGGTTTTTCAATTGAAAGGGGTGATAACATGAATATATTAACCCTAGAAGATTTTGGTAGATTTAGGTGCTCAACCTTTGATGTTGAATAAGGTAATAGTTGAGGGTTTTGGATTTATTGATGCTAATCTTTAAACATGCCCCTACAAATTTTTTACATCAATGGGTGGACCATATAAGGCTAGGGGATTAATTAAATGAGAGATTATGATTCAATTCAATTAGGCAAAACATTAACAAATTATATTAGAATGTGGGCTCAAAATGTGGTTACACATGCCATGTTTTATGACATATTAGTTGGAGAAGTTGTTTTGTATCCCCTTGGGGTTACAATTGATATTTTGGAAGAAACCACGTACTATTAACTAGGATGGTAATTAAGAACTACCCATAAGGCTTCATTGCTAATGAGATTTTGGGGGGGGGGGGAAGAGATCTCAATAAGTCAACTATGTTGGCTAAATTTAAATAGGGTTTTTCCATGATTTGGATCTATTGGTGGGCAACATCCATGATCAATATGATGAATCCCATTGTATTGGGTTGATGATGTTGGGGGTTTGCAAATGGAATGCCATTGATTTTGATTTCTACATTGGATCCCATGCCACCATCGGGGTACGTTGTTAGAATTGGAAGTGGTAGTCAACCATCACATTCATCAAGTTTGGCACATTCTACCATCACCAAGCCCGCAATTATTCATGGATGCTGGTAATGGGCCACCAAGATTGAACCCATTGGACACCATGGTCATCCAATGGCGCATTCCCAAAGACAAATATGCCTATTAAAGGTGTTTAAAGGCATTAGTTCATGTTTGGCCACAATATTGTGATCTTATATCAAGGTTTGATGATACCACTACATGGAGAAAGATCCATAGGCTAGGAAAACCTCCATATGCCACATTGTGTTGTTGTGCAACAAAGATACCCTAATTTGTTGCCAATGTCGATGACTTAAGATCTTTAATGTTGCCTTTTGAACATCACATTATTAAGGACATTGGATTTGCCCAAGATTGGGTCAATTGATATGGTCATTTCAAGATTGTCATGTCAAGGTCTTTCACACGTTGGTATAGGGTAAGGACTTTCAATCCTTAAATCATGTTTATTTTGCAAATTGATCCAAATTTTACGATATCTGCATGTTGGATAAATGTTGTCATGTGAATATTTGTTGGAAAATGTTCCACCATTGGGAGATTTTCATCTAGTTATTTTGACAAGACAAGATGGCAATAGATCAATGCTTGGATCGATGAACTAATGCAAATGGATGTTGCAACAATTGGTTCATGAGCCCATCAATTTTGGTGGATACGACAAACTTAACACCACCACAGGTGATCAAAAGAGCACATCAATTCATGTTGAGGTCACCCACATGCTTTGTGGATGACATATTAGATCAAGGATTCCAATCATGTGTAGTTCGTCATGATGATTGATCACTTTTGGCAATGGTCAATAATAATAGCTTTCCACAAATAACCTTACATACATTTTTGAATTTGATGTTCTTGTGTGTTTTGGGATGGAGGCCCAAAGGATGATTTGGGATTCCAATTCATGTATAGTTGCAAGCTAAGGTGGACCAAGTGGCACAATAGGAGTCCATTTTTTGATTGTTTTTAGTGTTATGAACACCTTCACAATAAATATGTCCATCAACCTAAAATCATTTTTTTGCAAGAACTATCTATTGCCCTCCTTTCCTAATGCATTATTGAATATTTTGAATGAAGAAACTTCGATCAAATTCAAAATTTTCACATTGAAAATGGGTTAATGAATTCCCACATTTTTGGGGCTTTAAAACTACCTAAATGATTACTTCCATTTGCAATCACATCCCCAATAATATTTTTTGATTTCATTTTAGTCATATAACATATGGTGGAATACCATAAGACATTTGATTTAATATTCAAAGTGTTACGAATCCATTTTAAAACATGTATGGATTTCAACACATGATGGAACACAAGTTTAAAAGTCCAAAGACCAAAATATGGTCATGAATTTGGTCTTTTTTTTTGTATTAGTTTCCTATAAAATATATATATCATAAATATGAATCATTTTTTATACATTTCATATTAATTGGACTTAGGAGACATTGGCATAGTAAGAGGTATTGAATCTTTGCCTCGTGGAAGTATCAAATGTTAATGAAATTAAGGGAACATGCCATGAAGTTCCAAATTGGCACCTTAACCATGTTAAGCATTTCCAAAAAACCTTGCAAGCATATTTTGGGGCAAGTTATGAACCATAACTACCTCATTTGGATGCTTAGTTTATTACTAATAGAACAAAGATGTTTTTCCCAATCACACACACCCATTCCACCCAAGTTATCACATGTTGCACCTCCAACTATGATAACTTTATCAATGCAAGTGGGGGCAATATTAGAACAATTCAAGTTATACATCCTTGGAAGTTGTGCAATCATGAATGCTAAGGGGCATGTATGGATGTTGGGAAGGATGTCAATGATGTGGGGGTGCTAGAACAATCTAACACCTCCCCATTTCATGCATAATAATCATAAGCAACATTTTCATCGACTTTGAGCAACATGGATAATTTTTCATCCTAGCCCAATGAATAAATGAATGTAAAAACATGGGAACCATATATTGTTTTAACAATTATATAAATTGAGATGTGTAAAACAAGATGATTTCTACATGATCGCATTGAAGGTTTTGCCTTCAACTTGAAAGAATTAGGTTGGTTGAAAGGACAAGAGGTCCAAATTATAATGGAGGATGAAAATTAAATTTTCAATTGAACTTACAATCTTGGTGATGTGGAAAAAGCATGGAAAGAGCCTTGGTTCAAGCTTGGGGATTAGAGTTTCAATGGATGCTAGTTTGGTAGATTATCCAAGGTTGAATATGCTTACACAATAATGACGCTAACCAAGAAAGATAATTTTATCAATTGGACCAAATGCCACATATGCAAGGATTACCATTTGATGAACAAATGGATTTGCTTGGACAAATATGCCATGCCCTTATTTAAGGAAATCTTTGATGCCCTTGGGTGGGCCAAAGTTTTTAATACTTTGGACTTGCACTTTGGCTATCGTTAATTACCATTAAGGGGGAAGGTGACAAGGTCAAGATGACATTTTGGCGGATGGATGGACATGGGAAGATTGTTAACATCATTGGAGATTCTTGTTTTTTGGTTTTAAAAACGATGGTATAAAATTCCAATGAGTTATGGATTGGGTTTTAATGGGTTTTGGTTTTACTAAATGCTACATTGATGATATTATAATTTTAAACATAACTCCAAGGGATCACATGCAACACTTGTAGGAAGTGTTTAAAAGACTTAAGGGACATAACCTTAAGTTGCATCTGAGCATATACCTTTTTCATACTCAAGTGGAATCCTCAAGTCATATGATTTATTTAGGTCAATTGGGGGTTTGAAAAGCCAAGGTTGAAGTTGTTTCACAAATTCCCCAACCATCAAATGTTAGTTGGTTATGAGCTTTCTTGAGCTTGTGTAATTATTACCAAAGATTCGTCAAAAGATTTAACAACATTGTTGAACCTTTGACCTAGCTAACGTAGATTGATCCATAATACATTTGAGGTTCAAGGCACAAGAATAAACTTTTCAAAAATTGAAGGTTTAAGTTCACATCGATTCCCATTATGTGAAAACCCATATGGGAATGGTCTTTTGAGTTACATATTAATGGAATACTCTAGGGCTAGGGCCCATTTTATTCAACTTGATGATGTGGTTGAGATTTCATGGTGGCATGTGTTAGTTAGTCTAACAAAATAAAAGCCAAATATAATTTGCATGAAAGGTAATGCCTTGTTTTTGTTTGAAAGATCCATCATTATGGTGTTATTTTTATGGTTGCCCATTCATTTTTGTTATAGATCACTAGCATCATAAAATTTTAATGCAATTATATTATTTGATAAGAAAATTTAGCCAAATGGGCACTTATTTGATCAAATTATGACTTTGATATAGTTCACAAGGTTAGTAGGGTTAATTGGGATCTTGATGTTTAAATTGGAACCCAAGTTCCAATGAAGATATATGCCTAGGGTTCATTGGCATGGTGATGTGGATTTGGAAGTACTTATGGGTTAACATGCCTTTACATACCTATGTACCTTGTTATGGTGTTTGGGGGATGTAATTTTTTATAGTAACTTGGGTAATTGGGAGTCCCATGATGCAAACATCGAATCGAATGGTGATGGAGCCTTAAATATACATGATGATGCACTTATTGTTACATAATTGCAAGCATGTGCAATATGGTGTTAATGTTAATTATTTCAACTTTGGCTATTCTAAGTTATTGTACCTTAAACTAAATTTTAAGTTATTCCACCTTTGGGCTATTTTGGATATTTTTAGTTATTCCACCCTATGCTATTTTAATTTATTTTCAATTATTATAAACTAATCCATCATAGGTTATTTTAAACTATTTCGCATTATATTATTTTCAATTATTCTACCTTAGTCCTTTCTTGATTATTTTGGGTTATTCCACCTTAGGCTATTTAAAATTTTATTTTAGGTTATTTTATTTTGGTTTTCAAAAAATTATTTTACCCTAAATTATTTTTGGTTATTATAGGTTATTGTACCTTAGGTTATTATCGGCTATTCTAAATTATTCCCTGGGTTGTTTTAGGTTATTTTATCCTAAACCATTCTCAATTACTTTAAGTTATGTAACCTTAGGTTGTTACATGTTATAACTTTAGGTTATTTTAGGGGGTAACTTATAATAGCTTAAAGTATAATACTTTGGAATAATTTTAAACGATTTGTAATAACCTAAGGTATAATAGTTGACTAGTAGCCTAAGGTGGAATAACCTATAATAGTTTAGGATGAAATAACATAAAATAGTTTAAGGTGGAATATCTTATAATAATAAAAAACAACTTTGGATATAATAACCTAAAATGACTTAGAATAACCTAGGGTGAAATAACTTAAAATAACTCAAAATAGCTTAAAGTGGAATAACTTAAATTATTTAGGAATAACCTAAGGTAAAATAAATTAAAATAACCTAGGTTGGAATAAAATATAATATAAAAATAAATTAGGTTTAAATAACCTATAATACTTTAATGCAAAATAATAATGAATAGTGCTAAATAACCTAGGGTAAAATAATTTAAAATAACGTAGGGTAAAATAACCTAAGGCTTAAGGTATAGTAACCTATGGTATTTCCAACAACAACATAAAAAGAAACATATTTAATATAATGAATTATTTCAATTCATAGTTATGACATTCTTCATTTTGCACATTAAAATTCTTTAAAATTCTTCATTTAGCACCTTGTCATAACATTCTTTACCCGCGAATGTTTACCAAATTACACTGGTTGATCTATAAA
>Ga0116231_10008235_pt1 | contig 18416 bp, 14 predicted proteins | sample S1TSphgellanicum_2_FD_89695 | JGI IMG/M metagenome (GOLD analysis project Ga0116231, IMG submission 89695) | Host-associated microbial communities from peat moss isolated from Minnesota, USA - S1T2_Fd - Sphagnum magellanicum MG | ecosystem: Host-associated > Plants > Peat moss > Unclassified...
ATTAATCTGCCTGTTTACCTCTACCTCTTCCCAATACGACAATCGACCAGGGGCTACCTTACAAGGTGGGAACCCTTGTGTGTCGATTTGATGCTCTCCAACGTTGTAGCATCCAAGTTCCCCTTTGTTCCAGGCGAATACATCTTGATATTGTTCTAGAACGCACCATAATTGTCACTCCATCCCTTTGTCCAAGTGCTGTTCAATTATGATCTTTTAACAAATTTCACCCCACCGTGTGTCCTCCTTGGGGTTCTTCATGATGCGCTCCTCTACACAGCCACTCGAATCAGCGACCTCCATCTGCTGAAGCTGCAGTAGCACGAATTCTTCGGCTGCAATCACTGCTTCCGAGAGGCTCTGCATATGTTGCTCCTCTTCTGCAGCCCATTGGATCCAGTCGGCATAATCCTCATCATCAGTAATCTCCTCCTTCAGCAAATCGTCTGCTTTGTTTTGCAGCATCAGCTGCAGAATTTGTTGTGGCCCCTCTTTTGACACTAAATCTTCAAGTTCGATGTTCCCGAACTCAGATTCACCTTCAACTGTACCCCCTGCTTGATTCTCTTCATCAGATTCTTCGCTTGAGCCAGAATCCGACTCAAATTCCAGCTCAGCTAACTGTTCATCCGTATCCTATCAAGACAAATAGGACGCTCCCCTCCTCACTTCCGTAATTCCAGGTGCTTGTCTCTGAACACAATCGTCACGGTGGTCACCAGTGGCTGACCCCGACCTCTGCAACAGGTTTACCATGGTGAATGGCAGCACTTCCACATCAGCGCCAGGACTTCGCCTGACTTGGATCAGTCCCTGCTCTACATCCACAATCGCACCAATCTTGATCAGCAGATCAAGCTCGAGCAAAACATCATAGCTATCGGTATCCACAACCATGAAAGTCATCCTGCATTGCACTCCTCCAACTTTTATTGGCACCTCCTCAATTCGGCCGAGTGCCTGGGTCAGGGCACCTGAGGCCGTCTTGTATGCTTCCAATCCAGTCACCAAATGCATTAGACCTAGCTTTCGAACCACTGCAGCTGCCATGACTGACATGGATGCTCCAGTGTCCACCAGTCCCCCAATCAAACATTGATTCACTTCCACCGAAAGGTGGAGTGTTTTGCTCCTGTGCGTCTTGCTGATGCACAGGCGCCTGAGTGTTGGGATGGCTGAAACCATCGTCACTTGAGTGTTTGCCGCCTCCGTGTCTTTCTTTCTTCGAGCTACCTTCACAAGATTCTCAAGGTGCTCCAGTTCTCCCGGTATCATCATCACTGTCTCCATCGGCGTCAGTGATACCTTTCATTTGATAAAGTGGGAGAGAATCTTAGACTTGATAGACCCTTCCCGATTGCCTTCTACTCCCACAATTGTAGCGTCAGATGTTAGTCCAGACGCTGCTGGCATAACCTCCACATGATTTCTTCTTCTTGGTACCTGAGTGTAGGAGAACAAGTTCTTACTCCCACACAGCTCGTTAAGCTGGTGAAGAGTCGCTTCCTCATCATCCAGCATCACTTCCAGGAAGTTAGCTGATCCGGGGTGCATCTTCCCATCCCTTGGTTTCTTCCAGCATCTGTCCTCCGAATGCCCTAATCCTGCACAGAAAGAACACTTCACACCACAATTCTCTGTCTTATGCGACATCCCACATTTGGCACATTTGGGCCGGGGTTCATTGAGCCTCGGACATGCTAAGGCGGTGTGGTCTCCTCCTCTACAAATCTGGCACATTGTAGACATGCTGGAAGAGGACGATGTGACAAGTTTAGACACATTCCCCTTCATGAAATTGATAAGCGTATCATTGAAAGCATTCACTTGCTTCTCCATCATTGTCTCTGCAACTCCTTCCTCCTGTTCTTCCTTTAGAGGTTCGAATGGAGTTTCGCCGAGCTCACCCAACACCCTCTCAAGTTTTGTGGCAGCACCCACCATTTCTTCTATGTCAGTGTATGTCCTAACAACACATATCTTCCTAATTTCTGGTCTCAGCTTACCCAGAAATTGCCTCCTTTGTTCAGCATCGGGAATTTTCCCCCGCTGAAATAGCTTATCCAATCGCTCAAAATATCTTTGCACCCGCTCCTTGGGTTCCTGTTTGATGACATCGAGCTTCATTCGAATGTCATCAGTGTTTACATGGCCATACTTCTGCAAAATTAGTGTTCTCAGCTCAAGCTAGTCGGCCGGTGCCGGCTGCAGCTTTCTGAACCACTCTCGGGCCCTGCCTCGCAAGTTGAGCTTGGCAATCTTGAAAAGTTTGTCCACATTGAGGTCGCGCACTTCAGCCGCCATACTGAGCCGTTCAGCCCAATCGCTAACATCTTCATGATTGCGCCCCTATAACAACTCATCCATACCCTGTGGACTAGTCATCCTGAAGATGCGCAATGAGGACCGAGAAAATTGCAAAACTAATTACAGACAAAAATCTTTAGACAAAATGTACAAACTCAACAATTGCTCATTTGCTACAGTCCAACTCTGATTGCACAAACATAGACGTCGGACTACACACTGAACTCAGATTGAGCTCCTTCATGCACAAGTTTCAGAGGTTCAAAGTTTGAAGGAAGGGTAAGGAAATGTTGCTCATTCGTCGATTCCTGCTGGAATCGCCATTTCCCGTCTTGTGTCCGCCATACCCTCCAGTTAATCAGTCGGGATCTTGATCCGCTATGCTCCACGCGAAGCAAGCGATCTCCTTCGTGAAACAAGTCTTCTACTCCAGGTATGTATAACCTCACAAAATGGTTGGGTGACACCTCTGATCTAGGAATCCATATATCCCCCAGCCTTGGGATACTGCATTGTCTTTCTGCAAGCTCAGGAGCGACCCTACGCAAGGTAGGTGGTGAAGTAGAAATTGTCCTGTAGTTCTGCGGTCCATGCCCACCCCCTTGCTCCATCGGCTATTCTCAACCAAACCCGTGCACTGGTGTAAAACCCACTGTGGGCAACTTCCACAGCGATATCCCCTACCCGAGCTTGGTCAGGATTTATACCCACAATTCTAACTATACCAAAACCCAGAAATCGTAAGATCACGGCCCCCCTTTGTGGCCCGTTCTGAATGGTCCAGAAATCGAACCTACGAACTAGGTTCAGTTCACAATTCTCCTGTGTCAAGAGCTCCTTAGGAATCTCTTCTCCACTAGGCGAAGACATTATTCTTACGTCTCATATTACCTCGATTGTCACAAGCTCTATATTGGCCGCAACTACGTAACCTGCTCTGATACCAAAAAGAAGGGGTCCTGTGAAAACAGACGACGCATACACCATCTGATGTGGACCCTGGCGTCTATGTTCTACAAATCGATCTCACACTCGCTGACAGCTTTCCATTTCCAAAACTCAAACTACTTCCTGCTCTCCCAGATTCCTCAATGATTCACAGACTGACAGACACATCGACACAGCAATTCAACAACTCACACTTCCTATCATGTACTTCCACACTGATGCGATTTCAAAAAGAAATTCTTCATTTTCATTCACAGAATATGTACATCCTCGACAGCTCAAACAATTCTTGCCATCAACAGTTCACAAAAAGAAAGAAGAAGGTCCGATTGTTTCCCCATGTACTGTCCTCCCTCTCCCTAATTCCTCTTGTCTATTTCTGCAACAGAAGCTCAACTCTACCTTAGATGTAGCGGAAAATTCTTAGTACAGTTAAGCTCTTCCCTATCGAACTCCTCAATACTGTCTTCTTTTCTTCTCCCCCAAAAATTGTCCGTTCTAAAACCCGTCCTTCTTATCCTCCTTTTCTACCATCGTTAGCTTCGTCCAGAAGCTTCAGCCATTCTCCCGTGCCAAACCGCCATTCTCCATAATTGCATCGCCGACCCTAGCCATAATTCGGAGCCGCCACACAGGCTCCATACCCATTCAGTGCAGCTGCCATGCAAATCTCTCAGTACATCACCCCTCTCCCAAATCAACAAAGCTTCCCATGCGGAAGTAAAGTAAAAGCAGCCGTCATGGAAACAAACGACTCAATTAACCAACAGCCCACTTCCCTGATCAGTGACACCCAGAAGTTGATGTAACCTAATTTAGGGTTACAGTAGCATTACAATCACAATGTGTCATATTTGAATTATTGATTTGAGTCACAATAATCATAGTAGTGAAATTAGACAATTCCATGTGAGTGCCACATTCACCACATGCACAATATAATGTTTTATTTAACTAAATAACTAGTTTATTTTAGTCATAACACACATACCTAGTTTTGATGTTACTTTAATTAAACACAATTAGTCATTTCAGACTAATAACCTTGACTTTATAATGAATTTAATCACAATTTGATTATCATAAAAACCATGTTTTGTAATAGTGTGCATGGACAAGTTTCCTTATGATAAGGCATTGCACATTTGGCAATTGAAAAACATCAATATACTTTGAATGCTTGAAGATTCAACTTTGGCACTTGCAATTGTAAGCTACCATTTTTTACATGTTTTAAACCTTGGCCCTTTTCTAAAATTATTCTTATTAAATGTGTTATTAATTTTTTTGTTATATATAAACATTATGTTGCAATGGGAAAAATCCTTGAAAACTGGGGTTCAATCCCCCACAATGTACATGCACATAACATTAGTTAAATCTAATTTTTACCTCTTTTTTTATGTCTAAATTTTTGAAAATAGAAAATTTTAGTTACCAAAGTATTTTACCATTGTCCCTAACACATAATAACAATATTCCGATCAACAATAAAATGTCTTACTAAATACACCTAAGAAAAAGGTTGCAAGCTTTTTGTTTATAGGCTTTATATATTCACAAAATATGCAATTCTTTTTGTTTTTAAGGTTGTAAACACTATAACTTTTTTATCAATAAAAGACAGTCCTTGGACTTGATTAACAAGCTATTGGCATCCCAAATCAAATTCAATTGCACATGAAGAACATGGCTTTCACTTGCACACAAGTGGGTTAGAACCCAAAACCTTTTTTGAAGTGCTAAGGTACAAGATAGGGGTTATATCAACATTAATCCATTACATCGAAACAAGGCAAATATGACTACACCCATGATTGGGTTTGTAGTCATAAATGCCATTCATGATTACATGACTATGTAGTCCATATGGACACATTGCTTATCCACTAGTCATATTTTTGTCCTAGTCGTAAATGCCATCGAATATATTATATATTAATTTCAATTTAATCTAGCCATTTGGTAGGTAGGTAGGAATAGGTAGGTAGGTAGGTTGGCATAAGTAGGTAAGTAGGTAGGCATAGGTAGGCCTAACTAGGTAGGTAAGTAAGATCCTATTTATTTTTTGGTGACAAGCTTTTTTTATTGGTTCATCACAAGTAATATTTGCGTTTTTGAATATATTTGGTGCATATATTATATGTATACTAATACTTTTTCACCTAATTATATAGTTTCCAAAGTTAAACTTGTTGACAAAGGATATGAGATAGATTTACAACTTTATCTCACATCATCCTTTGTTCATACAAAAGTACCCAACTTTGACCATTATTATTTTTTCATAAATTTTCCAAATGAAAATAAATAAATTTCATTCTTAGAAAAAGATCTTCCAAAATCTACACGTCTATATAAGAAATTTAACAAAAATATCAAGTAATACGATTGAAAATGCATTTGAATCTTCACTATTTCATACATTTGAACAAGAATAATATCTTGAAGTTTTTTTTTTTTTTTTTCATAAATTTTTTTGTAAATAAACATATTTAAAATCGACATGATTTTTTTGGGTGTGTGTGTGTATAATATCTTCCCACCTTTTAAAATATAATGAATCAATAAAAATGATATAAATGTTGTGTTATTTTTATACACATATATAATTTTAAAAAATCCAAGTTGTATGACCAAATATTTTGATAAATTACTAAAGATCAAAATTTATATTCTTTGCTACCCATCACATGGAAACATGAAAAACAATGTCATTTTGGGGCATGTGTATTTCTTTTGAAATTCATTGGATATCATTAATAAGAATATATTTCATTATTTAATGTCAAAAAATCCAAAAAATATGTTCATTTAAATAAACCTTTGAACAAGAGTTTCAACTTAAAGTTTTTAATTATATTCTAAGCATCAAAAAAAATATTTAATTTTATGGTTTCAAGAATTTTGGCAATTTTCTTTCCATTTTTGGGGATTTCTTTACAAATGAAAAAAATTCCCCAATGTTTTTTTTAGCCACTGTCCATAAATTCACATTAAATAATTAGTGACTCTAAGGCAAAAGTTCTAAAAATTATAAAGTATTAGTTATTTACTTATGCATTAATTATGTTTGTGATCATCTACAATATGCTTATTAAGTACATATGTTTACTTTCAAGTTTTTTTTTCTTTGAATTATTTTTAATGTTTGAAATTATATATTATTAAGTAATTATATGGTGTTCATGAAAAAAAAGTTTTAGTCAAATATTCCTATCCATGAAGACTTTTAGTCATGTAGTCACATCCATGGTTACAAAAATACAACTAGGCACAAAAACATGGCATATATGACTATATGACTAAAATGGTCATTAATCATATTTGTCATAGTCATAAATGTCAAGTTTTGGTGTAGTGATCCATTGCCTTTAAGGTAAAATCCTAACTTTTCAACAATGAAATAAAAAGGGAACACCCCACCAACACTAGCATAAACATGATTTTTTATATATGTATATTAAAATGTTTATGTGACCTAACTTACAACATTTAATATCAAGTACATTTTGTATTCATCTAATCTTAACCCACCCATGCAATATGAATTTATGATGCACTTGCATCAATATATGTATGTTTAGTGTTATATCCAATGATATACATAATGAATATTGATATTGACATACCTAATTCTAACATGGTTCAATAGCAAGGTGGTTAATAATTAATTCTTTTGTCATTTATGTTCAATGTTTAAAATAATATATTTTATAATTTGGCATTATATATCAAATAATGAAGCTAATGTGCTTGAGAGTTCCTTTCATATTTTTTGCATGGTAAGCAATTATTAATGCCTAACCAACCATATACCACAATAATAATCAATAAATCGTTTGTTGGTGTTTTCTTTTTTATGTCATATGTTATATTCACATAAAAAAAAGCAAGGTGATCCCATGAAGTAGGAGTCTCAACCAACAAAATATGTAGCCATTGGAATTTGACTACTATAATTCACCAAAAAATTGCACTATACCAAAGCAACAAGGAGGGCAACTTCTTAGTATCAAGATGATAATAATATTTAAATTCTAAAACTAAATTGGTCTAATGTATTAAAACAAATTCAATTTTATGTAGTCAAAATATTTGGCAAATTTCACCCCCCCAAAAAAACGAAATTACATTTTAAAAATTGCTTTAAAAATCCACTAAGTTGCAAAAATTCACTCAAAAAGACTAATCTAATGTCTCCCCATTCCTTCAAATTTTAAAACTAAAGGTAATTTAATATGAGGTGAAAAACCTAAAATCATAAGGTTATATTGGTATAATTTCTAATAGTAAAGTTGATACCATTGTTGTTATTAAACCTATATCCATTCTCAAGTAAAAAGTCACAACAAAAATTATTTAGCTTGGGCCAGCCAAATTCCTTAAAATATAGAATCTTTGGTCATCTTGAAGGGAGGATACTAAACAAAGGTCCGCTTGACCATTGAAACAATTCAAATTGTTTGAAATAAACATACCTTATAATAACTTCATTCTTTACTATCAAAGTAAATTTAAGACTTAAACATTGAACTAAGAAACTTAAGTTAAAATTAATTATTTAGCATTCATGTGCTTAATTTGCAAAAATATTAAGGTACCCATAAAAAACACATAGTTTCATTGTTGTTTTAATTTCTTCAAAATATAACTTTTTGACATTTTAAAAAACCATAATTCAATGTCAATGGCGAGTATCCAATGCCTTAATGCACTATTGATAAATAGTATTGACATGGCTTAAGTCAATCACCAATAGCAAGTAACCAAAGTGATTTTTTTCTTCGTTGTGACAATGGGTTTCAAGACATATTAATTTGTATATATATACATAATCACCCATCTTACAAAGCAACAAAAGTTAAAATTTAAATAGGACATTAGGGTTCACCAAAAACTACAAATACCACAATAATTCTTGAAGAGTAAAAACCATTTACTCTTGAACAATTTTTTTTAAAAAAATGAGTCATTTAACCACGCTAATTAATTTTTTTGCAATTGTAATAATTATCAAATTATAAATCCTATGATTATCCCTTATGCTTTTGGACACAAATATTAGTAGGCCACCCTAGTATGGATATCCTTAAACATGTCATTAGTCAAAAAATTCATGTGAAAGCTTGGATATTTTAATGTGAAATGAAAAAAATGATAAAAAATGATGAAAATAATGACATTTTAAGTTTTCAAAAATAATATTTTTTTGTATTGGAAATGTTCAATACATTTTATTCTTAAATTTTTCATTTGATGATGGCCTATTTTTAAATTTTAATTTTGACATTATTACAACATAGTTTTTGCATTCACATTTTTCATTTTCTTTGTGTGACAAATGTAATGTCATCATCTCAAAAGTCCATTGGGTCCAAGCATGGTAAATTAGACCAAAAAATAAATTTGTCTAAAATCCCATTTAAAAATATAATTTTTTTTTACAAAAATATAAAAAATTAGATCAGACAACTTTTTATGTTTCATTTTGAAAACATCTATGCCTCCATTGGGTTTATGGTAACTATGAAATTTGAAAAACTTTAGTGTAATAAAAATAGGTAACAAGTATGTTTGAAATTGATTTGCAATATTTTTTTCAAACCTATTTTTACCATACAAGTTAAATATATTTTGATTAAAATGTGAGAAAGATAAAAAAACCACAAGTACATTTTAGGACCCCATTAATTAAAATTTTGAAAAAGGTGATATTTCATCTACTTATAACCTACTTAAAGGCTATAAAGTAGATTGTGAACTTTGCTTGAATTTTCATGAATCCATTTAAACCTACTTTAAACATTTAGTTTTTATTTAAAGTTTTAACAAGGCTGAAAAAACTGTTCATATTAATCTTTGAGTTGAATAATATTTTTAAGTTCAATATATTAAAACCTATTTGATGGTTACTTTTCATTTATATTGCAAGGAACATTTGCAGTCTAATTTACCATGCTTGGACCCCATTAAACGAGTCCACCTTTTTGTTAGAACTCATCAATAATTTAAAATATGATTCCAATTAAAATATATTACAACATGGATAATTAAAAATTAATAGTGTTAATATTGAATATGACTTTACATTTTAAATTCATGTGCAATCCATATAAACTATAATTGTGATAGTCCAAACTATCCACCTAATTATGCTTTCACCCTAAATGCCTCCCCATCTTCATAAAAAGTTGACATTTACTATTTCTAAAGATATATGTCATTGGTAAAATGATATATTTTCTACTTTAAATTCATGGAAGATTATTACATGCCAGTTGCACCATATCAAGTTTCAATGATGATGATTCATTGAAGTTAGTTTAAGTAGGATAATTTTAGGTTTCATAAGTTGTAATTGTCATTCTAACAATTCCAAACCATAATCTATTTAGCCCATTCAAATAAAGAGGCATAGAATAGTGTCTTCTCCAATTTGTTTATTTTTAAATTTTTATTTTTCCAACACCATATTCAACACCTTGTCCACCAAATTTTCATTACATAAATGACATGTTTCATTACATAATTGTACAAATTTTGAAAAAGATAATCATGTCATTTCTATCAACAATTCAACCTCAAAATTAAACAAAGGACTATTCAAATCATGTCCATCAACAATCCAACCTTTAGAATTAAACAATTAAACAAAAATCCTTCAAATATCAAACACAATATTTGAAAGAGGAGATATGTTTGATTGAAGAGCTTGACATAATGTTAAAAAGTTCATTCAACACTAGTGTTTCTAAAAAAACAAATCATATGTGATTGAGGAGCTTGACATAACATTGAAATTTTAGTTCATGAAGTTTAGCACTTTAGCACTAGTGTTGTTGAAAAAGCAAATCATGTCTAATTGAGGACCTTGAAATAATGTTGAAAAATTCATTCATGAACTTTAACGCTAGTGTTTTTGAAAAAGCAAATCATTTATGATTGATGAACATAAAATAATATTGAAAAGTTCATTCATGAAGTTCTGACACTAGCATTTCTAAAACAACAAACCATGTTTGATCTAGAAGCTTGACATATTGTTGAAAAATTCATTCATGAAGTTCAACACTAGCATTTCTAAAACAACAAATCATGTTTGATCTGGAAGCTTGACATAATGTTGAAAATTTCAATCATGAAGTTCAACACTAGCATTTCTAAAACAACAAATCATGTTTGATCTAGAACCTTGACATAATGTTGAAAAATTCATTCATGAAGTTGAACACTAGCATTTCTAAAACAACAAATCATGTTTGATCTAGAACCTTAACATAATGTTGAAAAATTCGTTCATGAAGTTGAACACTAGCATTTCTAAAACAACAAATCATGTTTGATCTAGAACCTTGACATAATGTTGAAAAATTCATTCATGAAGTTCAACACTAGCATTTCTTAAAACAACAACTCATGTTTGATCTAGAAGCTTGACATAATGTTGAAAAGCTCATTCATGAAATTCAACGCAAACATTTTTGAAAATGCAAATCATGTTTGATTGAGGAACTTGAAATAACATTGAAAAGTTCATTCATGAAATTCAGCACTAGTATTTTTTGGAAAAAGCAAATCATGTCTACTAATTGAGGAGCTTAACATAGCACTGAAACGTGCATTCAGTACTAACATTTTTGAAAAAGCAAAACATATGTAATTGAGGAGCTTGACATACTGTTGAAAAGTTCATTCATGAAGTTCTACAATTAAATGTTTTTGAAAGAGGAAAATCATGTCTCATTGAGGAGCTTGGAATAATGTTGAAAACTTCATTCCTGAAGTTCATTCAGCACCAATGTGTGTTTGTGAAAAAAGCAAATCATGTCTAAATTATTGAAGAGCTTGACATAATGCTGAAAAGCTCATTCAACACTAACAATTTTTTAAAGAGCAAATCAGGTTTGATTGAGGAGCTTGACATCGTGTTGACAAGTTCTTTCATGAAATTCAGGCACTGGGGTTTGTGTAGATACCTTGTCCGGAGCATTGCACTAAATTGTTTGTTGTAAGCTCGCAGTGGATAACTAGGAATGTGGAATCGCAAGAGCTGCTGCGCAAGGGACCGGCCATCCCATAGCGATGGTGACGGGAAACCGACTCGTCTTCCAGGAATCTCAACCGTCAGTCACCTGCTTCCTTTCTGCAACTTCTCACAAGGCCGTTCTGTTTTCCGCCGCCTCCTACTCCTCCAGAAAAATGGCGCTTGAATATCTCTTTGCATGCCATGGAGCTTTGGGGCTTCCTGTTGTTGATGCATATAAGAAAGTGTCCAAACTTTTCCAAGCGTCTCTTTCTTTCTCCTCAGCAACCAGCTGTACCTTGTGAAGAAGCCCAGACTGTTCTCGTGGTGAAATATTATATCTCTGGACTTAGAGATTGGAATTCGCTTTCCATGACAGAAGAATTTGCGCACTTTCATTGGATGTAGTGATGGCTAACTCTGTGGATTTGGACTCGGACTTGGTGCATGGGTATGGCTCTCTCTCTCTCTCCCTTCCCTATGGAGATTTATTTCTTTGCTTTCCGTCAACGTGAGCAAGAGAGAGCGATCCATGGAAGTCTACGCACTCAGATTTGGAATGGTTGTGCACTCACTCTGTGGAGGTTTAGTGTAGTTGCGTGGACTCGGCGTAAGACATGGCGATGGTGCATCAGAAGCATTAGGATATTTTGAGTGCAGACGGTGTAAGACATGGGGAAGGTGAAGCAGAAGCAGAAACAGCTGCAACACAGGCATGGCAGAAGCGGCAGTAAAATAATACGAGGTAAGCAACAAACCCTAGCTTTTGGTCACCTCTCTGCACACCCATTTTCTTTCAAGCTTGGCTTGTTTTCCTTCAAATTTTGCAATTCACAAGAGGCATTTGCATTGTGTTGGGGACAAACCTCCTCATAGAGGAGATTCTGTTAGCACAAGGTTTGCTTTGTATACAAGATAAATCTCCCAAAGGAGATTGTGGTGTTAGCACAAGAGACCTTTGCATCTTGTTCAAGACAAACTTCTTAGAGAAGGTCATGTTAGCACAAGAAACCTTGGCATCAGGTTCAAGATGAACCTCAAAGAGGAGATTATATTAGCGCACAGAGACCTTTGCATCATGTTTGAGACAAACCTCATAGAGGAGATTCTGTTAGCACAAGAGGCCTTTGCATCAGTATAAAGGCGAACCTAGTAGAGAAGATTATGTTAGCACAAGAGGCCTCACTCCAAGCTGTGCATTTCAATCTTCTGACAATACTCTAACCTAGTAGAGAAGATTATGTTAACACAAGAGGCCTCGCTCCAAGCTGTGCATTTCAATCTTCTGACAATACTCTATTCATGTTCTAATTCAGGGATTCTTGTTGGTGATTTGTGCAGGTCAGAAAAAAGGTGATCCGATCAGTCAAATCAGCAAGGAAGGTCAAATCACTAAAATCAGCGAGATGGTGGATCCATGTGATCCTCCACCTCCATGTAATCTTCCTTTGGAGGATGCTATCTCCATGGCCATTGAGACATCTGTGAATATCAGTGAGAAGTGCCAATCCATAATTAATTTTTTGAGCACTGGTGAGAATAACCATTGCATTACTGGGTTGAAGTAATCTTTCAACCAGTGCTGCACTGAAGGTAGTTGTGGGTGTTGCCTAAGCAGGCAGTTGCTGCAAAGATTCTCTATCCTCGGTCACAGAATCAGTCATTTGAGCAGAGTTTGTTTTCCAGATGAGAGCATTACACTGGAGGAGAATTGTGGCAGCTGTAGGTACCAGTCCAGCTGCAGAAAAGGATTGTTTATGAAAGGCCTCCAGCAAAGACAACCATTCAGAATGGTGGACGAGGTGATGTGATCTCTTTACCGTGCTTTGTCAGATCACACTTGCTATGCATTCCTGCTTGTAAGTTACAAGCATGCAATAAAAACCATGAGTTACTCTGGGCTCAAGCCAGCAAGAGGAATTTGTGAAGCATTCAACTGGTTAGTCCTTTTCTGTGGATGCTTTTATTGATTACCACACCGCCTCCATTGACTACAATTCTAGAAACGGCATTTGTTCATCAAAGTGCACCCAAGACTGATTGCCCATGCACCATCACAAGAGAGTGAACTCTGAGCAGCAAACTGTCTAGGCTCATTCCTCATCATGAAAACTGGCTATGCTCATTCTGCTCTTAGTACCCCAGGAGCATGTCACTAGCAGTAACACTAAATAAAGTAGACAGAATGAAAAACAGGGTTCAAACTCACATAATACATAAGAAAATCATTTACTCTCACATTGGAGGACACCCTACTGGTGTTCACCAAGTTAATGGAGGGAGAAAAGTACCCACCAAGATTCATGCCAACTTTTGAGTGTGTGGCTCAATGGGAGCTTTTTTTTTTTTTTTTAAGTTTACACATGTGCATGTCATAAGGACATGCAGTATCAATCCTAAAACCCAAATAGCAGACCAGAAATAGAATGTAAACCACCTCTCAACAAGGGTTAAGGGCACCACCACCACATACCTCTCCATTTCAGTGTCTATGAAAATGATGCCGATTTACTCCAACCTCTCCCTTAGCTCTTGCTTGCTTGTCCCTTAACCTAAATGAGGTTGTTATACCACCAATAATAGCCAGAGCATAGAAAGCCCTATAGGGGGCAAGTGCAAGCCCAGAGAAATAGCAATACAATCCTGCAACCGCATAAATGAAGCTTAAACCTGCTTGAGCAAGTTCGGGTCTAAACAGCTGCGACAATGGGATAAGTGATATGTTTGCATCTGCATTACTTGAGTAAAGCCCATGAAGAATAATGCCAAAGGTGAGGACTGAGTCGAGAAAGGAAGGCAGTGTCCAGTCTAATCCAGACCTCTGCAACAACAAAGGACCAACTTTGTTGTCAGAATTCCAGTACCTATAAACCAAGCATCCAGAGAAAGAGAGGAAACTGAAGGGTACCCAGATAATCTCTGGTAATGATTGAGAGAACCAATAGCATGTTTTGTCATCACAAACATGCAAAATGTGAGAAGTGAAAATGAAAATGTGTTCTCAGTGTGCATTGGTAAGACAAGTTTTCTGCTTATCCAAATCAAAAAAGCGGAAAGAACTTGAGAGAATGGGAAAGGACCCACCTGTACCCAGGCAACAAGAGAAGGGGCAAGCATAACTGTGGTGATGAAATGAAGCAGCAATAGTCCCTGACGTTGGTGAAAAATTTCTAGTTGTGTCTCCCCAAAGGTCATAGCTGATGGCTTGGCATCCAAACCAGTTTCATTCAAAAGTTGCACTTTTTCTACCTTCGTACCTATGCTGCCATCCTTCTTTGCATTGCACAGTAGAATCTTCTGTTGTCTATGGCTGCAAGAGAGACAAAATATACTTTAGCTAAATGAAGTGCAGATTATTGGCCATGTGAGTCTCAAGTGATGCAAATGTCAACCTTAGAGTATTAACAAGAAATTCAAACCATCTTCTAACAATATACAGGAAAAAGAGGAACAGGAGGAAGTCACCTGAGACTATACCTACAGAGAGCACTATGGCAGCTCCATGTGTGGACCAGCAATAGCACTATGAGACCAAGGCTGGGATGGACCAAAAACACTAGTACTGTTGCTCCAACAGCAACTGTCAACAGTGGCCTTGCCTTGAACTTCCTTATGACCTGGCCATTCGATATGTAGAAACAGATCAACAACATACTTCTGGCAGCATTATTACTTGCTGCGCACAGTGCAATAATGTGCAAGAAAAGGCTGGCACCACAAACACTGCCTTTCAACCCTTCCCAACATGAGCCATGGTCTGTTCTAACTCGACTTTCCATGTGGAGCCCAACAAAGGTCACTTTCTATGTGGACAGTTGTGCCCCTGAATTAAAATCCAATTGCATGGGAAACAGTGCCTGTGTCAAGCAGTAACCTGCTTGAGCAGGTAACTTCTGTTGTATCTGTCAAGCTCTCCCCTTGAGTACAGTGTATTGAATAATTTCCCAAGCTCAATTGGAGGAATTCCCAGTGGAGCCAGTTGCCTGAACTTGCTGCAATGGGTAAAAGGAACTGCCAGGCCCCACAAACTGTAGAGGCCTGAAAAGATGGGAAGCTGAAGGTGATATTGATCTTTCAGCTTCAGAGAGTCAATAGGCCCCCATGGAAAGAAAAAGTTTAGCTCCCTGGAACATTGTACCCCCTTCACGGAGTGTCTCACCATAGCAAAGGCAATAGCAGTTCACATATCCTGAAAGCTGCAGGTAGGGCATGTTCTATACAGCCTATATGTACAACTAAATTTTCTTACATTGATTTTTTGAACTTACAACAATGAACATCTAAACTGCCTAGGAGTGAAGGCACAGAAACAGTTGAAAATTGGTCACAGTGCAGAAAGAGAAAAGACCTGAAGACTGGAACCTGCAGAACAGCATCCAGACCACCACCACAACCCCTTGGTTCGAGACCGCTCTTGCCATGCTTGCAACCTGTGTACCACCACATCAGCATATGCTGCTGTCAAGAACCTCTCACAATGCTTTAGAGTAAGAAGAAAGGAAACCCATTTTACAAATTGATGCAAAGACATGCCTAGAGAGAAAAATGGCAGTTGTAACCTGCTAATGTAATGCAGATACAATAGCCAAAAGAACACACCTTATAGCTACCTGTCAAGTGAAAAAGAATTACAATTATTCAGATGTGAAAGTACTTGAATAGGTCACCTCCATGATCAAGACATGCATACTCCAAAATACTGTAGTAAAATCAGAAGGAAGCCTACCTGAGTTTCATCAACACTTGGACAAATGCTGCAGAATGGAAAATAGCAGAGCTGATGATCGCCAACAGACCAACAATCCCATTTGCAAAGAGGTAGCAAACTAGTGAGACACCAATGAAACTGATAAATGGTGGGGGAGTTTCTGTCCCAAAAAAGGAGAGTGAATAGTAGACCAATAGAGGGCCCAGGGCTAAGATGAGGAAAGGTAGGGGTAGCTGGAGATTTGCTTCAATGCATGCCAAAACTGATGGAAATGCAATGTCAGTCTCCCAAGCATGTGCCTGCCGTGTAAGTGCAAATAAGACCACAGCCACACACAAACCTGCAATCTGGACAGGCAATTTGTTGGTCAGTGAACCTCAACATGGACTCTGATGTGAAACCTGTGAAAGGACTACAAGCTCTTATGAGATCACTTGCTGCATGTGTGAACATACTGACCACAACCTTACCAGCAAGAAAAATTGCATAGATCCACAAACAAGCATAATCCCCCACTCCTGACATCCCCCCACCAATAAAAAGCAGATGGAAGTGTTGTGAACCTGTAGACCATGAACAAGATGAAATCGACTGGCAGCTGTTGGCAGCGACACCTTCAAATCGACATCATACGCACAGTGTGGATCAACCTACATGTCCCCAACAGCACTTTACAAATCAAACCATGGAGAAAGCCTTCTCTTCCTTCATCTCCTTCTCTCACTTTGCCAGAAGATAACTACTGGATGCTGCAAGCTATATAGATGAAATCTGGAGTTTCAGCTGAGGGGCATTAGTCAAACATAGTGACAAAACTACAGATTAGAGACATCCTTACATCAAACTTCTTTGATCTGAACATATGCCACAAAACATCAAAGACCTTATGTAGTAAGAGCACCACTAAACTCTGAAGAGAAATTGACCAAAAATACTGGAGTTGTTTTGAAACAATCCCCAGTTATGCATGGTAATTCATTAAGGTGAACTGAACAGATTAGACAGAATGAATAGCATCAATCTGCATTGACAAACCTTTTTGAGCATCCAGAAAAAAAATTTGCTAGGAAAGATACACAGAGTCACTCCCTCAGAACAAGGTTTAAATTTGCATGATGTATACCATGAGAAGAATTGTCGTCTGTTCAGATCCATAACTGGATCCCCAGATTGCAGGAGCAGAATCAACAATGATAATTTCTGACTCCAAATTTGGAAGAACTTCCAAGCCAAAAGGTGGATCCCAGACCAGAGCAACTGGAGGGAAGCATCGTACCTTGCACAGCTCTGGACCAAAACCAACCCACCATGTAGTTAAATAATTATGTGAATGTTCAGAGATAAATTGCATCACTGCACCATCTCTAACCCAAAATATCCAGAAATTTGATTTGGCATCAGAGTTGACTCCTTTGGTTAAAAAGGTTGGCTGTAGCAGTTGTGTCTAGATGGCTACACAAGATTGTTTCTTCAGAGTAACCAGAAAATATTCAAAAGTCAAAAGTGCCAAAGCCATTTCATTCTGAACATGTGTCATGCAAAAAGGAATGCAGGGCTCACTCATGATTTCCTCAGGCTCTGGATGTTCCTTGGCCAGCACTGTCTCTTGAATTCCACAACTAACTGTCTTCACACTGAGGATAACTGGCAGTGTACCAAGTGACACAGTAATTGACAGATTCCACACTAATGGGTGGTTTTCCCCCAACCTGATCTCCTGTAGAGCATTGAAACCAGATGATTATTCTCATTCAAGAAGCAAGAAGATGTGGGCTGAAGCCCTGCCCTTCCAATGGAAACATGTACACCCCTAAACCCAGGTTCAGAGCTTTCAACCATCACCAACACAAACCAGGTAAATCCATTTTTATACTGACTACAGAAAATATATTTAAAACGCACTCAGATCAGTTATGATAGCATCAGTAATTGACTCAAGGAAACTGCCATAGACATCAGAAATCAACACTGTAATCATGGAAATTTGAAAAAGAAAAAGAAGACAAAAGGCCAGGAAGTGAAATAAAAGCCTCCTGAAACAAAGGGTGCAAGACCAACCTCAAAACTTATTTGGTCAATAAAAAGGAGCAAGATAATTCAGTGACCTCCGTGTTAACATTTGCCAAATTGTCAATACTCATTAATTTCATCAGCTCCTGACAATTTGTGTTTGGTACTTTGTTTCCGTTACTCAACCAGTGACAAGCAAAAGACAGCCTAAAGGAAGCTTTAGCAACTGCATGCTTCATAACATGCTCCACCATGAAGAACAGATATTGATCAGCAGATAAGAACAAAATTGAGTTGCAGTGAACACATATATGGCAGCAATCAAACAGCAAACATTGATGACAATACCTTACACAACTGGACACTACTGCTCCTGCAAACAGAAAACATAACAAGAGATGCTTAAATCTGAAATAG
>Ga0116231_10008236_pt1 | contig 18416 bp, 16 predicted proteins | sample S1TSphgellanicum_2_FD_89695 | JGI IMG/M metagenome (GOLD analysis project Ga0116231, IMG submission 89695) | Host-associated microbial communities from peat moss isolated from Minnesota, USA - S1T2_Fd - Sphagnum magellanicum MG | ecosystem: Host-associated > Plants > Peat moss > Unclassified...
CCGGCCGAAGCATGGGCAAAAAGAAAATGTGAAAAATTCCCCCTGCCCCCAAAATCCCCCCCCTTCTTCTGGGCGTCATCCCCCCTCCCATCTTAAAAAAAAATTTTGGCCATTTTTTTTTTAAAAAAATAAAAAAAAAAAAAAAAACATGAAGATTTTGTTATTTGTAGGGCTTTTCTTCCGCCATTTTTTGAAAAAAATAAAAAAATCATTAAATTAGCCATATCTAGACCAAGGCAATTCCTAGAAAAGCCACTTATAGCAGCACCTTTTGTACAAATTTACAGCCCACCAAGGACAATCGCCATTTACCTTTAATTAATGCTCTGGGGATCCTCGCCAGTGGACCTACTTGGGGAATTTGAAAAAAAAAAACCCTGCAAGTCTTGGGCCTGGTCCTTATTATGGTTTTTTTTTCGTTCACCAATTCATTAATGAACCATGTGTTTTTTGGGCGAATTTTTCGCAACTTGTTGAATTTTTTTAATTGAAAAAACACCCAAAATTTTGTGAATTTTGGGGACTTTTTTTTCCGCCATTTTTCGAAATAAAAATAATTAAATTAGCCATATCTAGACCTAGGCACTTCCTAGGTTATCACTTCGAAAAACACTTCTCCCATTTTTGTAGCAAGATCTTTACATTTTTGGAGGTTTTTTTTCATTTTTTCACAAAATTTGGCAGCTCTTCACATGGGGTGAGGCCAAAGGTTGAAGGCATTACTAGAAGCATGTCCATGCTTAGCTAACACCTCAGGCAAGTCCTCCATCTAATAATGCCCTCAACCTTAGGCCTTACCCTACACATGTATCCTAAATAGCTTAACAAATTTAAAACAAAATGATGCACTTCAACTTAAATCTTAAACTAACTTCTTAAACCTCGACTTATACATACCAAGACATGCAATTATGTTATTTACTTTTTTTTTTACAATGAAAAAAAAGAATTGAAAAGAGAATACATTTTAATTAATTTTCCTTTTTTTGTATTTTTTATGTTGTGGAAAAAAAAACGAAATAAGAAAAATACATAAAAACAAACAAAAGACATGTATGATTACATTACTCCAAGGGAAAAAATGGCTAACAAAGAAGAAAATCGAATGAAAAAGGTAATGTTGAAGGGCCAATTGCTATTTGGAATGCCAGCACCAACCAAATGTCAAAAATTAGTGTGTGGTAGTTTTGCCATATTGGCAAAATGACATGAGGCAAACACATCAATCTGATGTCGTCTATCATGTCATGCTCAATGAGATGGCTAGTGATTGGTAATCAAATTTGCCAAAGGGTTATTTATGTAAAGATTTCCTTGTGCATCCCAAGATCTCAACATCTATTGTTATTATTTTACCACTATCATTGCAAATTCATGGTCCAATCTTCAATAATTTAATATGAACAATTAACCAACTCAAACCTATGCATGGACATATACATTATTCCATCTAAAGGAAGTTGCTTTCATTTGGTTTGACTTCGGAATGGTCTAATTCCAAGTTTATTCAAATCCAACGTTTAGCTTCAAAGTTCTCCCAATGTATTCAACAAATCAATATAACAAGTTTTCCTAGTTGATTTTGTTAAGATTAACTTTGGAACCCAACTAGATGAAGCAAACTTGCCTTACCAACACACATTGGAACTTTTCCTTGTTGAATTTCCATTGGATTGTTCTTGCATATAAGGATATAAGTTCAAACTTTACAACTACCAAACATTGCAAGTTTTCCAAGTTGTTTTCATTTGGACTGACTTTGAAATGATCTTGCATTTCCTTCAAGTTGAAGGTTTTATATCAAATTGGTTTCAAACACATACACATTTAAATGAGTTGCAACTTTTAAGTTGAACCATGTTGAAACAAAACCCATCATGGCCTTGAGTCATTTTTCAACATGTTCATTACCTCATTCCAGCTAAGGTTCCATTGATGAATCTCATAGCTTATAATATACAAGATGATATTGTAAACCCAATAAATATGGTTGCAAGGGACCCACTATTTTGTCCTAGCATAGTTTCTAATTTCATTGTTTGGACATGTGTAATGTGAATATTGTTCAATTACAACATTATACATGAAACCTTCTCCCATTGACTTTGCATTCTTAATATGGTACACCCTACCAAATTTTGGTTTTGGCATGAGTTCATACCTTACCAGAAACACATTCATGTCCAATGTCAATGTAAAAAAAGTTCAATTTTCTTTTCCAAGTTGATAACAATTAACTAGAATTTGCCCATTGCACTTAGTAGGATGTGCCTTTGCACAATAATGCTCCACATGATCAAGATATGATCTAATTACACCTTGTCATCGTTCTACAACTTGTGTCAGAGGAATGTTATTTATGGAATAAGGCAAAATCCACCCTTCATGAGAACACCCACTTTTTTTTGGGTGATTTTCACATCAACCTCAATGAACCAACTTTTTAAAATGTTTGGTTTTCCTAAGATTCTTTCTAATAAAGTTCCCCCAACACAACATGACTTGTTTGAAGAACAAAAAAAAGATTACTTGAAAATTGGTTGCATTAAAAAATATGGTTGGTGTGAGCCCCAATACAACATGCATGATGTCCCAACCACTTGCCTTGCAATGTGGATTAATGCATTGCAAGGAATGTTGCTCATGTTTTGAAAAGTAAAACAATCTGCTTGAGATGTTGATGTATTCCTATTTATATGGAATTGTTAAGGTGTTTTCCTTGTTTTTTATTCTACAATTAGCTTGTTGTGTTGTGTGATAACACAAATGGGAATAAGCACATGTGTAAAGGTTCAACATGAGTTGGAATAGGGTTAGGTTTGTAATTGAAATGTGTTGTTATTAAAATTATGCCTTAACTCCTTCCATGTGCAAAGGAAGATTTTTGTTATAATAGGGTTGGGGCCAAAGGTGATACCTACTACACTTGGTGGTGCTAGACAATGTGACATTAGAGGATGCACATGAAGAGGTGTATGAAGAGGTTAACAATACTTTTGTGGCAATTTTTCAATCACCAAGTCTTTGTAAGGGTGCCTTGAATTTGCCATTGGTAACCTACGCTTCACTATGTGGGCTTAAAGGTCTATATCCAACCCACATCCCTATCATGCAATTCAATTCCAATCATTACCTACGAACAACCCAAGAAAATTTGGTTAGGCTTTTAGAACATTAAACAATCTTTGATAGAAGTTTTGTTGTGTTGGGCTTTGATCTTATATGCAACCCTTTTTGTGAACATCTCATCCAAATTGGACTATGCTAAAAATCTTGTCATATCATGCATTGCAAATAATTTATTTTTGATATTCTTCCCATTATCAAGAAGCAACCACCAAGTTAGATGCATGCCCTCACTAAGGTTTTTTGTAAGCATGGTAACTTCTTTGTTGGGTTCAACTTTTTTCACATCCATTGTTCCCATTGCCTATATTTGATATGCCACCATCCCAACCAACAATATATTCCATCAAAGAGATGTTAACTAATGGAACAACTTTATAGTTCTACCAGGGTGAAATTTTTTTAAGGTGTACCAAAATCTTGTCACAATGTCACCTTTTTCTTTATTTTTTACCTAGTCATTTTTGACCATGTAAAGACGCATTTATGAATGATTATGATGGAATCTAGAATTGCAATGGTTTAAAATATAATCCTTCTGAAAATTTTGACAACTTTGATTCATTATTTTTTATGGGGATCAAAATATTGTGTAAAAAAGGATTGTAGTAAAGACTAGGCCCTTTTCGTCCTGTGTGGTACACCTTAAAGGATTTTCACCCACCACCATTATATTCTACAAAGTATTTTTTATTTGTTTCTTCTATAGTGGTAGACTCCTTCCACATGAATCATAATGCATCTCCTTAACCCAAAAATTGCATGTTTTTCAATGTGTTTGCACAAATTATCTTTTCAATGGAACTCACAAATTTACTTTTAGTTCCTCATGAAAATATTTTCATCTCTACCATACACTTGATGAATAGCCAACCAATTCACTTGAATTACATATGTTACGAACCCATGGAATTACACATTCATAATGTCATGTTTGGCATAGACTTCATGCGCCCTTGTCCAAAAAAAATATTATGAACTCCTTATGCTCACCCTTCATGTCAAAACAATAATAGTTGACCTCACATATGGGTCATACACATGTGCATTAGTTGTTGTCCAATTGTGAACCCTTTTCACATGGTTGAATGCAACCCATGAATTTTCAAGGTCTCTTTGCACCATCCTTCAAATAAGGTCCACACCACTTGCTAAACCACATGTAGACATCTTGAAAACATGGTGAGGTTGTGATAACCCTTGCCTTGGAAAACAACTATTATGGACAAGATCATAATTAACAATATTTTTATTTCAACTTTAGCATGCTTCTACATGCCTTAGCCCTAGCAAACTCAATTCTATGTTTTTCAAATTTCCTGACAACATGACCAATCTATTGCATAACATCATTTAACATATGCCTTTCCAACATTTGTTTATGTTCCCATCTTTCATCATTATCCTGTCAAGGATGATTTGTTGAATGGTAGTCATGTAAATTGTAAAGGGGTTTGCTTAAGGTTGAAGTTTTTTGTTCTAATGAGAAGTTGAACTCCTTACATTCCCTTTGAGCAATTGGGTGATGATGGTGTCCCAAGTGCAAAGTTGTTATAGTTTTCTTTTGCTTATGATTATGTACATTCTTACAATTAAATAATCAACAAAAAATGGGAGTTTTTTGCACAACACACACTTAACGATTGCAAAAGGCATGATATCCTTAACTCGAAAAACTTTGGGAATTGTTCCCCTCCAAAATTTCTTGTTTTGTCCACCTAGATTATCAAGATTGACACATAGGGGATTCTCACAATGAAGATGCCACTAGCAAGATGTTTATTACACCTAAGTTCATCTATGAATGAACTAACAATATGTTTATCACACCTAACTTCATTTATGAATGAACTAGCAATATGTTTATTAACCTTTGTCAAACAATGGTCATGGGTCAAAGTATGGTTGGGGTACTAAAAAGGACCATCTCCTTTTGTATCAAGTGCAAACCTTCACTTAAAACATGTTGTAACTTAATAACACATTCATATTGAAAGTTTGAATTTTTTTCATGGATAGATAATTTACTAAGGTATTATTCTATGCATAGCATGTCAAATTTGAACAAATTTCAGGATTCTTACCAAGTCCTGAAAAAAAATTTAGGACTTTATTTTCTCATGAAAAAAAGTTTAAGGAATCATAAAGAATGTTTAAACAATTTTTTTTGGTTCAAGATTCTTACCACAAACACATTAGGTACTAATGTACATAAAATGTATGAGTGTGACAAAAACCAAATGCACTAATGCAATGTAAAAAATTTCAAAAATTCAATTTTTGGGGAATTTTGGACCATTGATAGAACATGGCTCACATTGCTAAATTGAACTATTCTTATTTTCATAAATGAAAAAAATAGATATTCTAAATGCCTATATAGAATTTGGAACAAAATTATTTCATTTGACATGAAAAAAAAGGGAAATCTAAGACAAGTCATGAGAAAAATGAAGAAAAATGTGAATTTGGGTCCTTAGGAGTGAGTTTTAATGTTCCTAAGGGGGTACCCTAATCGTGCTTTGACCCTCATCTCTTTTGCTTTCCATTCCCTTTAAGTTTCCCAATCCTAGTTCTATTAATTTGTTTGTCTTTGGAGGAGGAAATTCAAACATCAAGTTGTCATAATAATCTTTAGGAAATAATCTTATTTTGAAATGTGGTACACTAGTGGAATAGTTGATATTCACAAATTTGCCTTTGTATCCTTCTCTTGCAGCCCCTATAACACTAGTAGAATTGAACATAGGTTGTTGCCAAGTTGGAATGGTTTTTCATTGGATGCAACTAGTAAAATCACCTCCTACATGTTTGTGTCTTCAATGTACACCAATGTCAACTACATGCATGTGTTCTTTTCATGGATTGGCATGATTTCAACCCTTGCAACCTCAACCAAAATTAACAATTGCATTGTACCATATGGATGTTTACAACCTCATCTTTGATGGGCATAATTTGTGAATTGAACACCACACCATAGCTAGCCATAACATGCACACATAGATACATCCTCAACTTTTGACAAAGGTGAATTGAAGAAAATCTATTTTAAAGATGTAATTTTTGCAAAAATATTTTGTGCAACAAGATGCATAACAACATAACTTGGTGTGGGTTACATGCATGAAAATCCTTATCCAAAAAGATCATGGGCTCTTCACAAAATTCAATAGCACTTTCGAAGGAAAAGAATTTGCATTTGAAGCCCGAAAGATGAAGGAACATCTTGAGTTATCGGTTGTTTAAAGTTTTTGGGGCATTCGAAAATTGGTGCATGTAATGCATTTTGAATTTAAATAAGGAAGGCCTTTGACTCTTTCATTGTTACAGTTATTACAACATGAAATATGCCATAATCATGATCTTTTGCCTGAAAACATGAAGTTTGTTGAACATGGAGTTAATTGGAATTTAAATATCACTACCCCATTTTCTTCCCTAGGGAACGCTACCATGGAGATCACCATTTTCATCACCCACAACCTCCATGAACATGCTTTGATATTGGAATTGGAATTTCATGGCTAACCAACATAATGGCAAGTAAACTAGCATGGTAAAATAAGGACTCTTAATGATTTTTGTGTCATTGTCACGTTGCAAACAAAATAAATTCATGATGGGGACACGAATAACAAATAAAGTACAAGATGACAACCACCTTGAATTCATTGTCAACATAGAACAATGGGTTATAACCTTTGTACATACTAGTTGTGCCAATTTTCTACCTATTGTTGTCTGTATTTGGTAATAGGTGCTTGGAAACTTAGATTGTCTAGCTAGAAAAAGTCAATTTAAAAAAAAATATACTAACCAAAATGTTGAAAAACAAGCGTAGTAACATAAAAATCATTTAACATACAACATAAGTTACAAAATGACACTAAAATTCAACATAGACATGATTTTGGTTTTGCCAACACCCACAATTTGAATCAATATGTGTAGAACAAAGGATATGTATAGAAAGGATATCGGGAAAAAAAATTGTGGCAAATGTTACATGAAAGGAAGCTCAATATTCTTACATACATAAATCATGTTTGTTGGATTGTGATGGAATTACCATTGGGGATAGTCTTATCATTAACAATTAAATGTGACTACAAAGAATAAGCATAATAGTTACAAAGAAACCAACCTTGCTTGACAACACATGATGTGAAAAGGAAGGTGTTTTCTTGCAATTGAATACAAATTTACATAACCAATTATTGTCATAGACACAAACAATAAAATGGAACTTTAGCACAAACCACTTATATTGTGTTAACAAACAAAACCTTAACTCTTTCAAATGATGAAAAAATAAAACACATCCACATTTATGACATATATTTGTTATTATAGGTGTACAATTCCAATTGTACATATAAGTTTGAAAAAAAAATCATGCAAATCATAATATGGCAAAATCCAATACATCGATATTAAGGTTAATATTTCTAAATTTACATTTAAAACATATCACATTTCAAATTATTCAAAAAATTCATAAATTCATAGATCATGTAAACATTTCATTTATTAAACATATGTTAATTATCATTCAATTAATTTATTTGTATGAATATAACATTCAAGATGCCATATATGACCAATATGAAAAATATAATCATCATATCACAAATATAAAGTTATTGAAGGTGTTGCAATAGATTAAAAGCTCAATCTATCAATTGATATACTCTAGGGAACTGATGGTTATTTGGATTTTAAAAAATCCAACTCCAAAAACAACAATCCAAATCAAAATGAAAAATCAATTTTCACATGTTTTGCTTCAAGGAATTGTTTATTGCAATTTTAATCATGGATGACTACGCAACTTACAATGCCAACCAACTTTGCTTCACCCACTTTTGATGTAAGTAATGCATGCTTAAGTTTTAACAATTAGCGAAGATGAAATAATCAATTGGTGCTTGTTAACAAGCAAGGACTTGAATAAGCACAAGTCAAATGCTATGTATTGTTTATACTAAACTTACACAAACATGTTGACGAATGTCACGCGCCTTTTTGCATTAACAATGCGCTCAATGGGAATAAGCAACTACATCTAATCTTGTGTGGAAAGGATATGATCTTCTTACTTCTAGACCTATGTGGAGAAGACTTGGGTGACATGTGGCTTATCTTTAATGTGAAAAACCAATGGTCAAAAATTATTAGAAAATCGTGCCTACCTAGAAAACCAATGATGATTGGCAAAAAATTATGCCTTTAATCTATGAATATCAATTGATTAAAAAGGTGGCATTCATGATTATTGACAATCTAATTGCTCGATTATTTTGGTGGCAAAATCTGAGATCCTATAGTTGCTATAAAAGGGGCATTTATGCACGATAATAAATAGTTGTTATTCCACATGGTATAGTGCACTCAATTGATGCAATTCCAAATTTTGTTTAAAACAATTAACCCACCTCGCTTGTAATCAAACCTATTATTTGTGGGTCCATAGATTGTAGTGCACCAAAAAATGGTTTAACACAATAGGTTTTGATAGCCCAAGAAAATTCGACTCAAATGTATTTAAGTCCCAAATACATCAAATCCTAGAAATGATTACAATCAATATCAAATAAATAATGGATAACTTTGATAGTATGTTTATTGAACAATTTGTCCACAAAAGTAACTTCCTATTTTAGAATTTTTTTGTCTTTTGAAGGGTCTTTCTTCTTGGAAAATGTCACCATGATGATGAACCATCTATGACATTACATGAATCTAAATCCTATGGAAATGCAACCATTCATTTTCTCAAACCAATCCCATGAAAAATTTAGGTGCCAAATGAGGATGCCTTGTGCATGCATGATCATGACCATGGTTAGATTACTAGCCATGAATTTTGTTATCAACACATATGCGTGCAACTAGATTGCCAACCATGAATCCATTGTCAACATAGATGTGTCCAGCTTTGAAATTACACACGACGGTTAGATTGCATGTGGCTTTGAGTTTAAGCAATATATTCTCCAATATATCTAGACTTATGTAATGAAACGCAATGTTCAATTTTGAACACATCAACACACAATAGAATGCAGTGCTTGATTTTAATCACTTCAACACACAACATAATCTTCAGGTAAAAAGAATAACATTTTGACCCTTTTCAACCCAAAAACAAAAGAAGTTATCTTGCACTACCATAGGAATAACAAGAGATAAGATCTTGTTGAATGGGGGAAAAAAGAAATTATAACCAAGTTTCTTTTGCATACACATATGTTAAATAAATTTGTTCTATCACATTAAATTACTTAAAAATTCATCAAGGGATATAAGAACAAAATATCATAATGGAATCAATATTGGATTGAAAAATGTATAAATTTAATTTTGCATGAAAATAAGCAGGCAAAAACGAATTTTAAATTTTAAAAAAATAACAACACTAGGATTGTGTGACATGCATGGAAGAAACAAAAAACAACCATAGAAAATGACACTATAAAAGAATTGAACAAAATAAAAATATTTTGATAAAGACAACAAATCAATTGATGGGGACACCGTGAATTTAGGAGTCTTAATCTAGATATCAAATGTTACATAAGATATTAAGGGCAATTTGCTTCTAAAAAACATGGGTAACATTAGAACTAATAGTCATCAATTTATTGAATAAAGGAAAATTATTTCAAAGACAATTATGAAATTCATAGGCTTATCGTATAAACGGACAATATTATATAAATTTCATATATTAATGGTAATGTTAATTTCATATGGTGTGTGATTGTATTATGAAAATTTTAAATTTACAAATAAATACATTTATGCATCATATATAAAAAATCATGATCAAAACATCAAATTTATCAATTAATGTGAAACATAGTATCAATATTTCAAATTATACACAACTTTTACAAATTTAACTTAAACATATCACTTTGCATTTTCATTAAAAATATAATTAAAATTACTTATTTCCAATGACAAATCAAAATAATATTGAAAAAAAACACCCCAAAATGTTTATGATAAAAAAAATATATGAAAAAAAATGTTGAAAGACACCAATGAAAGCAAAACAATTTGGAACAAATAAAAAAATGAATGTAAAAAAAACATATTTTATCAATGAAAAAAATATTTATTTAAATAAATCAAATATATCCACAAATTTTCAATACAAAAATCTAATATTTTCCCACCACAAATCAAAAAGAAAAATAGTATATTTTGTCTGAAATAATTCAACATTTTCCTTAAAAAATCTAACTTTGAATTTGGTCATTATTGCATTTGTGATGAAATAAATTATACATGAACACTTCATGTGCAATATTTTGACTTTGACTTCAAATTAAAGCACGTGAGAAATCTCCTCAAAATGAATTTGAATGTCATTTTGAAAATGATATCAAACTTATCCCAAGAAAATTAATAAATGACACCAAACATGTGCATCTACATGAAGGACTTATTCTAGCAAAACAATGTATTTCAATTATTAATAAAATTTCCATATGTAAAACTTGTTATGCTTGTTTGAAAAATAATAAGAGTTTGAAACATGCATTAGTCAATGGTAAATGTGGATTGGCGTCACACCCAAATTTTATCAAAATTAACAATGGTGGAAAAAACCTTAATAACTCATTATTGCCATCATACTATATTAGTTAAATTAAGATATACCAACAAAGGAAGCACAACAAGCCAACACACACTTAAAGGAAACATTGTGAGTTTTACACAAGATCCATAAATTGTAATAAAACTTTTAAACACATTAACATTGTCATTAGAATCATTATATAATATTAATGCAATGCAAATTGTTGGAAATTCACACCCACCGATATGACTAATCAAAAGTTGCAAAGTATTATAGGTACATGAATCTACTGTAACCATACATGGTTAAAATGGTTGAAATCTAATCATATAAGTTACAAAAATACAACTATGAATACACATGTTCTAAACACATGACCTAATAATGATATATCAAAATCAATAGTGAAATCAATACTTTGATCAACAAATATTGAACTTCCAAATGAAAAAATCATGCAATTATCACAAATTTACATTAAAAAAAAGTATTATCAAATTAAACATGGTATTGAAACATCAAGTTTAATAGATTTTGATGGCATAAACATAAATAAATCAACATGAATAAATGAATAATGTGTTTCAAAACTTACACCATAATCAATATTTGTCCTATAACCATTACACCATAATGATCAATAAATATAATAATCCAAACCTAATAACATACATGTTTTCCACCTTATTTCCTTTTGGAATTAGTGTCCATGAAATGAATGATAAACCCATATTTAGAAACGATAAACCCATGTGAAACACTTGATGAAGTTAAACAAACAAATTATCAATTTTTAAAACATAATTTATTTTTAATTTTTTATTGTAACATAATACAACATAGACAAATATATTTTAGAACTAAATTATTGGTATCAAAATCATCAAACATGAATGAAAGAGAACTTTTTAATGAAATACAAACTATAGATTTTGATGACATCATTGCACACCCACAAAAGATACACTGTAAGAAAAATATTTGGAATTTATTAAAACATTTGAAAATCTTTAGCAAATATTTCATTACTTTTGGAAGTAATCGTGCAATATAAAGAGACCAAATTTTCAGTATGATAAACTTCATGGGAACACTAAGTCTATTTTTCATACTAAATCTAGCATTAGTTCATCATCCTTTTGTTCGTAGTTCTAAATGGACAAAACATCAATCTGAACTCATTTTATGACACAAATGTGTTGAGTAAAAAAAATGATGCAAATAAGCAATGATGAGCTTTTGATATTTACGTGATGATGAAAAATTTCAAGAAAACATGATTAAATATTTAAGTGGTATAATTGTATGAAACATCAATCAAAATAAATCATGCAAAACATTAATATTTGTAGATTGCATCGATGATAATGTTGATCACATACACCCATGCACCATAGGCCCCCCAAATATTGACAACAAAATATTTTTCAAATTATTTCAAAATGAAATATATAAATTAATGAATATGTGTAAATGACATGTTTGTAATCCAACATGCTATAAAAGATATGCTAATGCATTGAAAACACTATGTAGGTATGGTTTCCTTCAACCCTTAATTAATGAAACTCATTTTAATGTTGAAACTAGATTATCACACATAAAAAGAACAAACAAATGGTTAAATAATGGGAATCCATGGATATTGTCAACATCAAGATGTAATCACGATTAAAATTTATAGCAGCTTTTGGTAAAGATACAAATTATTAATTTATTACATAACATATTAAATCACAAATACATTGATATACACTTCACACATGTATTCTCTTTTGCAAATTGTAATACAAATAACTTAGACAATAACTGAAAATCCTAATTGTAAACATGATTAAATCGATAAAAGTCAATGTCTATTCATATGTTATTTGAATACAATTGGAAGCCAACAAGAATATTAGCCACCAGAGCAATTGGTTATTTGTTGAACTTTTACCAAATGTTAAAGGCACCTAGTAATATTTTGGGTTTGGAAACAAAAGAAAATAAGAGCAAAAGGTGAAATACACTTCTTGCAACTTTGGAATGATAAATAGTTTATGACAAGAAATTTTGCAAATGGTAGTACAAATAGATTACCAATTTCTTAAAATGACTAAACATGGAATAAAATTGGAATAAAATTGCAAATCTTCAACATTCAAGGTTGTGAAACAAATATAATTTCAAAAAACAAAGTAAATTTTTTTTATAGTGGAAATAAACTAAATATCATCAAGAAGTAGAAATTTATATCCCTCCAACATGGAATACCTAAGAAAAACAAGCTCTACTGGGGTAACATTAGCCCACACCTAATTAAAGTACATCAAAACTAGCAATGAAAAAATCTAATCCAAAATTGTGATTCTATTCAAAATAGTTGAAACCTTTAAATTATTTTTAAACTAACAAAAATAAAGCTTGTCTATACTCTAAAAAACCTAACTAATAGTTTGCATCTCATACTTAAATTTTGGTATTAGAAGTAAGTAACAAATTAAAGTGGTAAAGTCTTGCAATCAATTCTTATGGTCAACTCTTGCAATCATCTCATGTCGTCACCTTACACCATCATTCATGTAGTCAACTCCTACCTTTCATCTCCTTAAGTCATCTCCTACCATCGTTTCGTATAATCATTTCCTATTGTCATCTCCTACTTTCATCTCATGTTGTCACCTATAGTCAAATCTCCTACAATTGAATCTTTTACAATCAAATCTCCTACAATCATAGTTTTTATACATAAAATCCTAATAGTTTGTTTTGACCTTTAACACTAGAACATTTGATTGATTATAATTTCACTTATATATACATTGGTACAATTCATTGTGACAAGCAAACAAACAAGAAAATATTCAAAATGTCCAAAATAAAAACTATAACAAGAATGAAAAAAATTATGAAACATTCATAATTAACAAAAATCCATCAAATCAACAATATATCATACAAAATTTTAGGGTCAACTACCAACAAATCACAATGGCATAACTAAAATTGTGAATTTATTTTATGATTTTGTACGAAATTCATAACTTGAGTTATGCCATTTACCATCCAACAAGATGCAATCACAGGATATTGAAAATGATATGAAAAACACAACATTCATTGATGAAACAAATATATATTCACCATTATCAATTAATAATACAACAACAAAATAATACAAGCTAAATAAATTACAAACTATGTCATTTCAAAACTTCATTCAAAGTATTTCAAATAATCAATTGTTATAATATGTAGAGAGTGCTGCAATAATAAGTAAAACACAAATAATCAAATTCATGTAAGATTTTTAAACACAAATGAAAAACCTACAAAACTTCCATGTTGTAACATACATTACAAATGCAACCTTATTGATAATGGAACAATGACACCTTATAGTGCATATTGTCCTTTCCCACCTTTATATATATTGTGAACCTTTAATAATATCATGCAACATTAATATTTTGGTATTAATGTTTTTTTCACCATTGTGAATTTTGGTAATGTTTTAGAAGGTTGACCAATCCAAATTCCATTTGCAAGTGATACTTTAATTGGTTACAACTTATTTTTTGGAATTCAAAATGTACATGTTTTACATATGAACAATGGTTGGGTATCAACAAAAATCTTTTTTTATAATAATAATCCATTTAAAATTGGAATTGTGTGCAATGTATTTTTTATTATCTCATGTACAATTTTGCGTTTATATGTGTTTATATGAAAAGATTTGCTCAATATCAATCAAATAAGTAATTTATTTTTTTCTTGATATTGTTTACATGCCATATACTTGTATAATCATTTGATTCGATTTTTTTTGTTTGCAATTTTTTAAAAAAAATCATTATAAACCTATCATTTTTCATGTAGTTGTTGAATAGCAAAGGTGACCCATGTTGCTTATAAAGTTTACCTTGGGTGGAAATTAATATTGTTGTTGTATACATTTTTGTTTTTATTATAAGATTTATATATATATTTCATATTAGATATCTTTTCTTATTTACCAAAAAATTAATGTATGTTATGATACCTTGCATATCTATTCACATTACTTTCTTTGAATATTTATTTTATTTCTATTTGCATAGTTAAATAATCTACATTTGTTATTTTCATTTTCATTTGTTATGTTTGCATAATCAAGCCATCTACATTTTTATTTTTTCTCTTTCATGAACACTAGTGTGGCCTATGCCATTGGCCCAAGTGTAAAATGATTACCCAACTTATTTTTCTTTCAAAAACCATTTTTGTAATTAAATTTAATTAAATTTCCAATGACAAAATAATATTCAAAATTCAATAGATTTCATACCTCAAGTTAAAAAATGAGCCCAAATTCCCTTATTGATTTTACTTCTGATTTAAATGAATTTCAGTGATTGTTTTTCAATATTCATAAATTTATTCATTATAGATCAAAACATTATGAAACCAATTGGGTGCACCCCTATTCATTGAGGGCTTTCCAATGGTACCAAAAGCATGTCAAGAAGCACCATGGTTTTAAAAATCTCAATGTGACAAATAACAAAACAAAACAAAATACATTCCTTCGTAAATAGAAACCTTGCACATTGTTTAACATTTTTTTTAAAATTTTCATTTTAGTTTGTGAATTTATATGGAAGATTCATCCAAGGTTGATTGTATGATATTTATGAATACTTACAAGAAAATGAGATAATAATAATATAATGTTTCAATATAAATAAATAAATAATCAAACAAGTGTTTAACAGTAATGTTAGTATTAAAAATTCTAGTTTTTTAGAAAATGTATATGTACCATTCATTTTGACTGATGTCTTGCTCATTATATATAAGTAATTTTACTACTATCAATTGCAAACTTAATTTGTGTTTTTTGTCACAAAAGTTTTTCCAATAACAAATCACATGAAACTTAACAACAATTAAATTTCTAGATTTTCTTCAACTTTCATTTATTGTTTCATTTATTGTTGTTTATGACTTGAATAATATTGAATGTTAGTTGGTCATTTTTATTTTTATTTTTTTTGGATGGTTGTGATGAAGACAATCCCAATGTGGGCTTATATGTTGATGATATATATTTTTTCTGAAATTTAAATGTTTTATACTTATCCAAGTTAGTTTTGAAAATCTTGTGCACCACTTTTATAACCATTTACTAAGGCATTTTTTTTAAAATATAAATTTTTACTATCGTCTAATAAAACATCTAAAATTTGAAATTTGTAGTTCTTATGCATAAGCAACACTTTGGTAATTGTCTTTCTTTCTTGGATATGGATAGTTAGCAACTTTAATAAATAAAATGACCTCTTCCACATTTTTTGAAATGTTCCAAATGCCACTATGGAACCATGTTTGAGTGGGAAATCATTGCCAATTTGTTTTGTTTTTTGGAGCATGATTATTGTGTGTTTTGTAGTATTTGTACTAATCATTCATTGAAAACTGATCTTTTCTAATATTTGAAAAACAATATACTAGCCATGTTTTGTATTTATCATTCAGAAAACTAATTATCACATGCATTGTGCGCGCACACACACACACAATATTTTGAAGGGTATATGTCTAGATCATTAAAAATGAAAAAAATGCCTCAAAAATCATTACTTTGATGTTTTGGATTTGTATGGTTTATATTTTTAAAAATATGATTGTTTCATTTTTTATTTATCATGCAATAATTAAACCCCCAAAAAAGATATTGGGTTTGTAAACTCACCTTTATTTACCAAGTTTTGGCTATATTGAATTTTTCAATAAATAGTTTGATATTTTTTTGAGCTTAATATGCAATGTTATGTATGAAGAAAAAATACAAAAGGAATATATATATATATATATAATGTGAGGGAGTGTGATTCAAATTATGTTAAATAACAAAAAAATATCAGAATGCCTAAAGAGGTGGAAATGAGAATAATAAAGACAATAGAATATGTGTAGATGGCATACATGATTTATTTGTAATTTAGAGATGAAAAGATATTATTTTCCATTGGTTTTTTATATAAAAATTTGAATCAATAAAATTTTATTAGGCATATCCTTACAAGGATCAATCCAAGTGTTTTGTGTTGTTTTGTAAAGAAAAGGTGCAACCTACTATGTGTTTCTTTATGTTGGTGTGTGGGATGGTTTTATTTTTTGCTATCAATCTAAAAGGAAGTTAATTTGTTACTATTTTGTTTGAATGCACTTTGTTCATTTGGTGAACAAGGTAAAAGTTTCTTGGCTACAAAGTGATAATCTAAAACAAGTTTCCCAATGTTGATATTTTTTGGGGACTATTTTGTTATTCATATCCAACCCTAAAACTCACAAGATGAGTTTCTTCTAGTTTTTATATAGTTTCTTTTGCATGTTCTTATGTTGCCCTCTCACTCTCGCCCTCCTTCCTTTATTCACTCAAACAACAATCAAATTCATATTTTGTATAGTTTCATTTTAAAAAGTTTTGTTCATTTTTAGTTCATCTTCTAATTGTGAATTGTCATTGACATGAAATGTTATTTAATTCTTTCTATTACCAAGAGGTGAGGAATGAGATTCCAAACAATTTAAACATTTAAAATATTAACAATGAAAACTTACAATCAAATTTAGAACAAATCATAGCATGTTTGGAACCATAAAAAAATTCCAATTGTATATAACCATTTTCACATGGATTTAATGATCATGCTAAAAAGCTCTCAATTCTACAAATTTATGATTTACTTAAAATTCATTTGTGAAATCACAAATACGATTATTGTACATCGTTTATTTTATAGTGTTCTAAATTTGAATTGCCAAAGATATTTTTAATCCAAATTGAATTGGTTAAATTTTTTTAAGAATATGCTTCAACACATATTTGCCATAGCCCACCAATGGACCTTGTGAATGTGAAGTTTGTAATGGAGTTCTAACATGTAGTATTGTGTAGGTTTGCTAAATTTTGTGACTATCTACCACTTAGTCACAAAATTTAGCAAATTGAATAGTAGTGTGATGACACAAAAAAACCTCTTATTTTATTGAGCAATGTAGGAACAATGTTTGCAATGTCAATCTATTATGTAGAGACCCATTTGTTTGATCCCTTTGGGTGATAAAATTTGATAAATTGGGTGCATTCTTGTAAAGCCCATTTTATGTGTGCACATGGTTGTGCATTTACTTTTTGAATATTTTTCCTAATTTTTAGTGCCTTAGACAAATTTCAAAAATTAACAAGTAGATTTTCTTCATGTGTAGAACAAACATCAAGTAAATTATGCTTACTTCATTAGTTATTTTAGTACCAAACTTCCAAATTTTCATTATTTGCATATGCATTTGATGTTTAAATGCATTGTAATAAGTTATTAGCAATAATTAATAAAACACCAAACACAACAATGTTAGTGATTATTCTACTTATGATTTTTCACCAAATTTTGAACCTTGACAATATGATTTTGACATATAAAAAACATTCTTCATGTAAAAGAAATCCCAAATTCATCAAAGTTTAAAAAAAGATTTCAAATCAATAAATCTTTATGACAAGTCCCAATAGGTAGCCAAAAATGTAGAAGGACACTTTATATTTTAAAACTTTGAGTTAGAACATTTAGTGTTAATATTTAACTAATTTAAAATGTTTGGTGGAATTGAAATTCATTTATGATTACTATTTAACCCCAAAAATTGAACCACAAAATTGACTTTC
>Ga0116231_10008237_pt1 | contig 18414 bp, 11 predicted proteins | sample S1TSphgellanicum_2_FD_89695 | JGI IMG/M metagenome (GOLD analysis project Ga0116231, IMG submission 89695) | Host-associated microbial communities from peat moss isolated from Minnesota, USA - S1T2_Fd - Sphagnum magellanicum MG | ecosystem: Host-associated > Plants > Peat moss > Unclassified...
GTGATTTTAATTTATTATGTTATGGACTTCTTAAAATTCCAAAAACTATAATTATTTTCAAAGTTTTTTAAGCTTTTAAAAATAATTATTTAAAAATAATTTCTTTTGAAATATTTTTTATATGTCTTATAACATCATTATTTGAATTGGAAATGGAAAAAAAATGTTATTTTCAATATCATCTAAATATTCATATTTTAAGCCAATTTTCAACTACATTAGAAAAGGACTTTAATTTGTCAAAATTGTGATGCCTTAGTGTGTTTTCACTATTCTAGAATTAGTCAAGAAGCACTAGACACCATGTTTAATGACATGAACTTCTTTTTGGTACTTGGTCTTTTAATAGGTGCACAAATTACATGCCCATCAAGTTTGGGCACACATGTTTGTACTGCATCAACACTTAACATATGTGAACCATCAGTATTTTGAACAATTGTTGCATCATATAAATGTTCATGTACTAGGGATTGTAATCCTAAAGTTTCTATGGGATGATTCTTTTTATCATCAAACACTAGAAGAAAAACACCTATTTTTTATTGGTTTCTACTACTAAATTTTAATTGTAAGCAACATTTGCGACTAAAATCCTTTTAGTAACCTTGAACAAATCACATGTGATATTAGTCGCAAATGACAAGGGTATTGGATGAACGAAAAAGTCAACAAATATAATTCATCCTTTGACTCCATTGTATACATATTGTCACATGCAATTAAAATGCAACTATTTTGGTCACTATTGAGGGCAAATGCTACCACATGTCTCAATATTTAATTATTCAAAATAAATATTATTATTATTTTGAAATAATTTGGGACGTTCAATTCATATGCTTGGATGATTTATATTATGACATGTGGCTTTATGTAAATATACCATGTGGCATTTTAAATGAATTTAATACAAAATATTAATATTAGGTTAGTAGGTACTAAGGTAAGTACATAAACAGGTGCTTACAAACTTAGGCTAAATACCTACTCATATAAGTAAGTACTTAGGTCAACCTAAGTGGGTAGGTCAAACTAAGTAAATAAATAGGTTAGGAAAATAGGTAGTTTAAAATTGTGCATAATTTTTCTTTTTGTTTTGGGTTAAGCCTTTTGAATGGTTCATCTCATGTGCACACATTTTTTAATGTGAAATTGGATGATCACACCTGTTGTTTACATAGTGTTCAAACTAAAAATGGAGATCAAACAATATGGGATAAGTTTTGAAGTTCCAACTTTCTCATAAAATAAGTTATAATTTCAAAACTTTATCATGTTTTTTTCCTTCCTTTTTACAATTTCAAACAATTCAAATACATGGTTCACCAAATAATTAAATAATCATTTAAATAATAATGATTAAATTTAACATATATTTAAAATATAAATTATACACTACAAATATAAAGTATTCATTATCCACTATTTAAATAACTAATTACTCTTTCATATTTCACTAATTAGTTATTTAGTTACTCACAACTTGTCAATACATAATTCATAGATAAATAAATAACTTAAATATATCAAAATATATCCTTACTTTTTAATATCTCAACGCATTATAAATAATATAATTAATGTTGAAAAAAAATTTATTATACTTTTAAATAATTATTATAAATCTTTATTATTAAACTAAAATAATTATATAATAATTAATATTAGAAAATAAAAGCATACAGAAATTATTTTATTTTTAAACTAACATTTAAAAAGTTATTCCAATTAATATATAATTACTTTTATTATTGTAAGAACTTTTATCGGTCAAGTAAATATTTTTTCCCAATGGTAATTAACAACTATGAATACAATAATCTACTAAAAATACAATATTATTTTATAATTACTGTAATATTATTATAAAATATTTATCATAAATAAGTAATTCCAGAACTTTTTTATTCACAAATTTATTGTACAAAAATTCCTGAAGTTATAATCATTAAAATAATTATTTTAACTACATTATAATTTTACCAAAATTTTACTTCAAATTTAAATGTATAAATTACAGATTATGAATAATTATGTTCAATTAGAAAATAAATTTGAAATTAATATAATTAATTATTATCTGAAATAATTACATTGATTTCAAAGTAATATAACATTAATTACAGTAATTGATTTATTTTACTGAAAAAATGTAAATTATATTATAAAAAAACTTATGTTGTAACAATAACTATTTAGTGTAACTTACAATTAATAAATATAATCATTTATAATAATTTATAAAAGTGATACATTATGAACAAGTAATTACAAGAAATAAATATTTTAGTTTATTATATAAAATCCATGTAGTTATGGTCATAAAATTAATTGTTTTAATTAAATTATGATTATTCTAGAAACTTAAATAAGAAAATAAATTATAAATTAATTATTCAAGTATTTTAATTCTAACTTACAAAAACAAAAATTAATAACAATGATTTTATGTCCTAATAGAATAATAATAATTATTATAAAATTTTATGTTTTTATATTCAAAATTTTGTTGTAAATAAGTAAATAATGACTTATACAAACAATTATTTTAGTGTATCTTTGTTTTTAAATACAATAATTATAGCAACTTTGATCATTATTTTAAGATTATTATAAAATTCTGGAATAAAAATCGTAACTATAGAATAAAAATTTTAACTTTTCAATTAGGATACAAATTTTTTTAATATTATTATAACATAAATGTTGTAAATACAATAGTTTTTTTATGATTGGGAATTATCATTTTAATGAATCTGAAAATTTACTGTAATATCATTTATTCATTTTATTTAAGCATTAATACATAATAAGTAAAAAAAACTTATTATAATTTTTTTTAATTTGAAAAAAGAATTTATGATGTAATAAAAATTATATATTGTAACTACATAATTTAATATTCTAGTATACTGGAATGTAATTCTTACAATTATAAAAATAAAATTAATTCATTTAATTGTAGTAGCCATATTTTAAATTTTAAAAATACTAAAAATTAAAATCATGAATAATTAATCTGAATTATAAATTAAGTTTTTATTATAAATTTTTTAAATTAATTAATTATTATGATATGATAAGAATTATATATTAATTACAATAATTTTATTTTTCTTTAAAAAAATTTAAAAATTTAGTATGATAGTCTATTTTGGAATATATTTAATTTATTTTAAATTATAAGTTATTTAATGTAATGAAATTAATATAATTACAATAATCATATCTATGACTTTAATTACAATTAAAATATTATGAATCTTAAGTTTAATCATAAATCAAATTATTATTATAATCGATGTATATAAACATATGTTAATTGCGATTAAACATCACTTCGATTGTGATTAATGGGACTTTAAATGTTTACTCTTGGATGATAAATTCAACTCATATATAGATGTAAACCAATTTAGTCGTAGACTAGTCACAAGTTAGTCATAGGTGATTCAATTGATGTTAACATGATGTCACATTAATCGGAAAGGGCAAAAATTTAGTTGCAAAAACCAAATAGTTGCAAGTAGTTGTAAATGCGTTAGTCACATATTGGTGTTGGTCACATTTTTCTTCTAGTGAGAAATGCCATCAGCATCCATATTCATGTTTCCTTCATCTACAAAGAGGTTGCGAAACTTGATATTCTTGTTTTCTTCGTCATCAATGAGGTTAGCATCATGCAATGCATATGTCGATACTTCTGTTATTTGGGGTGATACTATGGGTGAAGTTGAAGTGACTATAAGAAGCAAAGGAAAGCCTCTAGAAACAATTGACCTATACTTGCCACCATTTCCTTCAATTGTGCCATCAAAGTTATGCATGGGAATGGCATTTGAGCCCCTGTAGTGGAATCGGTGGCATACACTACATAACACATTTATTAATAAAGTAAAATGTTTGGAAATAAAAAGCAATAGGTTTAGAAGTCTATAGACAATCTATAGATCATTTCCCACATGCATACAGTTAATGGATGATTTGTTAAGTAACACAACTAGATAGCAACTAAATTTTACAAGTAATGTGTAAATAGGTGTTCACTGAAACAAGTCAACTGGGGTTCCAACAAGTAAGCACTAGGTGAAACAAGTAAACCATAGCTCAGAAGTACGTAGCACCTATACTTGAAACAAGTAAATTGGCAGTTCAACAAGTAACTAATAGTTGTTCAACAAGTAGCCAATACCTAAACAAGGAAGATAATGTCCAACAAGTAACCACTAGTTAAAACAAGTAAGGTAGGGTCCAACAAATAGCAAATCTATGAAACAAGTTTAGCAAATACCCATTTACTAAAACTCCAAGGAAGCTACTATCTAGCAAGGAGCCACTGCCTAAATCAGGTAATTTTGTAAATCCAACAATTAGTGCACAAGTAACCACCCATTGAAACAAGCGTCGACAAGTAACATGACATAAATTAAGAAGTACCTACTATCCAGAACAAGTAAGCTAATGGAGATCAAGTAAATATTACAAACAAAATAGTAAAAAATAAAAAGACATGCAACAAACATCCCCTACAAGTAGACATCAAATAGTTAATCAATGATAGCATGTAGCAGATTACATATAGCAAGTTATATCAAGTATAATATGCATTTGCAACGCATCAAGAATTTCAAAGTACAAGACAAATTACACCACAATTAAATTCTTTAGGCCTATAATACATAAAATAACATCACATGTAATGACTAGAACATCAAATAACAAATCAATTTTTGCTAGTTCTTGACAAATGCCTAATATGGTCACAAAATGATGGACTAGATTATAATGAATTGGCTTCCTATAGATCAAGGTCGAATAAAACTAAAATTCCAATTTTGGGCTAACTTCATTCAAACATGCATTCAAGTCCAATTCACTTCTCATTGACAAAAATAAACAAATGGTCATGACTTTTATTTTTCACAACCAATTGGTTTAATCACTTTACACATGTAGATGTATTTCACCTACTAGGTACATGAGACAATATACTAGTCCTTAAGTGATAATTTTAAAATTGAAGGCAATTGTTGAAGCTTTTAAATTCGTCATTGGAGTTGAAACTGACTTCTACAACAATAACAAATTATTGCTAATATTCTAGTCAACCCAAACATAAATCAAACACCATGGATATCGAGATTTTCAGTTTTGACAACATATTTGCACACAAGCCAAATAGGCAAGATGCCAAACCGAAAAACAAAGATAACCCCCATACAATCAAAAGAAAAATTCAAGCAATAGTTTGAACAAAATGGACATGTTCTTCATTTTCTTATCAAAAAGAAATCATGTAAACATACAATTGCCATCAAAAACATGCAAAAGCACTAGCAACTTAAGTTCAAGGAGTTTGAATTAGAAAGCTTAAAAAAAGACCAACAATACATAGGCACACAAGACAAGGCATACTAAAATCACCAACATCAACTATGTACATACACTAAAACTTGTGTCTAATTTTTTTAGTAAGATCAACTTACTTAACCTAATTAAAAAAATTAATGACCGATGAAAATAATGACAAATTGCTCATAAAAGGAAATCCCATATTAAGACCCCAAGCTACAACAGAAGTAGTTGGAGTAGGATAAATTGATGCATAGTTGTTGGGAGAAAAAGACCATCTAGGTTTAAATTGAATGACAACAGGCTGGTTCTTAAAACCTACATTCATGTTAAGGCCTTAGTCAAAATTGATGCCAGATTTCATTAGAATTTTTTGAGGGGAATCAACACACTAAAAATTTGATACATTAATGAAATTACTTGGTGGATGTGCATTTGCACATATAGTAAAATTCAACCAACCACAAGCTAATTTAAATTAACATATGAGCTTTGTTTTTTACATACAACACATAAATGTGTTGTGTGATGATTCAATTCACTAAAAGCAATTTTGACACCTCAAATGGAAAACATGGATATACATGCATGGCTGATCTCAAAATGTACATGAAAAGGACAAGGGTTACACCAAATGGAATTGTAGACTTTTTAGAATGAATCAACACATTTGACTCTAATAAATTATTTTATAATTACATATTGGATTTACATTAGCACTTGGAATTATTTTCAACCCTAAACCACAAGCCCACACAACAAAATAAAATGGCTTTGAACTTTTGTTTCAAACATGTAGAAGCAAATTTCAAATTCAAACCTAAGGAAATGGATTGCAAATGTAGAATGTGGACACTCATGACATGCCTCTATGTAAGAAAACATTAACAAATCAAAGGCTATGTAGTAAAACTAATTGTAAACTTCTTACAAAACCATCAACACTTCCAGGATCTAGGTTTTGTAATTTATATGTGTGTACATAGAACAGATTTGAACCAAATTTCTAGAAAATCCTAAACAAATTATTTGTGTTTTTGAAGTTTTGATTATGACACGAGGAAGGAAATTTCACAAGTCATGAATAAAAAAACATTTAGAACAAAAACCTAATGTAGACAATGTGGAGAATGCCATGGCTTTTCATATCTAGATTTGAAAAGCAAGGGCTATAGGTTAGAAGTGGTTATGGAATTTTTCAAGAATGGGTTCACAACACTTAAAATATGAAAATTAAACAATAGACATTGAAAGATGTGCATCTACATGTGGGAATCTAATTCATCAAAACAATAAAAATTGGACATGCAAACACACAAACAAAATTCAACCAACTTTACTTGAACTTGCCCAAGAAGGAAAAAAACGCCATCTCTTTTTCTGGTTTTTACATTTATTCACCAAAAAATCAATTAATTAAATTCCAAATGTCAACATAATTGAACAAAAAATCAAGTTGCAAGCCTTCTAAGTAACTGCACATGCACATGGACCAAAAGTTCAAATTCATGTTCAAAATGTAATAAACACTTACAAGTTGTGGATATTGATCCTTGTAAATTTCAACTAGCACTCCTTGTGATCACATTGCATCTTTTCTCCAACTTGGGCCTCTTGAACTAAAAAGAAACTTGCTTGAACCTTGAGCTTGTGATCCAATCAGATTCCATCAACTTCCCACAAGTTGGTTTGGCACAGTGAAAGGCATTAGTTTCCAAAAGTATCCCCAAATAGAAGGGGTGATATCTGCATCCACATGACGATACAAGGATATGGTTGCACAGGAAATAAAAACCACAAATGGGGCATGGCTCCACAAAACTCACTCTAAGGCTCCTACTACCATGGTAGGGAGATCCTCTACAGGCAATGGGGTGCTAGACACACCTGCTCCATTTGACATTAAATGTATCTGGCATAATAAACCTTGTATCCAGATCTTACTAATGGTACCTTTATTATCGAGCAATTCGACTTCAACACTTAAAGTTCCCAATTGTGTCATTGTGAGGTCATGTTCTTTTTTACCTTCTTGGATTTTCCCACCTTGGTTGTCAATCAGAAAGGTTTGAAATTCAAAATCCTGCTCCCCTTTTTTCAAATCAATAATTGCTATTGTTGCCGTGGCCCTATGTTTTTCCAAAGCAATGGGATTAGAATCTTTGCACTTTGCTTGCCATACAAAAACCTCTTGGCGAACATTATCTTGATTTTTGCCCAAATCCAACAACTTGTGTTCGTCCTTCTTTAAGGACTTCTGCAAGTGAACCAAAGTCGCTTCCTAGGAACTCACTTCCAATTAGAGGCATTTCTTTTCCTTAAGCATAACCAACTTCTTTGGATTTTGGTCCTACCCCACGTTTTTTGCTTTTCCTAGCAACTTGTTCACCACGTCTACTATTTGTTTCAACAAGAAAAATTTCAATGTTTTCTTGCCTTCCACAACAAATCATTCTTCATCTTGGCCACCTTCTTCACTAAGTTGCATTGGAGTTTCATTTTCAAATTGTGTGGATTGCATTGGTACAATTGAATTCAATTTCAGTCTTCCACTTGGTGTAGGCCTTGTTGCCCTCTTCCACTGTTGTTGTGTAGTATGGTGGGCATATTGAACCTAATTCACTCAATTCCCTTCCGTTGAACTAACCAACCACGTAAAAAAACATTTGGGTAATCACTGTTGGGAGGAAGATGTGTGTAAACATCTTCATACAACTTGAAGAATGTTTCGTAACCCTTAATAATCACAAATTCATTAATGCTTACTTTCCAACCATCAGGTTGCCTCACACCAAACACAAAGGTGATTTCATCATCAAAAATCAAAGACACTATGATTTCCTTATGACCATTTAGGCCTTTACTCCCCAACCCTAGGTTTTCTACAAAGTCAAACATAGTCCAAAAAGAACGACTAAAAATGTGACTCACTTTGTGACATTTTTCTTTTTCTCTCTTACTAATCGCGTCTTCTCACACATTTTTGTTCTTCACACTTAATGCTACTCTCGTCATAAGCAACGCTATGTTTTTTTTTACATTCATAACAAACTACTAAACTTGATGCCCAGTGACAAAGTGATGCAAACCAAGGCATATGCTTCAACCCACTACTCTCACGTTGAAAAAAAACCTCAAGCATTTGTATGATCGAAATGAAAAAAAGAAACATATTTTATAATTAGATCGAAATTCAAACCTATGGTGTAAAGTGTGTGCAAGGAGCTTCCATTGATGCAAGAGTTGGCGCTAGGAGCTTGACGACAATGGCAAAGTCAGTTGCACCGCCATATAGGACCCTGATTCACAAGTGCATGGCCCCTTACACTAGGTGTTTTTCCTTGAACTTTAACGGGTGCATTTCCAAACCCTAACGTGTGGATCGTGAACTAAAGAAAATTTAAATAAGAAATGTACTTTACTTACTTATTTTGAGGGGGGAAAATATTAGTAGTGTCTAATTGATCATGTTTTCACCCCTGAAACCAAGGGCATTAACTAGATCTAATTGTTGAAATGCGAAATCTAAAACTTTTGCAAGAATACCCATACTAGAAAGTTTTGACATTAGAGAAGAAGCATCACACATGCCTATTCATGTTGTCAAAGGTTTTTTTTTATATCATTGGAGAGTTGTAACATCAATTAAATGATAATACTACTCTTGGGATCTCAATTTTCTTTAGAGTAAATGTTCCAACATGTTTTTATGCATATAGAAGATTCCAAAACATTAAGACATTTGCAACTTTCATTTATCTTTTGTTCTTTTGAGTAGCTATCAAAAGTGAATGCTCTCTAACATATATCATTGAACAAGCCAAATTGTAATTAAACAAATTGAACCTAGAAATCCTTGTTTGTTTTAGATTGATTCTTGAAACTATAACCAAAAGTGGCATTTGACCCACCAATCAAAATCTCACCTTTCGATGGATTATATGTAAACCTACAGTTACCTTTTTCCTAGGTTAATAGTTTTATCATGCCCATTCAAAATATCTAATTAAAATCTAGATCTTGCACAACATTTTATGCCCTTAAATTAAAGTATATGCACACACAATCCCAACATACCAAAGCATGTTTGGAATTTGCCAAATAACGCAACAAGGCATTGAAGGACCCACACATCCCACTAATATGCTATCCCATTCACTAAATGTTCCACCAATACAAGTCAAGCCACAACCTTGGCTTAGTGGAGCCTTATGTCCAATTTGTTCCATTCCATTATTAATCTAATAAGATCAGTTTTGTTGATGCAAATGACATAACCAAAACATATATTTGATGAAATGTTGTGTCCTTAGAATATGGAGTCCCTCCAAAATGCATGCTTTTAATATTTCCCTAAGGATAGTCTAGATTTTCTTAAACACTAAAATATTTCAAAAGAATTTTTCAAGCCCCTTCACCACCAATTAGCTTCTTTCAATGGCCTCTAGCCTGCAATCATAAACTAATTGAAAAAGATTTTTTGCAAGCCCTTGATGAATCTGCTTGTTCAAATATACATCATATTCTAGAATGTAAATACAAAACATGGAATTAGATACACATGGGTCCAAGCATGATTGTGTACACCTTTTGAAACATAAGGATTCACTCATATGACTTTCAAATTCACCTTTTTATCATTTTTCTTATGACATATTTTAGATTTCCCCTTTTTTCCATGTCAAATGAAATAATTTTGTTCCAAATTTTATACAAGATTCTAAAATATCTATGTTCAATTATGAAAGTAAGAATATAATAAAATTTATCCAATGTAGGCCATGTTCTATCAATGGCCCAAAATTCCCAAAAATTTCACTTTTTGAATTTTTTTACATTGCAATAGGGCACTTGGTTTTTGTCACACTCATATATTTTATGTACATTAGTACCTAAAGTGTTTGTGGTAAGAATCTTGTGCCCCAAAAAAATGTTTAAATATTCTTTATGAGTCTTTGAACCTTTATTTCCTCTGGAAACAAAGTCTCAAAATTTTAGAACTTGGTAGGAATTTTGAGACTTGTTCAAATTTGACATGCTATGCATACAATAATACCTTAGTAATGTATCTATCCATGAAGAAAATCAAACTTTCAATATGAATGTGCCATTAATTAGTTACAACATGTTTAAGTAAGCTCGAGTCCACTAGATCTAAAAAGAGACGGTCCTTTTTGGTACCCCAACCACGCTTTGACGCACATATGCACAAAGTGCATGCATATCAAAAAATTTGATTTAATAAACTTGTCTAGAGTTAAACATATTAAGAGCATGAACTAAAGCTAAATATGTGGTATAGTCATCCATATCAACCGTAACCAATCTCTAGATGAACACCAAAACACTATAGAAATAGACCACATAATGTCATTATACTTGCCAAAATGTTCAACTCGAAAGAATTGAAATGAAATAACCACCTCAATATTAAGAAACATAGAACAAACAAAAGCTAACCTTTGCATTTGCTACAACAAATAGCAACAAATAATGCTTGCCCATAGTAGCTTATTTCATATGGGTGAGCATTACATCCTTCATCAACAAAGGTAATATTTTTCTAACGAAGGTAATTTCAACTCATGATATCAACAAGTAGCAACAAGTAATGTTCACTTATAGGTAGAGGCCATTTAGTGTTCTTTAATTTGACAAAAACTTCCTTTGTTAAGAACATATGTAAGATAGATTAAACGTTAAAGAATAAGAGATTCCTTGTATAGATTCCCAATAAACTTGAAACAAAACAAAATAAATTTTTACAAGTTAATTGAAGTCTTGTGATCGAGTAGCCTACATTAGATTATGGGGCAAACAACTTGGGCAAATTTTATATAAATCAAAGGCTTATTAGATTCATCAAATGCAATGATTAGTTCTCTAAAAAAGTCCTTAAACTCCTCTCAATGTTCTCCAAAATGTATATGGGTTGACATTTTTTTAACATAGTAATGAACATATATAAAGTTGGGATGAACAATTGGGATTCCATAGTTCACATAGATTTCCATCTTGTTGTTTACAATAAAACACTATAATATGTGACTTTCTATGTGCTTGAATCCAAGTTGCAAATTACCAAGTTCCAACATTCTTATTTGCTTGTAAATATTGCATTAAAACATCAAGATGTCGATTAAGCCAAATAGTTGGGTTGAACTGCATTTGACTAGTTTTGATGGTTTGACATGTTAAACTAGCACAATTGAGAAAGAAAATTTCAAGCTATAATGCATTTGCATCTACTCACTTTGATTCTAAAGTTTTTACATTTTGAATGTTATTTAAAATATGTCATTTTCACTCTAAATTAACACTTTCAAATATTTTAAGGATAGTTTCCAATAATGGTGTAATAAAAGTGCAAAGCCAAACACTAGCAATTGAAGGTCAAGAAAACAAAATATGAAAGATGTCCATAATTGAAAAAATGTGGCAAAATTGTTGTTAAATTTTTGGTTTCAAAATAACTTGATCATTGGATTTGAATGAAGATGATTTGGAATTATTGATAAATACAAAACGATCAAAATATCATTAGCATCCAAATTTAGGTTCTTCAAAACTTATGTACCCACATGCTAAAACATGGAGTAACCCAAATTTCAAAGATTATTTAATAATGAGGTCAAAATTATGGATAACTTGATTTTCTTATGATGTTCATGTTCTTATTACTCAATAATATTCTTTCCAAAACATCAATGTTGTTCCATGTTATTTTCCATGTTCTAATTTCTTATGTCTTTCTCTACTATAATTGAAAACAAATATTAAAACTTAACATGTAATCATAGTCATGGTAGGCCCATAACTATTCTTGAATAATTTTGCAATGAATTCTTTGTGGTCATGTTGTGCATTTCAATTACATATTTTTGGACAATGAACTATTCATGTTATGTTGCCAATATTAAAAACTAAAAGCAATTTGGATGCATTGAATAGAAAATGTTTATAATTTTCACTTGAAAGCCTAAATGAAAGTTCATTTAGATATGCTTTAATATGAGCCACAAGTTACAACCCATGTTGACCACATCCAACATAGATTGTTAACTATTTTCCCATCCCAAATTACATAAACATGAAAAATTGAACAATGTAAAAAATGACATGTTATTTAAATGTCATTACTTAGGCCTATCATGTTGTTTGGCCAATTGAAAACAATGATTTTTAAATTGGTCCTTTTGAAGGTGTATTTTATAACATGTGGTGGAAAAAAAAAGAAAAAAAAACTTTGGAATAAGACTCAACTAAGCTCACAAATGTGAATTGAAATGAAATCAATTAGACAAATCAAGAGAAAGATTAGTGCAAATTGGAATCAAAATGATGTACACATTAAATAATACGAGAAACATTATCACATGATTCATCACAACTTGGACTTGGGAATAATCATTATAATCTTCCTTATAATATGTTATGTAAATGATGGTGTAGATTATATTGAATTGGAAAAAATTCTTGAGATTCCCAAGGAGTCTCAAAACTTCTTGCTTTTGTCAAGTTATGAGTCATATAACTTCGTGTGTTCATAATTCCTATGTATGAACTCTGATTTAAAAACCTTTAAAGGCTTTGTTGTATGTCTTACAGAGACCTTTCCAATGCTTTAATGAGGGCCAAATTGCACATGGCTATGTTGTTCCAAAGATATAAAACATTGCAAATTTATGTTCCCAAAGTGAAATTTATGCATTTAAAAATATTGATTTCAACTTTGAGAATATCAAAACTCATTTTCTCATGCTTGTGGAAATGTGCTTAAGTTTTGAAGCACTTTGCTTGTTTATCCTCTATGTCATGCCTTAATCATGGTCATGAGTTGAAGGCAAGGTTGCAACAATTTGACTAATATATTTCATCCAAAATATGGTGTACAAGTCCTTTTATTATTATGAGTGGACGCGGTTCAAAAGTAAATCCACTTGCAATAATATTTTGACCTTTAAATAACTATTTAAATGAATTCCAATTTTTATAGAATGGGAAATTGAGCCCAAACTTGCAAATATGCACAAAATACATTGTTTTCTTAAAAGGCCATTAAACAAAATGATTGGTTTCAATTGATTGGTGACAAGGACATGACAAATATTCAATGACATAATGATATGAATTTGGTAGAATTAAAGACTCACAAAATGACTGAAAACCAAATAACTTCATTTATCAAACAATGCATGACATGAAATTAAATTTGATATAAAAATGTAATACATAAACCATAATTTGCATCAACAAGATTAAAGTTGAATCTTATTTATACTATTTTTTGACCTTTTAGAACCTTACACCAATTTGGAATTCAAAACTTTTACAACTTCTAAACATAAAGATATTTCTAAAACCTATCAGCTCCTATGTCCATCAAAGTCAATCCCAATGATTGACCCATGTGGTGACAATTACCTTAATATCCTCACTTCACATTGAATTCTGAGATTTCATGTTTATGAGTGAGAGTGAGGAAATATTTTGCAAGCTATTTTGAATGTGATAAAGATTGGCAAAGGTTCACATGCTCGGTGCAAGTAAACATGCACCAAGATACTTGAAACTTATAAACTTTGCCTACCTTGAAATGAAAGGAGTTCTTATGTTTGAATGTAAAGTTGGCTTCACATAAAACCAAAATAATTGCAGTACTCAAATTGATTAGCCCAAAACTTTAATTTTGAAACATAATCACACCATTTACTTAATTCCAAGGCTAAATTTACACAAACAAAGATTCCCACCACGAATCCTTTCATAACTTGGGGGCCCATTTAACATTAAAACAAGCACAAAATGATTAAAGTAGTGCAAAATTAGGTTTCAGGAGAGAGGCATTGCCAGTTAACTACAGATGAACAAACCCAAAACTTCCTTGTATGATACTATATAAACTTCATTCTCAATGTATGCATTTTGCAAAATACTCACTTCTAGTAAATTACCTGATATTCCACTGACACATATAAAAGATGCTGAGCAAAGATTTTTTCTGGAAAAATTTCACCATTTTTCAACAAAGAAATTGGGGAACTTTTGATTTTTTTTTGGTTTTTTCAGTGTAAATTCGACTAATTTTCCTTTTTTTGAAAAAAATTTCACCAAAATTTTAATATTAAATTTTTAATAAAAAAACACCGGTGCTGATTTCTTATAGTCTTTGATCATTACACTCCCACTTACTCCCCAATCACTGTAATTATACCCACAACTAAGCATTCTTTTATTGTATTAGCATGTTCAAGTTTGAATCTCTTTCATTTCTTTACCGCATTTGTGACGAAGGACAACAACAAGCCGTGTGAGGTAGGTAGGTAAGTAAATAGGCAAGTAGTTGTTGGGTGGTTATATTTAATGCTTATCGCATGTTGGGAGACCATAACTAGCTAGTTGCTAACAAGGGTTTTTTCTTTTCTTTTTTTTTCTTTTTTTTTCAATTTTGTGGTGTAACCAAAGTGGTGATGATTCACATGAAGATTTTAGCCAAATTTCATTACAAGCTAAATTTGAAAGCAGAATTTTTTAAACATCTTTATATTTTTGGCTACATATGTAGACCATGTATAAAATTCTGACAATTTTTTTTTACTTTTGGGTCAAATTCTAGCTTTCGTAAATCTCAAAAAAACACTTGGTTTATTAATATAGCTTCCTGGGGCTATACATATCCAGCAAAAATGAAGAAGAAGAAGAAGGCTAGTTGCTAAACATGAATTTTGTTTGATGCTCTGTTTTTTTCATTCATTTTGTTGATGGAATTTCTTTTTCTAAATTCCTATCCATTTGAAATTTGGCTAAACCTTCAACTCTGGAAGTGTGAGATCATAAACCTCTTTGTACTTACTTGTTCCTTCTTCATCAAGTCACTTGAGGAGCTTACTGTGAAGCATCATACCCTTTACCAAAGAGCAAAAAGAACACAGCACACTTGGAAGTCCTTAATGAGATTTAATTAGTGATTACCTGGATTCACCCCACCACATTCATAAGTTGTACACTAGTACTTATTGCTGAGTTCATGATTATTAGATTGCACCACTCCCTTGGACCTTGGTTCACATCATCTTCTTCTTCTTCTTCACTTTCTCAAGAGTGCAAGAAATGAAAGTGCAGATGTGAACTCTTTTAGAGAGTCTTCTTCCATTTTAGAAATCAGCCAATTTTTATGACACTCATTGAGATCCAAAATGAAGTTGTATTTCTGTTTTTCATTTTTTGCCCCTTTCACTTGAAATTATGAAATGACACTTATCCAAATTTCATTAAAATTTTTAAAAATTATTCTGGCTGAATTTTTCATCAAAAAAATTACTCTAAATTCAATATCGTTTGCACCTTCACCCAGTCTAAAATTTACAAAACCAACTCTGGCATGCAATCCTCCTTGTCTCATCAAGGACTTTTTTCAATTGTCTTTTTTTTTCAATTTGTTTTTGGGAGCATCAACAGTGCAAAATTTTCACACCAAAAGAAACCCTATTTTCCATCAACAGGAAGAACACCCTCAAATTTCCCTCAAAATGATATATTCCATACAATTCTTTATTTTCCTTCAGAAAAATGTTTCTGAGTTTTCTAAAAACAATTCTAAAGATAATATAATTAGTGTTGAACTGGCCCAGGTACAAAAGGATAAAGCTTATGGCAAGTTCAAACCAGCCACAGTTAAAATAAAAAATGTGAACTCACAGTTAACTGTCTAGTCAACACAGCTTCACAGGGTCTTTTTTCCTCAATTTCATGAGGTAGGTGGACTGACAATACTCCACAAGAGGACTTAGCCAAATTTGGCTACACACCAGAGAGAAAAATAGAATTGTTATGAAAAAAAACCCTGCCATGTACTTGCAACTTCAAAGGACCTTTAGACTACATATGGCCATTTTAATATTAAAAAACCCCCTTCTATAAATGGAGAATTTGCTGGAAATTTTCTCCAAAAACATCCTTTGTAAAAGCCAAGAAGCTTGGGGACTGAAGAAGCGGGGAGCAGAAAACTACAGAAATACATGGTTTCAATTACAAGCATGAGAGCTAGGTAATAAAACAGACCACACAACTTTTCTTTTCTTTTTTCCAAAGCTCACCCCCAATAACTGAACTCAAGATGAGGGTGAAAATTCATTACACTGGATGTTTGTACTCTTTTAATACACGGAACAGTACTTAATGCACCAGTTTTAGCAAGTCCCTACCTAAAGAGAGCTAGCATTTAATGCTTATTCCAACTACACCCAAGTGGAACTCAGGCTGGTAATTGATTTCAGAGCTTTTTTTTTTTTGCTGCTGTGGTGGTCCCAGTTGAGTAGTCTACAGTTTGCTGTAACTTATGAGTAGAAAAGTTCTTGTGGTTTTATTCTGGTGAAGTTTAACACTATATTTCCTTTCCCTCCTTTTGAACCACTTTTTTTCTTCTCTAAGTGGAATTCATAACAAATATGCCTCCATATGCCTCTCTCCCAAATACATAGAAATATTTTTTAAGTAGATTTTTTTAAGGTATAAAATGTATAAGGGAGAAAAAAACCCAAATTGGAGATTAAAAGAGGTGTTATTGTGTTGGGCTATAATGGCTTCCTTTTCATAACTAACTTAACACCCCCAACTAGTTCCTTTTGCCAAATCTCTCTATTGCATCTGTAGGGGTGATGTCTGCTTCAAAACCAAAAAAAACCTCTTGGTTGCCAAACAAGTATCGTGTTTCTCCCCCCTATGGAGTTTGATACCATAGATTGTCTTCCCCGTCCCAAGAGTTTCTGTCACCGACTTTTATCATGAAAGTAGTGGTATGCTAATTACAAGCAAAACTTAGGCAGTACTGGGACATAGTTCAATCGGAAAGGTACTCAGCAACATTTCACCTAAGTGGGTTGGTTGCTCATCACCACCAACTGCTTAATTCTCAACAGTGTGGATATATTAAGTGTAATTCACAAGGGCTACTCTTCTCCGAGGAGCAACAAGTAACAAAATTGTAATGCATAAAGGCTTTGGTGTACCCACCAAGATATAAGCAAATTGATTAGTAATAATGAATCCATTTGGTGTCTCAACAAAATTCTTTTGCAAAATACAAATTCCCAACCATAATGGAGCATACAAAACAACTACCGACTTCACATGGTCCACAATTCTTTTCCACTTTCAACAAGTTCCAAATAGGCTTTTAGAAAGCCAGGCAATTGAACCCACCCACTTCTTGGTTATGGCCGGCCAGTCCACATATCTTCCTCCAAGGATTTCCAATTCTCCTGTGCTGCTGGACCCTCTAATTTTTGGATGACAATTGTTGAAAAGTTAGACAAAAAATTACACAAAAAGACAAGCCAAAACGTAATTTTTTAAAAAAATCTTCAAACTCAGTTTTAAAAACATTAAATAAAATTCAACAAGCCCAAAATGAGCATAAAAAAAGAAGTTGGAAACTCAGCCAAAACATTTTGATAAGTAAAACAAACTAGCACACAAAAAAAACAAGTTGAAAACTTTAAACCCCTTGAAAAAAAACACACTTCAAGTAGTAGTAGGCCTATACAAAAAGTTTACCCAACACACGAAAGGTAATGGCCCCCCTCTCATGTATGAATAGATAATGTATCTACTATCAACCTTCATGGGGATGATATCTAGAGAGTCGAGACACCAGAAAAAACGAATCAAATCAAATATTAAAAAATCGAAAATTTCCAAAAAGAAAAACCCACAATCTGCACCACAACCTTTAACCCTAAGCTATATAATAGTGGAGAAGTTCTCACGCGCCCACCACAGCAACGGTTTGAAGGACGTTTTTCACTTGGAGCTGCTCCTCCGTGTGCTCTTGCCAGTGTCCGCTTGTCGTTGCAACACATCTCTTTCATTCCTCGCGTTGTTTACTGTTGCGAGAAGGAGTGCGAGATCGGGCGTCATCAGGCTACGACCCAGTTAGCCGCATCTCCCGCGGTTTGCAAGTCTCTTTGAGCCGTCCTCATTATCCTCTGCATCTTCTTCGTCGTTCTCGTCTCCCCTTCCCCCCCCCCCCCTCCTCCTAGTCCTTCTTCTTAATTATAA
>Ga0116231_10008238_pt1 | contig 18408 bp, 11 predicted proteins | sample S1TSphgellanicum_2_FD_89695 | JGI IMG/M metagenome (GOLD analysis project Ga0116231, IMG submission 89695) | Host-associated microbial communities from peat moss isolated from Minnesota, USA - S1T2_Fd - Sphagnum magellanicum MG | ecosystem: Host-associated > Plants > Peat moss > Unclassified...
ATTGCCGCGCTCGTCGTCGGATTGCTCATCGCCAAGATGGGCTGGGGCTTCGCGTGGAATGCCCTGAACGACCTGACCGACAGCGCCGCGAATGCCGCGGAAGTCGACGCCATACGCACGACCCTCCTGGACACGGTCGGGGTCCGCGGCGTCCATGACTTGCGCACGCGGAAAATGGGCGACTTGATCGTCATTGACGCTCACCTGGAAGTCGATGCGCAGATCAGTGTCGAGGCCGGGCACGAAATCGCCGTAGCGGCGCAGAAAAGAGTGCTCGAGCGCCATCGCGTATTGAGCTTGATGACGCATATCGACCCGTACCATCGCCCGGATCTCGATCACCCACCGCTCGCCCCAGTCGATGGTGCTGCCGGGCGGCAGGCAGGGGCCGCTTGATCGAATGCAACAGACTCATCGACGGGTGCGACGAATCCTTTGCTTTACTTCCTTCGCGCTGACAGCGGATACCCGCCGATCTATGTAGCCTAGGCTTCGACAGAATTCAGTTTTGCGGGTGTCCAATGAGTATGGCTCTTGGCTGGCTGTTTTCCGACGAGAATTTCATGCCTCATGGCCACTGCTTTCTGTGGCAACCCGGCACGTTATGGCTCAACGTCGGCTCCGATGCGTTGATCGCCGCGGCGTATTTCGCGATTCCCGGCGCTCTTTACTATTTCGTGCGGCATCGAAAGACGGAAATCACTTACGTCTGGGTACCACTGATGTTTGCGGCCTTCATTCTGTTGTGCGGCACCACGCACGTGATGGAGATCGTCACCGTATGGAATCCGCAATATCGGGCCGCGGGCGCGCTCAAACTGCTGACCGGACTCGTTTCCTTCGCCACCGTCATCATGCTCGTCCGCATAATGCCGCGGGCGATGCTGTTACAGACGCCGCGGCAGCTGCAGTCGGAGGTCGCGGCGCGTACCGCAGAGCTCGCGCAAGTCAACTCTCAATTGCGGGCTGAGATCGCCGCGCGTGCAACTGCGGAGCAGCGGCTCCTTGTGGCGGATCGGCGCAAGGATGAATTCCTCGCCACTCTCGCTCATGAGCTGCGCAATCCGCTGGCCCCCATAAGGCATTCGTTGAAACTGCTGGATGTGCCTGGAATCGATGAACCGAAACGTCAGTGGGGCAGCAAGGTCATCGCACGCCAGGTGCATCGCATGACGCTGCTGATCGACGACTTGATGGATGTGTCGCGTATCACGCGCGGCCGCCTCGAACTCAAGATCGAGTCGGTTGATCTGGCGTCGCTCGTAGACTCCGCCGTCGAGACGGTAAATCCCTTGATCGCGGAGAAAAATCATACCTTGCAAGTGGATTTGCCGGAAGAACCGGTTGCCGTCGAGGTTGATCCGTTGAGAGTCTCGCAGGCGATCGCGAACCTGCTCACGAACGCCGCGAAATACACCAAACCAGGCGGACAGATCTCGCTCACCATAGACGCGGGGCCTGCCGGACTTACCATCACCGTCAAAGACAACGGCATCGGCTTCGAGCCTGCCGCGGTTCCCGACATGTTCGAGATGTTTACGCAGGTCACTTCGCCGGAACAACGCGAACATGGACTCGGGATTGGCCTGGCGCTCGTCAAGGGTCTCATTGCCCTGCATGGCGGAACCGTCGAAGCGCGCAGCGCCGGTGTGGGCCGGGGAAGCGAATTTACGATCGAGCTACCGAGTTCGACGGTGTTCGGCCTGCGAGCCGGCAGCGCGCTCAGTCCTGCCGACATCCCCGTCGTAAATGGTGCCCGCTGCAAAGTGCTCGTGGTCGATGACAATAGAGATTCTGCGGACGCGCTCGCGCTCTTGCTCGAATCCGACGGTTACGTCGTCATGACGGGTTATTCAGGCACTGACGCTTTGAACCTGGCATCGCGGGAGCATCCTGATGCGGTGATCTTGGATATCGGTATGTCCGACCTGACTGGATATGAGGTCGCACGGCGCATGCGACGCGAAGCATGGGGTCGGGACGTCATGCTGGTGGCGATGACGGGGTGGGGACAGTTAGAAGACAAAGAGCGCTCAACCGCTGCGGGCTTTGATCGGCATTTCACGAAGCCGCTCGATCCTGGTGAATTGCAGCGTCTGCTGGCGGAGTTCGTCGCGGCAAAGCGCGCAGCACGCGAGCGCCATCGGGATCCCGGCACTTGAGGATACATGCTCTCTTGGCGGGCGCCGTTTGATGTTACTCATTCCCACCAAATTTTTTTAGAACCCCACTGCGGCTTCTCCCCCACCGTCTCCCGCTGGCGACATTTCCGGATGCTGGCCCAGGCGCTTAGCATGCGCGCCTGCAAACGTTTCGGAGGACGATGAATGAAAAGAGCGGCACTCATTGGTTTGATGGCGTGGACTGCGATAGCAGCTCATGGCGGCGATCTTGGCACGAGCAGTGATGCGACCGGCGCGGTCATCGACGTTTCCGCCCGAGTCAACGGTGCGGTCGGGTATGAGAGCTCGAGCTTTTCCGTCAACCAATCCGCCGGCTCGGTAGTAGTCACCGCCGTTCGCGGAGGCGGCACCCAGGGCGCCCTGTCGGTGACGTATTCGACCTTGAACCAAACAGCAGTGGCGGGCAGCAACTACACCGCTCAAAAAGGCACTTTGACGTGGGCGAGCGGCGACGGTGCGGACAAGAAATTCACCGTGCCGATCGACACGAGCAACGTGTTCAGCGGCACCAAGAATTTTGTGGTGAAGATGGATGCGGGACCCAACACGCTGCTCGGTGCCCACACGACCGCCTACGTGACGATCACGGGCGGCACCGCAACGTCCACGGGCTACGACAGATTTTCGGATGATATGCCTGCCGCCGGATCCGACGGCACCGACGCAGTGCCGAGCGGTGCGGGGCTGGAGGATACCTCCCATCCCACTCACGTGATCGGCAACGGCACTGCAGCAAGTTGCACGAGTGCCGCGGTGGTTGCAGCCGTGAAGAGCGGCGGCATCATCACGTTCGATTGCGGTGATGCGCCGGTCACGATCCCAATGACGGCGACCGCGCGACTCTTCAACGACGGTGCCTCCAAGACGGTCATCGACGGCGGTGGCCGGGTCACCTTGAGCGGCATGAAGCAGCGGCGGATCCTGTACATGAACACCTGCGACGAAAGCCTGGTGTGGACCAGTACTCAGTGCAACAACCAGGAGTATCCACAGCTGACCGTGCAGAACATCACCTTCAGCGACGGCAATGCAAGCAGCGGCAGTTCGGCCTCTCCGGAAGGCGGCGCCATCTATGCGAGCGGCGGCCGCCTCAAGGTGGTGAATTCCCGGTTCTTCAACAACTCAGGTCTGAGTACCGGCATCACCGCCTATGGCGGTGCGATATTCGCCTTCCAGCAGTACCAAGGGCTGCCCGTGTATGTGATTCACTCCACGTTCGGCGGTGAACCGAACCTGGGCAACACATGCGCCAACGGCGGCGCGCTCGGCAGCATCGCCACGAGTTGGTACATCGTCAATAGTTTGCTGACTTACAACCATGCCACCGGCAGCGGCGGAAATCCGCCAGCGAGTGGGACGCCCGGCGGCGGAAGCGGCGGTGCATTTTATGACGACGGCTACACGTTCACCTTGACGCTAGCCGGGTCGACCGTGAACTACAACTCGGCCAATGAGTATGGCGCCGCGCTTACCTTCATATTGGACAACGCCACGGGCGGCAGCCTCAACATCAAGGACTCGACCATCATGGGCAACACCGGCGGCACCTGGTACCCGAAGTACCCACAGATCTCGGAAGAGGACAACACACCGACGTACGTGACGCATTCGACCATCGTCAACTGATCCTTAAGCAACGCTCGGCCGCAGGGTGGGATTGACTCGGGCCTAAACGGCCCTCGCCCTGCGGGCGACGCGTTCGCGTCGTCCCAAATCGCTACGCGATTTTCCGTTACACGGCGTGTCGAACCCGGGTGGGTTCGTCCACCAAACCCTGCACCGCCAAATAAAAAAGGCCTGAAAGACAGGCCCTTTTTACTTGGCGGAGAGGGTGGGATTCGAACCCACGTGCCGGAATTACCCGACCATCCGATTTCGAGTCGGCGCCGTTATGACCACTTCGGTACCTCTCCGTTAACTCAACTCTTTGCACGTTACTTAAGTTTCGACGGCATTAACTTAAGCATTTTTTATTCGTGTGATGGCATGCGCCAACCTGCTAGAAATGCATTTGTCAAGGCTCCGAACTATCCAATAACAGGTTATTCTATCGCATCGGGGAGGGGTCTGCTTCACGGGACTCGATTGGCTGATGACTATGCGCAAAATGAACATACGAGAAAATTGGCCGCGCTGGACTAAGCTGACGATCGCAGTCTCCGCGACCGTCATGCTGTCGAGCTACAAGCCGCTGCCGAGCTTGGTCGAGCAGATCAAGACGCTCGGCGAGCTGCGCGTCGCCACGCGCACCGGCCCCCTCGTCTTCTACCGCGGCCCCGACGAAATCCCGCAGGGACCTGAATACGAGTTGGCGCAGCGTTTCGCCGACGAACTTGGCGTTAGACTCAAGATCATCCCCATGCGCACCTACGATGACATTTACAAGGCCATCAACACGGGCCGCGTTCATCTGGCAGCCGCCGGTTTGAAGGTGCCCGGGCAGGACATTACGGGCATCGAGTTCGGGCCTGCCTATCAAACCGTGCGCGAGCATTTGATCTACCGCCGCGGCAGCGCGCACCCCAATTCCCTGGCCGATATAGGCAATGCCGACCTCGAAATCGCTGCCGGCAGTTCGCACGCGCTGTACTTGCGCGCAGCGCGCAACCGGTTTCCGGGGCTGGTCTGGGTCGAAAACGCCAGCACCGATTCCCAGGCACTTCTCGATGGGGTCGCCGACGGCAGCGTCGACTACACCATCGCCGACTCCAGTGAATTTGCGATGGCGCATGACGCGCATCCGGATCTGCGCATTGCATTCGACTTGCCCGGCGAGCAGTCCATCGCCTGGGCCGCGAGCGTACGCGACAGAGGCTTCATTCGGGATCTCAGCGTCTTTTTCGGCCGCTTGCGAGCGCAGGGCCAGCTCGCCGCCATCATGCAGCGCTTCTACGGCCGCTCCGACGAGACGGTCCTGGCCGGCACACGCACGTTCATGGGACATCTGCAAAGCCGCCTGCCGCTGTATCGGAAGTGGTTCGAGGAGGCCGCGGAACAGAGCGACCAAGACTGGCGTCTTTTGGCTGCCATGGGCTATCAGGAGTCGAAATGGAATCCGAGTGCGGCGTCGGGGTCGGGCGCCGTCGGGCTCATGCAGTTGACGGGAGTGACTGCCAGCGAAACGCAGGTCGCCAATCCCACCAACGCACGCGAAAGCATTTTTGGCGGCGCGCGTTACTTGCGTGAGGTTTACGACAAGATACCCGCTCATGTGGCCGAGCCGGACCGCACATGGTTTGCGCTCGCCGCGTATAACATTGGCTACGGTCATCTGGAAGATGCCCGCGTCCTGGCGCAAAAGGCCGGACGCGATCCCGACTCCTGGGACGACGTGCGCGAATTCCTGCCGCTATTGGAGCACGAGCAGTGGTATGGCAAGACGCAGAACGGCTATGCGCGCGGATCGGAGCCCGTACGTTACGTCGACAACGTTCGCGGCTACCGGGATCTTTTGGAATGGGCCTGGAGCGCGGACTCGAACACGGCATCGCTGAATTAGTCGCCAGCGTAGCCTCTGGCCCAGATATCGCGCCTAGCCTTTTGCCCAGATCGATGGGTTTACACTAGCGCCGGCTCTCGAAGAACTTCTTCAACAACGCAGCCGCCTCATCGCTGCGGACTCCGCCGAACACATCGATACCGACCTTGAGCCGCGGGTCGCGCGGCAGATCGATGACGCTGCCGCAGGCGCCGGCTTTCAGGTCCCAGGCTCCGAATACCAGGCGTGCCACGCGCGCGTTCATCAACGCACCCATGCACATGGTGCATGGCTCCAAGGTTGCATACAGCGTGCAGTTACGTAAGCGATAGTTGCCGAGGTGAAGCGCACCCGCGCGCAAGGCAACGATCTCGGCGTGCGCTGTCGGATCGTTGCCGGCGACAGGCCGATTCCAACCCTCCGCGATCACCTCATCGCCCGCCACCAGGACGGCGCCGACGGGCACCTCCCCCTCACGGGCAGCGCGCCGCGCGCACTCGAGCGCCAGGGCCATGAAATGTTCGTCGGTTAACCTAGTCACGGCGACACTAACCTCGTCATGACACCACCCTCGTCACGGCGACACTGAGCGCTGCTCGAGCTGGGCGCGCACCCCGCGCCGCACCACGAGCACGACATACGTGAGGAACAGCGCCGCAGCGCTCGCCGTCAGTGACCAGTGAATGCCGATGAAGGCGCCCAGCAGACCCACGCTCAAGCCGCTGAAGGTGCGCATCCCGTTTGCCGACATGGCGAACACTCCGATCACTCGGCCTCGTATGTCGCCTGGTGCATTGAGCTGCACCAGGGACTGCGCCATCGAATTAAAGCTCAGCTCCACGAAGCCTGCGAGAAACAGCATCGGGATCGCGAGCGCATAGCTGGTCGACTGCGCAAATATCCCCAGAGCCACGCACCAAATCATTGCCAAGATGAAGGCCGTACGTGGATTGGGCAACAGCAGTCCCCGGCTCTCCAAAATCAGCCCGGCGGCAAGACCACCCGCCGCGTCAGCGCCGAGCAGCAAGCTGTAGGCCGTCCCCGGCTGCCCATGGCCAAGGTCGGTCGCGAAGCCCGGCATCTGCGCCTGGTAGGCGTTGCCGACGAAGAAGGCAGACGCGCCGATCATCACGGTCATCGAAGACAGCACGGGATTGCTCGCGACCACGCGCATGGTTGCAAGGATATCGCCGAACCCTCTCAGCGTCTGCGGCCGCTGCCGTCCACTGTGCGGCTCCGAGCCATACGGCGCTCTGATCAGCCACACGGCCATCGGCACGTAAATCAACGCATTGATGAAAATGCCGTAGACCGGCCCGAAAAAGGCCAACAGTATCGCGCTGCCGATGGCTGGCCCGAGCAGAAACGCCAGATAACGGCCTGTGGCCGTCAAGCGCACCGCGCTCGACAGTTGATCGATCCCCACGATGCGGTGGATGAGCACCTGAGACGCCGGGTTCCAAATGACGCCCGCGATGCCGTGTATGACGAGCAGCACCATGGCCTTCCATTCTTCCGTCGAGTCAGTCTGGAACATGATGCCCCAGCCAATCGAGACGCCGATGAACAAGCACATGCTGGTTTGAATGAGGCGCCGTACGTCGAATCGATCCGCCAAGGCACCCGTGTATCCCGCCAGCAGCAGGTAAGGCAACCAATGGGACACCACCGCAAAAGCGCCCAACGCCGGCGAATGGAACTTCTGGAAAATCACGTAATACGAAATGACGTGCTCGATGTTGTCCGCCATCATCGCGGCGCTCGAGGCAAGGAAAAAAATTCGAAAGTCGCGATTGGCGAACGAAGCGAATGCGCGCGGACGCGACGACGCCGGGACGGTGCTATGGCTGCTCATGATCGATCGATGCATGTCCGCATGGCTGTGACCCCCGATCTTAACCGCGCCGCCGCGAAAAGAGGTCGACCGGGGGCGTGTAAATCCCTCTACCGATCAATCCGGCCGCACCGTCCCGGTCGATGATGCCTAAATTGATCAAGGGTGCGCTGTCGCTTAGCGCAACGCGCGCGACATCGACGATGCCGGTATCGGGATCGATCACGCGTTCCCGCCGCGTCAGTGCATCGCCCGGCAGAACCGCGCTCCATTCGTTTACGAGCATCGGTGCGGCCATCAGTGCCTGGCCACCCAAACCGCAAAAATCGATGACGGCGCTGTCGCCGATGGCACCCAATGGCGTGACACCCGCGCCCGCGCCCGCACCCGCGCCCGCACCCGCACGCGCACCCGGTGCCGCTGCCGCTTCGGCGAACCGCGAACCGCGAGGCGCGTCTGCAGCAGCCTGACGCCACGCACGATCGCCGCGCCAGCGCACGCCGAATTCGAGCCCATTGCCGCCAATGGCTTCGATCTCGGAGCGCCGCGTCCGCAGCGCCACGCACGCGGCGGCCATCAGCAGCGGCAGCACGAAGGCGGGGATTGCCCGAAGTCGCGCGGCGGCATCCGAGAGCCCCAGCCCCATGCTCGACACGAGCGCCTCATTGGCGACCCCCGTGCGCGCGTGACATTCGTCGCCGCCCGCTGTCGCGGCACTGATCAGCCCATCGATCGGGACAGGGTGGTCTCTCACCCACGGCGCCACACGGCTCGTCACCCACGCGCCGAGATCTCGCAAGCGTTGCAGCGATGCAGGCGCCGCCGAACCGAAGCGCAGCGCCGGTGCGGAACCTTCGATCATCGGTGCGTAGCAGATCTCATGGTCCTGCTCGACCGCGAACAGCAGCATCGACGCCGAAACGACCTGCGCCAGCGGCGTGGCAATTCGATGGTCTTGAGCCGGCCGCAACTCGACGCCGCCGTGCACGAGAAGATCGCGCGCCTCGGCCGCATCGGCGGCGAGATTCTCGAAGAGTAACGCTTGAATCGCGGCATTGATGACGGGCGCCGGCGGCGCGCCGCGAAACGGCGGCCCGGCATGCAGGAGAACCCGGGATGCGAGCTGCGGGCAGGCGGCGCTGCGCGGCAGGACATCGACCCAGCGTGCCCCGGAAAACGGCATGGCGAAGTCTGTCATGGCAGGTCCCCTCATCGTGCCAGATTGGCGGCTGCGTCGTGCCAGTGTCTATGCCAGCAGCCTGTAATTTGAAATGCATGGCGGCAGGGCTGCCTGTTACTCTTGGGCAATATGCCAACATTGCTACTGAAGGGCGGCCGTGTCATCGACCCTGCCGGCGGCGTGGACGGGGTACGCGACGTGCTGGTGGCGCAGGGCCGTATCCAGGAAATTGCACCTCGAATTGAAGCCAATGCGGCCGGCGGCGACGTCGAGAGCATCGATTGCAGCGGACGACTGGTGCTGCCGGGTCTCATCGATACGCATGCCCATGTCTACGAACATGTGACCGGGAGCTTCGGCCTCAACGCAGACCTTTGCGGCGTGCAGTCTGGCGTCACGACGCTCGTCGATCAGGGCGGCCCGAGTTGCATGACGCTGCCCGGTTTTCGCCATTTCGTGGCCGAACGCGCCACGACGCGCGTGGTCGCGTTTCTCTCCGCGTACCTGGTCGGTGGTCTCGAGGGCCACTACTACTCCGCCCTATATCGGCCTGATTGTCTCGACATCGACGCGACGGTGCGCGCGGCCGTCGCGAACCGCGATCTAGTCAAGGGCATCAAGGCACACGCGGAGCTCGGCGGATTTGCGCGCTGGGGGATCGAGGTGATCAAGAGCGCCGCAGAAATAGGCCGTCACGCCCGCCTTCCCGTTTATATTCATTTCGGCCAGCTGTGGCCATTGCCTCACCAGGGCGGCAAGACCGTCGATCCCGACACGATCCTCACGCAGGTCCTGGATCTGATGAAGCCGGATGACATTCTGGCGCATCCGTTCAGCCGCCATCCGGGCGGTTTCGTCGGCAAGAACGGGCAGTTGCATCCCTTGGTGCGCGAGGCCGTGGCGCGCGGCTTGAAGATCGACGTCGGCCACGGTTCGCATTTCAGCTTCAACGTGGCACGCACCGTGCTCGATGCCGGAATCATACCCGACACGCTCGGCGCCGATATGCATGGCCACAACACGCGTGCTGCAAAGTCCTCTGTGGACGCGAACTCCTCCGCGCACGCGAGGGCCTCGCCGGGTTCGGACGGCGGAGGCGATGCGCATCTGTTCGCCGGCAAGACGCGATTCAGCCTGGTCTCGACGATGACCAGCATGATGGCGCTGGGACTGTCCCTGGAACAGGTCGTGCCCATGGTGACGAGCAACGCCGCGCGCATGCTGGGTCTGCAGCAGGAGGCCGGACATCTGCGGGTGGGCGGCGCCGCCGACATCTCGGTGCTGTCCGATGAGCGCGGCAGCTGGATGTTGAATGACGACGAGGGCACCAAGGTGCGGGCGAATCGCTTGTTGCAACCGCTCTTTTGCCTACGCGCGGGGCAGTTCACTCGTGCGACCGCGCCAATATTGCCCCGCTTGAGCCCAGCCTGACGTGGCCCAGCCTGACGTGGCGCGGCCTGACTTGGCGCGGCCTGACTTGGGACCGGTGTGCCGAACCTATGACTTCATCGTCTGCGGCGGCGGCACGTCCGGTTGCGTGGTGGCGCGGCGCCTCGCCGAACATCCCGATGCCACGGTGTTGGTGCTCGAGGCCGGCTGCGATGATCGAGTCGATGCGGTGCGCAATGCCACCGACTGGATGAGCAACATCGGCAGCGCACGCGACTGGCAGTTCGAAGCCGAGCCTTGCGCCGCGCTCTCGGGCCGCCGCGCGGCCTTGCCCATGGGCAAGGTTTTGGGCGGCGGCTCGAGCATCAATGGGCTCATTTGGGCACGCGGTCATAAGCACGATTTTGACGCGTGGGCCGAACAAAGCGGCGATCTGGGCTGGAGCTACGAGTCGGTTCTCGACATCTATAAACGCATCGAGCAATGGGATGGGACGCCCGATCCGAAGCGGCGCGGCTTAGACGGTCCGGTCTACATCACGACACCGCGCGACCCCATTCCGCTGACCGCAGCTCTGATGACGGCGGCGCAGCAGGCCGGCATCCCGCCGGTCGAGGATTTGAACGGCGCGGCCATGGAAGGCGCGGGAAATTGCGGCATCCCGAATGTCACGGTCAAGGGACGACATGAACGCGTCTCGATGGCCAGCGCGTACTTGCGCCCCGTCATGACCCAGCCGAACCTCACCGTGACGCTGCGAGCGACGGTGCAGCGCCTGAAATTCGCGGGCACCCGCGCGGTCGGCGTGGAATTCATTGTCGATGGCAAATTGCATCACGCACGGGCGAACTGCGAAGTCATTCTCTGTCTCGGCGCCATCAACACGCCCAAGATCCTGATGCTCTCGGGCATCGGCGATGAACGCGAACTGAAGCGCCATGGCATCGAGCGCCTGCAGCATCTGCCCGGCGTCGGACAGAATTTCCAAGACCACATCCTGGTCGCGGGTTGCGTATGGGAATACCGCCACCCTGAGCCACCGCGCAACAACTCCGCGGAATTCACGTTCTTCTGCAAGAGCGCCGCGGGACTCGCGACGCCCGATTTACAGCCCGTACTCGAGGAGCGCGCTTTCGGCAGCGACGCGTTGCGCCGCGAGTACTCACTGCCGGCCGATCCCGCTGCGGCCTGGACCTTGGCGCCCGGCCTCGTGCGCCCGGTGAGCCGCGGCTATATCGCCTTGACCGGCAATCGCCCCGAAGACCGGGTCAGTATCCACGCGAATTTCCTGAGCGAGCAGCGCGATGTAGATGCCCTCAAAACGGCGGTCGCCCTTTGCCGGGACATCGGCAATGCACCTGCGCTGCGCGATTTCGTCAAGCGCGAGATCATGCCGGGTCCGCTGGATCCGGCGGCGATGGAGCGCTGGCTGCGCCGCGCCGCGGGAACCTATTTCCATCAAACGTGCACGGCCAAGATGGGTCGCGATGCCATGTCGGTCGTGGACGGAAACTTGCGTGTGTATGGAGTCGAGGCTCTGCGCATCGCCGACGGCTCCATCATGCCGCAGATCACGACCGGCAACACCATGGCGCCGTGCGTCGTGATCGGCGAGCGCGCCGCCGAACTGGTCCTGCGCACCCATGCAGGCCGCACACATCGGGCCGCACCCTTGCGGGCCGCACCCTTGCGGTCAGCAGCCATCGGGCAGGTTGCCCCCTTGAACATCCCCATCGGCCGCGAGGAATCCTCAACGTGAGCGCTGCAATCCATCCCCTGTTCATCAACGGCCAATGGCGTCCCGGCATCGAAGGCGGACTCGCCGATGACGTCAACCCCGCCACCGGCGAAGTGTTTGCCCATGTGGCGCAGGCGAGCGCGCAGGACGTCGAGGATGCGATTTCCGCCGCACACGGTGCGCGCCTCGCCTGGCAGAAGATGCTCGCCGGCGAGCGCGAAGCGCTGCTCCTGAAGGCGGCGCAGATCATTGCAGCGCAAGCCGATGAGATTCGCGACCTGCTCATCGAGGAGACCGGCTCGGTGTTCATGAAGGCACCCTGGGAGGTCAGCTACGCCATCGAGTGTTTACGCGTTGCCGCCGGATGCATTCGCCAGCCCTTTGGCGACACATTCCCGGCGAGCGCCGCAGGTCAGGTCGGCATGACGATCCGCCAACCCTTGGGGGTCATCGCCGGGATCGCACCGTTCAATTCGCCGTTCCTTCTTTCGATGAAGAAGATTGCATTCGCGCTGGCGGCCGGCAACACCTTCATCCTCAAGCCGTCGGACCTCGCGCCCTTGAGCGGCCTCAAGATCGCCGAGATTTTTGCGGCCGCCGGTTTGCCTGCCGGCGTCTTGAACGTGATACCCGGGCCGGCCGCGCTCGTCGGCGACAAACTCGTCTCCGACCCGCGCGTACGCATGATCACGTTCACCGGTTCGAGCAAGGTGGGACGGCACCTCGCGGCGCAGGCCGGCAAGCACATGAAGCGCGTGACGCTGGAAATGGGCGGCAAGAATCCGTTGGTGGTGTTGCGCGATGCGGACCTCGACTATGCCGTGGACGCCGCTGCGTTCGGGATCTTTTTTCACCAGGGTCAGGTGTGCATGGCGAGTTCACGCATCATCGTTGAGGCACCGCTCTACGATGCATTCCTGGAGAAGTTCGTCGCCAAGGCGCGCACCATCAAAGTCGGCGATCCCCGCGATCCCGGCACGGTCATCGGCCCACTGATCCGATCATCGCAATGCGCTTTCATCGCGGCGCAGATCGAGGATGCGGTCGCCAAGGGTGCTCGCGTGTGCTGCGGCGGCACGCATCGCGGCCCGTTCTTCGAGGCCACGGTGCTCGGGGGAGTGACCGCCGCGATGTCGGTGTATGCCGAGGAATCCTTCGGTCCCATCACCTCGGTGCTGCGCGCCGATGATTACGAACAGGCACTGTTCCTCGCCAACGATACGCAGGCCGGGCTATCCTCGGCGGTCGTGACCAATGATCTGCAAAAAGCTTTCGACTTCGCGCTGCGCTCCGAGTCGGGCATGGTGCACATCAACGACACCACCATCTCCGATGAGCCGCACATCGACTTCGGCGGCGTCAAAGAAAGCGGCTTCGGGCGCGAGGGCGGCATGGCCTCGATCGCCGAAATGAGCGAAGTCAAGTGGGTCACCTTCCAGATGGGCAAGCGCCAATTCCCGTTCTAAAGCGCGCCACGGCGATGAGCACCCCGCCCTCGTGAGCACCTCCGCTGCCATGAGCACTACACGCTCCACGGCAGGCATGGTGACCGCGCCTCACGCCCTCGCGGCCCAAGCCGGTGCGCGCATCCTCGCTGAGGGAGGCAATGCGATCGAGGCTACGCTCGCGACCGCCGCGGCGCTATGCGTCGTCTACCCTCACATGACAGGGCTCGGCGGCGACAGCTTTTGGGTGGTTGCAGAACCTGGCACCGCGCCCTTGAGCATCGATGGCGCGGGGCGCTCGGGAGCGGCGGTGAGCGCTGCACTGTATCGCTACCACGGCTTTAGCGAAGTTCCCTGGCGCGGCCCTTTGGCAGCGAATTCCGTAGCGGGCGCGGTGTCTGCGTGGGACGCCGCCTGGGAGGTCAGTCGGCTGTGGGGCGGGCGCCTGCCGTTGACGCGCATTTTCGAGGACGCGATGGCGCTTGCCGAGTCGGGCATGCGGGTCACCGCGGGGCACGCCGACGCGGCGAGTCGCTGCCGCGCGCAGCTCGAACCGGTTCGAGGGTTTGCCGATCTGCACTTCATCCGCGGCGCGCCGCCGCGCGCGGGCGAACTGCTGCAGCAATCCGCGTTGGCGGCAACCTTCGCGCAGCTCGCACGCGAGGGCTTGAACAGCTTCTACACAGGCAAATTGTCGCAGCAGTTGCACGCCGAGCTCGTGGAGGCGGGCGTGCCTTTGAGCCGCGAGGATTTGGCCGCACAGCGCGCGTATGTTGGGAGCCCGTTGCGCCTGCCGTTGCCGTTCGCCGAGGTCTTCAACTGCGGACCGCCATCTCAAGGGTTGGCGTCACTGATGATCTTGGGTATTTTCTCGCGACTCGACGCAGCGGCCGCAGACTCTTTCGCCCACGTGCACGGACTCATCGAGAGCACCAAGCTGGCGTTCAGGGTCCGCGATCGGGAAATAGGCGATCGTCCCGACGGGGCGTCGCTCGCGAGCTTTTTGTCGGCGCCGGAACTGGACACTGCCGCAGCAGGAATAGACTTGGAGCGTGCGGCGCCGTGGGCTTCCGGGCCCGGCGATGGCGACACGACCTGGTTCGGCGCGATGGATGGAGCTGGCCGGGCCGTGAGCGCCATTCAGAGCCTCTACTTCGAGTTCGGCAGCGGCATTGGTCTGCCCGGATCCGGGTTCGTCTGGCAGAATCGCGGCTGTTCGTTTCGTCTCGAGGGCCGAGGACCCAATGTACTCGCGCCCGGTCGTAAACCGTTCCATACCTTGAATCCTGCCTTGGCGCGCTTCGCCGATGGGCGCACCATGGTGTACGGCGCGATGGGCGGCGACGGTCAACCTCAGACGCAGGCCGCCCTGTTCACGCGCTATGCGTTCTACGGTCAGGACCTCCAAGCAGCGATCTCGGCGCCTCGTTGGCTGCTGGGCCGCACCTGGGGCGAATCGCGCGCCTCCCTGCGGATCGAGAATCGATTTTCCGATGAACTCATCGCTGCGCTTGCCGCCGCCGGACATCCAGTCGAGCGCGTCGGTGCCTTCGATCAGTCCATGGGCCACGCGGGTGCCATCGTGCACACTCCACAGCGCGGCTTCGAGGGTGCCAGCGATCCGCGCAGCGATGGCGCCGCGGTCGGCATTTGAAATCGTTCGAATCTTTACTCGTACGATTCTAGGGCAGCAAGAACAAAAAATTGCTCGCTCGTAGTGCGGCGTGCGCGCGGCACCAGCGAGCGGATCGACTCCTCGGTGCCGCGATGCAACGCAAAATCCGCTGTGTTTACCGGAAAAACAAAGAAACCGTGGCCCGGACGACGCAGTAGGCATGGCATTTGCAGCAGTTATTGGCAAATGTGCGTCTAGGGTTCCGGCTTGCACGGCAGGCGACTGGTCCGAGAGAGGCAGTCCTTGGATACACTCAAGGATACACGGCGGGATAAAAGCCCGGGAGAACAAGAGTCGAGGAGGCCATACGCATCCTCGGGAAAGTTCTCCTAGTCTGGGAAGTCCCGAGAATCGCGATGAGTCTCCTCATGAGTGGTTTCCAACCACGGGATGATGAAGGAGCTCTTTCATGAAAAACGAACGCCGTAGGCTCAAACCTCCTGTCGACGCGCGACGCCGGCCCCCACCCCGCGCGACTCCGACCGTGGCAGTCACCGCCGTGGCGGCTGCGGTCCTGACTGCGCTGTATGGTGCGCGAGGTTACGCGGCCCCGCCCACCGTCGCAGCCGCCGCCACCGACTCCTCCGCCTCCTCGGATGACAGCAACTCCCTGCAAGAGGTGGTGGTCACCGCCAGCCGCCGCGCGGTATCGGCCCAGGATCTCCCCATCAGTATCACGGCGGTCAGCGGCGACGCGCTCGACAAGGCCCACATCGAGGACATTGCCGGACTCGCCAATTCCATGGCCGGCATCAACTACGTCGATCGCGGACCGTTCGGCGGCGTCAACGGCAGCAACCTGATCATTCGCGGCTTGAACAGCGAATCGCTGGCTTTCCAGGAAGGCCTGGCGACCCAGGTGGTGCCGCCCGTCGCCACTTACATCGATGACACGCCGCTCTACTTCAACATACGCCTCGATGATCTGGATCGCGTCGAGGTGCTGCGCGGCCCGCAAGGCACGCTCTACGGCTCAGGTTCCTTGGGCGGCACGATCAAGTTCGTGCTGAACCCGCCGGACCCGAGCGGCTTCGATGCCAAGGGTGAAATCGGTGCCAGCAAAACGAACCATGCGGAGAACATGAACGAGGAGCTCAAGGGCATGATCAACCTGCCGCTCTCCGACGTGTTCGCCATCCGGCTGAACGCCAGCGCGAGCGATGATGCGGGTTTCGTGAACCAGACCAATCTATACGTGCTCAATGCCCAGGGCGTGCCCGTACTCTCGCAGCCCACCACCGCGTCCAATCCCGTGGGATTGGGCATTGCGCCGGAAACCTACTCGAAGGAGGGAGTCAACGCATATCGTTATCGCGATGGGAGAATCTCCGCGCTCTACAAACCGAGCGATGAATTCAAGGTACAGCTGTCCTATTTCTTCCAACGCTCTACCGCGGCCGGCTTCCCGTACATTTCGCAAAGCGCGCTGGCGTACACGCAACCGATCGCCGCGCAGAATCAGTACCTGCCCTACGGTCAACTCTCGCCGGTCGCGAATCCGCCGGATCTTCTGACACTGTTTCCCGGCAAGGTGCCCGCGGGCACGGATCGATTGAGCAACGCGACTACGAGCCTCGAGGGCACGGAAGACGAAGTGAACGTGTTCGCGCTCAATGTCGATTATGACTTCGGCTTTGCCACGCTGACCTCGTCCAGTTCCTTCGGCCATCACAACAACACCACGCACGACGACTTGACCGCCGAGTATGAGAACTTCGCCTTCTACCAGAGCCTCTACGGCCAAAATCCTCGCACCCTGCTGCAAGCGCACGATCAGGACGACGACAAGGTTGCATCGCAGGAATTTCGCCTGGCATCGAAAACCGGCAAATATGTCGATTGGATCGGCGGATTGTTTTACAAGTACGAAAAGCAATACATCCAGGAGCACGAGTACTATCCCGGCTACAACGACTTCTTCAATGCCTGCACGGCCTCCGGACTGTATCCGCCCTCGGATCTCGGCGGCGTGAACGGGTCCGCCTGCGGCGCGGGCGAATTTCCGCCCGGCAACATCATCGACGGCATCAACAATCCCACCGACCAGGCCTACATCGGCGATGTGGAAACCACGTTCCGCGACATTGCCATCTTGGGCGAGGCAACCGGTCACATCACTTCCGCTTGGAACGTGACCGTCGGCGCCCGACTGTTCAAACAGACGGTGTCTCAGGCGCAGCAGACGGGTCTGTTGTTCGACGGCGCAGGATACGTGTCGGGCAACAGCGGCTTCGACGAGTGGCGGCGCGCACTGTGGAAAGCCAATACGTCCTACCATCTGGACAAGAACAATTTGGTGTATGCCACCTGGTCGCAAGGCTTTCGCCGCGGCGGCATCAACGCATTGCCCGGCCAGCAGCCGGTACCAGCCGTGAATGCCACGACCACCTGCCCGGCCGGCAGTCCCAACGCCGGCAACTATTGCCTGAGCCCGTCGCTTCTGGAATTGCAGCCGGACAAGGTCGATAACTACGAGGTGGGCATCAAGGGGGTTTTTGAGAATCGCCTCAACTACTCATTCGACATCTACGACATGCAGTGGCACAACCTGCAGGAGGGAACCTCGCTGACACCGCTCTCCCTGCCGGCAGCCGCCAATGTGGGCAATGCTTACAGCCGCGGCTTGGAACTCGACCTGATGGCGAGCATCACGCATCATGTCGCCGCCAAATTGGGTTACACCTACGATCAGACCAAGCTGACCTCGTTCGACTTCATTTTCTCCCAGAACGTCACCGCCCCGCTGCCGCCGCCCGGCGGGCCGTTGCCCGGAACGCCGCGCAACAGCGTCGAGGGAGGACTGGAATTCGGACACTTCAACCTCGCGGGCGGCGAGCTTCTGTATGCCGTCGATGCGCGTTATCACAGCAGGATCGTCTCCTCGATTTCCGAAACCGCGCCGATCGTGCCGCCGTTCCACATGCTGGACACGCGGCTTACGTACACGAAGTCGCATGTGCTCGCGACCTTCTATGTCAACAACGTCACCAACACGCTCGGCATCAATGCCATCACCGACCCGCTGTTCTGGGGCAACCGCACCTCGGCGGTGATCTCCCAGCCGCGCACGATTGGCGTGACGCTCGGTTATTCCTTCAAGGGCTACTGAGTTGGCAAGGGCGACTGGGTTGGAGCCGTTGTTTCGCGATCGCGAGGCGGCGGCCGCCAACCTGTCGGTGCTGCTGTGGACTACCTTAGGCTGGTTGGGATCATTCGCGCTCATGGCAGCGCACTCGGTTGCACTCGATGCTCTGGGAGTGCTGCTCTGCGTGCACACCATGGTCCTGGCCGCCTACCTCGTGCACGAGGCTGCGCATCAGACCTTGTTCGCACGTCCCGGCGCCAACGCCGCGGCGGGCGAATCGATGAGCTTCATCGCCGGCTCGAGCTATGCGTCCTTCGAGCGCATCCGCCACATGCACATTCGCCACCACCTCGAGCGGGCCGACCTCACGTGTTTCGATTTCAAGGGCCTGCTGCAACGCC
>Ga0116231_10008239_pt1 | contig 18407 bp, 7 predicted proteins | sample S1TSphgellanicum_2_FD_89695 | JGI IMG/M metagenome (GOLD analysis project Ga0116231, IMG submission 89695) | Host-associated microbial communities from peat moss isolated from Minnesota, USA - S1T2_Fd - Sphagnum magellanicum MG | ecosystem: Host-associated > Plants > Peat moss > Unclassified...
CGCTCGATGCCTCGCCGGAGACCTCCGACTGGCCGCGCTTTCTGGGGACGGCGCCGAAGATTCCGTTCAACGCGGAGCATTTCTTCCAATGGCGCAAGTGGAAGGCGTATGGAACGGGCGTGGCAGGCGACTTGTTTGTGCATCTCTTCAGCGGGACGCACTTCATTACGGGCGCGAAGGGGCCGACGCGGGCTGTGGCTTCGGGAGCGTTGCGCTTCTGGAAGGATGGGCGCGATGTGCCGGACGTGATGCTGGGAATCTTCGATTATCCGGAGGGGTTCAACCTGAGCCTGCGCGTGAATTTTGTGGATGGCGGGGATGAGAGTGAGGGTCTGATCTTTACCGGTTCGGAAGGGACGATGGAGATTGCCGGCAATTCGGTGAGCGTGAACCGGTCGCCGCGGGAGAAGGGGCCGGGGCTGACGGTGGGGACGTTTACCGACGCGATGCAGAGGGAGATGGAGACGGCGTATGACGCGAAATATCCACGCGAGCATCCGGCAGGGCTGCCGCCGCTGGGGTATGACAAGTTTGTGGCGCCGCCGGGGTACTCGGACAGCTACGACCACTTCAAGAACTTTTTCGCTTCGGTGCGGAACCGGACGCCGGTGGTGGAGGACGCTGAGTTTGGCTTCCGCGCGGCGGGGGCGGCGCTGTTGGCCAATCGCAGTTACGAGAAAGACGCTGTCATACATTGGGACCCGGTGGCGATGAAGCTGGTGTGACGCCGTCCGAATTTGGACAGCGGTTTGCAGATTTGGACAATTTGGATGCCTCGGCGAGGCTGTAAGTGATTGAGAATGCGGGTGCTGGCGATGGTTGTTGGATTGCTGCACGAGTTTTACTCAGTTACTGGCCTTGTGGAGGGATTCCATGATCGATTTGCTACAAGACTTGCGGCTCGCGCTGCGACAACTGCTCCGCTCGCGGACGTTTACGGCAACGGTGATTTTAACGCTGGCGCTGGGGATTGGGCTGAATGCGGCCATCTTCACCATGGTGGATTGCGTCCTGCTGCGCCCGCTGGGATATCGCGATGCCGACCGGATCTATGGGCTGAACACGCGGTTTACGGACGAGAAGCGGTCGATTCCGCGCGTTGGCGGAGCGGATTTCACGGATATTGCAAACCGGGTGTCGTCGCTCGAGTCGGCGGCGTATTACAGCTTTTATCAGGACGGAATCCAGGCCGGTTCGCGGATGTTGTACACGGATATTGCCCTGGCGAGTCCGGAATTCGGGCAGGTGATGGGCGTGGAGCCGGTGGCGGGGCGGCTGTTTCTTACGGGGAACAAGTCGCTGACCGATCCGGAGGAAGCGATGGTCGGCGAGGCGTTTGCGGAGCGGGAGTTTGGGTCGGCTGCCAATTCCATTGGCAAGACGCTGATGTATTACGGCAAGCTGCGGGCGATTGTGGGCGTGCTGCCGAGCGGGTTTTCGTTCCCTGGGAAGACGCAGGTCTGGATCGAGGGGCCATCGGCTCCGGATATTCCGAATCGCACGGCGTACAACCAGCGGGCGATCGGCAAGGTGAAGCCCGGCGTGTCGTTGGCGCAGTTGAATGCCGAGTTGGGGACGCTTTCCCGGCAGCTTGCGACTGCTTATCCGGAAGACAAATTGAAGGCGCTGGAGGCGGTTTCGCTCCAGGAACAGTTGGTGGGCAAGGTGCGGCCGATTCTGCGGCTGCTGCTGGGGGCGGTGGGGGTGGTGCTGCTGATTGTGTGCGCCAACATTACCCATCTGCAACTGGTGCGGGCGACGCGGCTGCGGCGGGAGGTCACCATTCGCACGGCGCTCGGAGCAACGCGCATGGCGCTGGCACGGCGGGCGGCGCTGGAGGTGCTGCTGCTGGCCGTGGGCGGATGCCTTGCGGGAGTGATGGTGGCCGTGCCGGCGCTGAAGGTGCTGGTGCGGATGGCTCCGGCGGAGATCCCCCGGCTGGCCGAGGTTCATTTGAATTTGGAGGTGATTGGCGTCTCGTTCCTGATCAGCGTGTTGACGATGGCGCTGGCGGCGCTGTTGCCGCTTTGGCGCTCGTGGCGCATTGATCCGGCGGCGGCGATGAAGCAGGATGCTTCGCGCGGGACGGAGAGTCGCGGGTCAGGGCGGCTACGGCAAGGGCTGGTGATTGGCGAAGTGGCGTTGACGCTGATGCTGAGCGTGGCGGCGCTGTTGCTGATGCGGCAACTGATTGCCGAGTCGCGGCAGGATTTGGGATTTACGCCGGATCGGTTGATCGTGCTGGATACGCATATGTCCCCGCACATGAACCTTGCCAACTTGGCGCCTGAGATTCGTCACGCTGCGAATTCCCAGGACAGGCAGGCGGATGTGGCGGCGCTCAACCAGGTGCTGGCAACGGTGCGGACGGTGCCGGGCGTGGCCAGTGCAGAGGCGATTTCGGGCGCTCCGATGAGCGACGGCGGATCGAATGTGGGTTACGCGATCAAGGGTAAAAGCGAGTTCAAACCCGGAGTTCTCCATTTGCCTATCGCGAATATCTTCGCGGTGACTCCGGGCTATTTCTTGGCGATGGGGATTCCCGTGCTGCGCGGGCGTGGACTGACCGAGGCCGACTTGGCGGGTTCGGAGCCGGTAGTGGTCATCAGCGAGTCGCTGGCCAAGCAGCAGTTTCCAGGGCAGGACCCGATAGGCAAGCAGGTCATGTGGGGTTGGGATTCCCTCACCGACTGGATCACAATTGTGGGCGTAGTAGGCGACGTGCGCCAGGATTCGCCTGCTTCCGTTCCGTTCCCGTCGTTTTATGCGCCTCTGAGTCAGCATTCGCATCGGGCGACGGATATGCAGTTGATGGTGCGGACGCATTCTGACGCGGAGGCGATGTCGGCGACGCTGGCAAAGTTCATGAAGGGGAATTTCCCCGAGGTGGCTGTGGTTGCGACGACGATGCGCGAGAATATCGGCGAATCGGAGCGGGCGCAGCACTTCCGCACGCTGCTGTTTGGCAGCTTTGCGGGTGTGAGCATTCTGCTGGCGATGACCGGGATGTTTGGCGTGACGGCATATACGGTGGCGGAGCGGCGGTTTGAGTTTGCGCTGCGATTTGCACTGGGGGCGCAGCGCGGCCAGGTGCTGGGGATGGTGATAAGCCGGGCGCTCGCTGTGGCGGCGATCGGCGTGGTGGGCGGCGTGGCGCTGAGCCTGGCCGCGATGCGGGGGGTGAGCGCGCTGCTGGGGGCAATGCCGGCGTTCGATTGGGTCTCTTATGCTGCCGCCGCGGCGGGGGTGTTGCTGATTGCGCTGGCGGCTACGATGCAGCCGGCGTGGCGGGCGGCTACGGTGGAACCGATGCGGGTGTTGCGGGATGAGTAGCGGGGCTTAACGAGACGTCAGGCACGGGAATCAGGCCAGGCCGGCATCGATTCCCAGCAATTGCGCAACCTTCTTCAGACGAATGTCTCTCGTCCATAGCATGGTGCCAGCGGAAATGAGGCAAGACGCTACCAGATGCGCGTCGGTAAGCCCAATTCCTTTGGAATAAAGGGATTGGGCTTCAATCAGGAGACGCACTTCACCGGTGCGGGCGACTGGGATCTGAACAAGCGAGTCCAACAGAGCAACGGTGCGCTCGCGGTTTCTTAGAGAACCGAGAGCCACTTCCGCCGCCACGAAAGGGTGCATGGCGATGCTCCCGATTTGGAGCAGGCTGTCTAATTTCGGATCGTGTGCGCGGAGATGGTCGATCCAAACGGTACTGTCGGCCAGGATCATGGCTATTCGAAACGCCGCTGAGGGATGCGTTCCAGATCGGGCATGGTTCCACCCAACGCGGCGAGACGGCGCGATGCCTCCATGTGGATCAACGCCTGAAACGCCTTGCGAATGAGCGCGGTCCTTTCCGTTATTCCAGTAAGCTCCGAGGCTGTCTTCACAAGATCGTCGTCCAGAACCACGGTTGTACGCATGGGAATCCTCCTGCCAATGCACCGATCGTATCATCATTCGATGACAATAAGCGTGATGGACGAGCCTTGGCAAACGTAAGCAGTTCCTTCGCTCCGCTCAGGATGACAAGTGCTGAGGGCGGTGCCGCGGCTTATTGCGGCAGTGGTTGCAGGGCGATGGTGCGGCCGGTTTTGGCGGATTCTCGGGCTGCGGTGAGGATCTGCATGACGATCATGTTGGTGTCGAGGGAGCTGAGGTCGTGATCGGGCTTGATCTGGCCGCGCAGGACGGCGGCGAGGTAGTCGAGCGAGTTTTGGTAGCCGCCGGTGAGAGGTGGGACCGGGATCTCGGATTCGGTTTTTTCGGGGACGTAGCGGGCGCGAACATGGTCGGCGGCTTCGGTGATGACCAATCCCTGGGTGCCGTAGACTTCCATGTCTTTGCGGGCGAAGGTCCAGTCCCAGGAGGGTTGGAGGACGGCCTCGGCTTTCGGGTAGCGGACGACGATGGTGGCGTCATCGTCGACTCTGGGGTAAATGTCGGGCTTGTCGGTGAGGGCTACGGCGGTGACGCTTACAGGGGTTTCGCCGTGCATGAGCACGGTCATCAGATCGGCTCCGTAGCAGCCGAAGTCGAAGATGGCGCCGGCGCCGTTTTTCTCGGGATCGGTGAGCCAGCTCAGAAAAGTTGGACTGACGCCGATCTCTTTCGGCCCCTCGTGGCCGTCGTGAACGACGACGCGACGGATTTGGCCGAGTTTGCCGGAGTCGGCTTCGCGGATGGCTTCGGCGTTTGAGGCGTACCAGGTGGTTTCGTAGTTGACGAGGACCTGGACGTGGTGTTCGCGGGCGGCGGCGCGAATGGCGAGAGCGTCGGCCATGGTGGTGGCGAGGGGTTTTTCGACCATGGCGTTGATGCCGCGTTTGGCGGCGGCCTCGATGACTTTGCGGTGATCCAGAATGTCGGTGTAGACGAGGACGGCGTCGGGGTGGAGCTGGTCGAGCATCTTGTCCATATCGGTGTAGAAGAGCTTGTGGTCGAGATGGAACTCGGTTTCGTAATGGGAGGCGAGCGCGGTATCCGGCTCGCTGATGCCGACGAGCTGGACGTTGGTGTTTTTGGAAAGCGGGCCGATGAAGCCTCGGGCGTGGTCGTGGACGAGGCCGACGATGACGACGCGGATGGGCTTGTCGGCGGACACCTGCGCTGCCGCGTGAACGCAGAAAGCGAAAGCAAGGGCGGTGGAGAGAAGACGTCGATTCGAGATTCGGAGCGGCATGCGATATCCTCGCGGTTCGGTATAAGCGGTTGTACGTTAGCGCCGGGTTACTGGGACTTAGGGCCGTCTTCCTGCTTGACGAGGTCGCCTTCGCCGGGGAAGGGCCAGTCTTTGTTGAGCAGGAGTTCTTTTTCGCGCTGCTCTTTGGGTACGCGATCGGTCATGAGGTTTTCAAAGAAGTGGACGCCGGTTTTGCCGGCGCTGGCGATGTCGATGTCGCCGTCTTTGTCCAGATCGAGGACGACGAATTGCGTGCCCGCTCCGGCGGTGCCGTTGACGGAGATGGGGTAGCGCGTGAAGCGGTTCTGTTTGGCGGGCGAGCGGTCGATCTTGTAGTAGTAAAGGACCAGCGGGTCGTAGGAGCCGGGGTCGCCGCCGTTGTGGCCGCGATAGCGCTTGCCGGTGATCAGTTCCGGTTCTCCGTCGCCGTCGATATCGGCCAGGACGAGGGCGTGGGATTGCGAAAAGGACTCGTCGATGGTGTGGCGGACCCAGTGGCGGTTTTCGCCGCTATCGACCTGTTCGAGCCAATAGAGGCCGTAGCTGTGGCCCTGGCCGAAGAGAATGTCGGTGCGGCCGTCGCCGTTGACGTCGTAGCCGAGGATGGGAAAACCGGCATCGCCGAGGTTCCAGTCGGCGTGCCACTCCCATTGATCGTGGTTGGCGTCGAGGTTTTTGAACCAGCCGGTGGGGGTTAGGATGTCGGGCGACCCGTCGCCATCGACGTCGGCGACGCCGATGCCGTGTCCGTCCTGCTCCTTGCCGCCGATGCGATGGACTTTGGGAGTGGGGCCGGCGAAATCGACCCAGAGTACGCCGGAATGGTTGTAGTGGGCGAGCGCGAGGTCCGGGATGCCGTCGCCGTTGATGTCGGCGAGGACGCCACCCTCGGTGTCGAAGCTGTCGGTGATGACGTGGGGTTGCCAGAGCGTTCCGGGCGGGGCGTTTTTGCCGGGATTCTCATACCACCAGAGTCCGTTGAGCATCCAGCCGGCGGTGACCAGGTCGGGAGCGCCGTCGTGATTGACGTCGATGACCCACTCGCCGCAGTCGGAGACGAATTCGCCGAGCAGGCCGACTTTGCGAAACTGGTGCTGCTTCCATTCGCCGCCGTTTGCTCCGGATTGGCCGCCGGGATTTTCGTACCAGTAGGCGCCGCTGACCAGGTCGGGAAGGCCGTCGCCGTTCATGTCCATGGAGGTAATGCCTTCGGCGTGGTCGGTTCCGAGGCGATGCGAGAGAAACGTGGCTTGGGGAACGCCGTTGGGGCCGTCGCCGGGAGTCTGCTTGCGGTCGCTCTGGGCGAGGGCGGCGGTGAGCAGGATCGCGGGCAGGATAAGAGTTGCGGGGACGCGGAGTTGGAGCATTCAGAGGTTCCTTCCGGTGGAACGCGACGGTTGTCAGTATCCACCCCGAGGATGGCGCGGGGCAAATGGCAAGTGCCGATTGCGATTCAGGAATCGGCGAAAAGCCCTGTGAATCGGGTAAAAACAGGCGGATATTGCTTGAATCGGCACTCTTGGTTGTCGCAAATTGGGCGAACTTTTTCCACAGGCAAAACCGTGCTACTGTGAGTTACCTTTCCGGTGGAAGGCGGATGGGTACTTGCCCCGATGCGCAGACTTCGTTGGTGGTTTCTGGCTGCTTTGCCCGCGGTTTTTGCGCTGGGCATCGCGGCTTTTGTGTTTTTAAGGGCGCAGCGTTCGCTGGATCGCGCCGGGGTTGCGGTAGCTGGCGAAGGGCGCTTTCCGTTTGAGATGCGCGCGATTGGGCGGATGGAGAATCCCGGATTTGAGTGGATTGCTTCTCCGGCGACGTATACGGCGGGAGCCTTGTATCGCGGCAAACTCTACGTTAGCGGACCCTCGGGGCTGTTTGTGTACGGCGCGGCGGACGCGTTGCGTGGCGGCGATGCCGCGCTGCTGAAGACGTATCGCGTGGGGCTGGATCTGCCGGCTGCTCCGCTGGGGGCGATGGCCGTGGGACGGCTGCGCGGGGCGAGCGAGCCGGAGCTGCTGATTGCTACGGCGGGCGAGGGAATCCTGGTGTTTTCCGCTTCCGGAGCGGCGGATGGAGGCGGGAGTTTTCGGCAAATCCGGCCGGCGGACGCTGAGGCGCGGGAGGTGACGGCGCTGTTGCCGCTGGCGACGGGCGACCTGCTGGTTGGGACGCGCAAGCGCGGGCTGCTGGTGTATCGCGGCACCGGTGGAAGCCAGCAATTGGAAACATGGCACCCGCAATTGGCGGCACTGGCGGTGACGGCGTTGGCAGCGGATGCTACGGGGTTCTGGGTGGGAACGCGCGACCATGGAGTGCGGCACTGCCATGCGGGGCAGATCGATAGTTTCGATGCGGGTGCCGATGGCGCTGGCGGTGCGCTGCCAGACGAGCAGGTGGATGCGATCGCGGCGCAGGGAGACCGCGTCTTTGTTGGGACGCCGCTGGGGGTGGAGGAGTTTGACGATGGACGGCCGGCGCGAACACTGGCCAGGAATCTTTTTGCCAACGCGCTCTATGCGGATGAGAAGAGCGTAACGGTGGGTTCGATGGACGAGGGGATTCGACGCGTTTCACTCGAAGTCAACAGGCGTCCTGGGCTGGCCGTTGCGGGATCGGACGATTGGAGCGACGGCGGCGCCGAGCAGTTTCTCAGGTCCGATGCAAATGACTCTCTCTTTGCCGTGATGCGCGATGGCTTGCGCGAGCGGGATGCTGGTGGGTCGTGGGTTCCGCTGGTGAAGGACGCGGGCGCGGCGGCGATTACCGATGGGAATGTCGCGGCGCTGGCGTTTGGACCGGATGGGCGACTTTGGGTAGGGTACTTCGATCGTGGATTGGATGTTGTTTCAACTTCTGGACCGACGGAGCATCGCGAGGATGACCGGCTCTTCTGCATCAATCGCATTGTGCTTGATCCCCGGCGGAAGACCATGGTTGTGGCGACGGCGAATGGTCTGGTGCTGTTTGACGCCGAAGGCAAGCCACGCCAGACGATGACCAGGCGCGATGGACTGATTGCGGATCATGTGACGGACATTGCTTTCGCGGGAGAGAGCATGGTGCTGGCGACTCCCGCTGGGCTGACGTTTGTGGATGCCGATGGCGCGCGCAGCTTGTATGCGTTCGAGGGGCTGGTGAACAACCATGTCTACGCGCTTGGCGTGCAGGATAGGACGCTGCTGGCGGGAACGCTGGGCGGGGTTTCAGAGCTGGAGCAGGAGTCGGTGCGGCGCAATCTTACCGTGAGTAACTCCGGGCTGAAGCATAACTGGGTAACTGCGATCGTTCCTACCGGGGATGGTAGCTGGATGATCGGCACATATGGCGCTGGCGTCATGCGGCTTGATCGGGATGGACGGTTCTCGGCCATGGAAGGCGCGACGCGGGCGATGGATGTGAATCCCAACGCGATGCTTCGTACCGACGCGCATATCTTTGCTGGAACGCTTGGACAGGGGCTTTGGATATGGTCGCGCGCTGCCGGGCGCTGGCGGCAGATCACGGCTGGGTTGCCGTCGGAGAACGTGACGGCCGTGGCCGCGCACGATGGCGAAGTGTATGTGGGAACGGATCATGGGTTGGTGCGGATCGCGGAGCGTTTGCTGGATTGATAGGGAGTGCAGTGCGATTGTTGAGAGCATCTTTGACGACGATTCTGGCCTTGACGGCGATGCTGCTGCCGCGCGCGTTGCGGGCCGATGCCGGCGTGCTGATTCCGAAGGACAAGGAGGCTCCCGACGCGGCGGTGCTTTCACTGGCGGAGATGAAGGTGGAGATCGTCATTGACAATGGCGATGCGCGCGTTCGCATCACGCAGATCTTTGCCAATCACACCAATCATATCGAGGAAGGGACGTATGTTTTTGCTCTGCCGGACCGCAGTACTGTGTCGGATTTTGCGGTTTGGGATGGGCCGGTGCGGATTCCTGCGGTGATTCTGGAGCGCAAGCGGGCTGAGGAAGTTTACGATCAAGCGCGAATGCAGGCGATCGACCCAGGCCTGTTGGAGATGGGCGAGCGGGATAACTCCGACCCGAAGAAGACTGCGACATTCAGTGCCAAGATTGTGCCGATCCCGGCATGGGGAACCAAGCGGCTGGAGCTTGAATATCATCAGCAACTGACGGTCAACGACTGGAAGCAGTTCTTTGCGCTGCCGCTGAAGCCGGATGCCTATGGGCAGCAGATGGCAGAGCATTTTTCGATTCGGTTCGAGCTGCGTTCGGCGCATGGGCTTGAGGGCTTTCAACTGACATCGAAGCTCTATCCGCTGAAGATGGACGCTGGGGCGAATGAGCACACGATAGCGGGTTCGTATGCCGGCGATCATGTTTCTCTCGATGAGGATTTCGCTGCGACTTGGCGACTGGATGCCGCGCAGGCGGATACGCTGGATGTGATTGCCTATCGCAATCCCAGGACGGCTTTGCCGGCTGCCGATGAGACAACGCCAGAGAAGGATGCAGGGCCGGAGCCGGGATTTTTTGAGACTGAGCTATTGCTGGGCGACGGCAAGGGTGCAGCCGCTGCGCCGCAAGCGGACATGGGCGATCCGCGCACGGTGGTGCTGCTCTTCGATAACTCGCTCTCCATGCAGTGGGAGAAGCTGGAGCGAAGTTATGCGGCGACTGAAGCGCTGCTGCGCAAGCTGCGTCCTCAGGACAAGTTCAACCTGATCCTGTTCAACCAGGATAGTGCGAGTTACAAGCCGCAACCGGTAGTTGCCGATGCCGCGGCGGTGCAGGGTGCGCTGGATTTTGTGCGTGGGAGCAAGCTGCGCGGAGGAACGGATCTTGGCAAGGCGCTGACTGCCGGATTAAAGCAATGCGTGGCGGATAATTGTGTCTTAGTGCTGATGACCGACGGAGGATCCGATCGGGGCGAGACGGTGATCTCTGGGAAGATTGCGGCGAGCTATACGAGGCAGTGGAAGCAGACGGCGCATCATCCCAAGACCGATATCTTTGCAGTGGGCGACGATGCGAATCTGCCGCTGTTGAAGTTGCTGGCAAAGAATGGCGGCGTGTTGGAGCATGTGCTTTCTACCGAACCTATCGATTTCAAGCTGGATGCGTTTTTATCCAAGATCGTGCGCAGTCCCGTTGGGGATTTGGCGCTTGCGGTGCAACCGGGCGACAAGGTGAAGATGGTGTATCCGCTCGACGATCTGGATGGGCAGACCTACACGCGGTCGCTGGCTTCGTGGGTGGGCCAGTACGCTGCGCCTGCGACAGGCGTGGGGTTTGAAGTGAGGGCCAAGCGCGATGGATCAGCCCTGGATGCGAAGGCGAAAGTAGATTTGCCGGCGGACTCGCTCGAGCATCCGCAACTGCCGCGGCTCTGGGCGCAGGCTCGGGTGAACGTGCTGCTGGAGCAGATAGCGCGGGATGGCGAGACGCGTGCGGCCATCGACGAGATCATCCGATTGGCACGCCGATACAAACTGGTGACGCCGTATACCTCCTTCCTGGCTGTGCCTCGTTCCCTGTTGCGGCCGCGCGTGATTCGCCCTGGAGATCCGGTGCTGCGGGTGCGCACGGATCCGGCAATTACTTCGGTGATTGCGCTGTTTCCTTTTGGATTGACCAAACCGTTGCGGCATCTGGCCGATGAAGATACGCCGGGGGACGATGGGGGCGAGTTATGGGAGACGCGCTTTCTGGCTCCGGCGGATATGAAGGATGGCACTTATAGCGTGCGGCTGATTTTGCGCGATCGGAATGGCAACAGCTATCGCGAGGCGAAGACGTTTGTAATTGCGAGCACACCGCCGACAGTGAAGATTCTTCTGGATAAAAAACAATTTCACGCAGGCGAGGCGGTGGTGGTGAAAGCCAGTGCCACGGCCAGCACACGAACGCTAACGGCGCGGCTGGATGGCGCTTTGCCAGTGAGCCTGCGCTGGAATCAAGCGGCCGCAGCCAGCACCGGGACGCTGATAGTGCCGCCAGGCATGGCCGCGGGACGATATACCCTTTCGGTTACGGCGGAAGACATTGCGCATAACATCGGCAGCGAGGAGGTGCAGGTTGAGATTCTTCCGTAACTCGCTTCGTACTCCAGATCGTTTGATGGCGGCAGGGATTTGCGGGTTGGCGTTATTGACTTGGCAGGCGCGGGCCGATCTTCCGCGGTGGATGCAGGAGGCTGTGAGTAGGAGCGCGATTGAGGCGGCGTTGTATCGGGCGATGGAGATTCCCGAAGCGGAGGCTCTGTATCCGCGGCCTCCAAAGGAAGCGCAGGGGGAGTTGAGTGGGCTCATCGCGAAGGCTCCCGACGAGGCGCAGCTTTACTCGTTGCGCGCGAGGGAAGAGGAGCGGGCGCTTGATTTTGCTGCCGCGGAGAAGGACTGGCACGCTTATGTGGATCGGGCCAAGGATACGTTGGCGGCAAAGATGGAGCTGGCCGATTATTACCATCGCCGCATGCAGGCGAAAGATGAAGTTGGCGTGTTGATGGAGGTTGGCGCAGCCCCAGCGCAGGCGGATGAGAAGTATACAGCGGCTTCCGAGCAGCTTTCGTGGAAGGCATTGGAACGCGTGCTGCAAGTGGCAGCCGATCAAAGAATGGATGAAGATGTGACCGCGCGCGCTTACGCCGCCTGGAGGGCGCGGTATCCTCAGCAGCCATCGCTGTATGCGCGCGAGTTTGGATGGCTGCTGGAGCAAAAGAAAGACGCGGGGCGATTCGACAAGGCAAACGCGTTGATTGCGCAGTACCGCAAGGCATTTTCCGAGGACTCCGTTTTCCCAATCAAGGCTGCGGCGCTGCTGGAGTACCGGCGCGGTTCGATCGATAAGGCGCTTGCGGCCTACGACGCGGGCTTTGCGCCTTTGTGGCCGGCGGAGTTGGTGGAGAGTTATTACGCGCTGCTCAAGGAGACGCACAGCCAAAGGCGCTTTCTGGCAGACGCGCATGAGCGTCTTGCGAAGAATCCCGATGATCTGAATGCGATGGCGAGGCTTTTCTATTACTCGCAACAGCAGGGGAATTTACCGGCTGCTCAGGCAGTGATTGAAGCGTACCGCTTGAGTAAAGAGAGCCGCAAGGCGAACTGGAGCGCGCAGGAGCTATACACGCTGGCTTCGCTGACAGAGGCCGTTCATGCGTATCCGGAGGCGGCGCGGTACGACTTTGCGCTCTATCATGCGCCGGAAGGGCGGGCGCAGGGCATGCTGGACTCCGGCCGGTCGCCGCAGGAAGCTGGGCTGAGCGGCATGGTGCGCCTCTTGTTAACTGCTCCGGATGAGCCCGTGGAGTTGGGAGCGAACAATCTGAGCCTTTATCGGGATGTGGCTACGCTGGATCGAGGGCCTGGGTATTGGAATGGCATTCTGTCGCTTTGGTTGAACTCTGAGTCGCCACAGCAGTCGTACCACGAAGAGGAGCAAAAAGCGCAGCCATACTTTCATCGCGCCAAGGCGGCGGAGTTACTGGCGATGCTCGATAAGGATTATCCCAGGGCTGCGCAGCGAGCCGAGTTGCATATGGAGCTGATTCGCGCGCTTGCCGGTTATGGCGAGAATGCTTTGGTCGTGACGGAGGGCAATCGTTTCCTGACCGACTTTACAGCGCCGGGGGATGAAACGAACCGGGTGCTGGTGGCCATGCTGATGGCTGACGCCTATGCGCGACAGCGAGATACGAAGGATGAGTTTGCGCTGTATGACCGGTTGCTGACGGAGCTCGGCGCGAAGACTGAGGGCATGCCGTTGACCGCGGCATCCGCTTCGGCACACGGTGTGGCCGACGCGCCTGCCGTGCAGGCGCCGGTGGACGCGAATGCGCAAGTTGGCGACAACGCGAATGCAAGCGGCGCAGCGGTGAAGAAGGTTGAGGAGAGCCGTGCGTTTGAAGTCACTCCCGGGATGCCGGCCGGGGTCTTTATCGCAGGCTCCGAAGAGTATCGGCAGTTACTCGAGCGCTATCTTGGCCGGCTTACGGCGGAGGGTCAACTGCCGCAGGCGCTGGCAGTTTTGCGCAAGGAGCTGGACCGCAATCCCAACGATCCCATGCTTTATGAACGGCTCGCGGACTTCCTCCAACAAAATAACCTGACCGCGCAGCAGGAACAGGTGTATGCGCAGGCGATGGAGAAGTTTCAGGATCGGGATTGGTATGACAAGCTGGCGCGACTCTATCTGCGCGAGAAGAAGCGCGAGGCCTATGCGGAGCTGACAAAAAAAGTCGTGGACATCTTCTCTGGGACGGAACTCGAAGAGTACTTTCGCAATGCTAACGGCGGCAATGCGCAGTTGTATTTGCAGTTGAATCTTTATGCGCATCGGCGCTTTCCTCACGATGCGATGTTTGTTCAGAATCTGCTGAGCGCGTACCGGACCAAGGGCACTTACGATCTGGGTGCCTGGGAGAAGCTGATGCGCGAGCACTGGAGCGACAGCGAGGCGCTGCGGCGTGAGTTCTTCGACTACCTGAGCAGTCATGGAAAGTTGGATGCGGAGCTTGCGCAGTTGCGGACGCTGATACCCCATGCGAAGGAGCAGAAGGCGAATCCGGACGCGACACGCGAACTTGCGGAAGTCGAGATGTGGCAATCGCACTTTGAAGCGAGCGCTCCGCTGCTAAGTTCGGTGGCAGCTAGTTATCCCGCGGATGAGGAGATTGGGTCAGAGGCGTCGAGCGTGTTGCGTTCGCTGGCTTACTATGACCCGGCAGAAACGGAGCGCGCGGTCAGCATTGAAAAACACTTGCTGGATGCGGACTCGGCGAATATGGACCGGTTGGCGCGGATCGGCGATATCTATGCCGACTCTGGCGCGGATTCGAGTTCGAGTTCTTCGGCAGGTGACGAGAACCTGGCCGCCGCCGCGCCTTACTGGCGGCGCATGCCGATGTTGCATCCAGGAACGCCGGACGGATACTTACAGGCGGCGACTATCTTTTGGGATTACTTTCAGTTTGACGATGCTCTGGGAGAGATTCGCGAGGCGCGGACGAAGTTCGATCAACCGGCTCTTTATGGCTATGAGGCTGGGGCTATCGACGAGGGCAAGCGCGATTTTCCGCGTGCGATCGCCGAGTATACGCAGGCTGCGGTGACGGATGAGTCGACGGGAGAACCGGCCGCGGCGCGGCTGATGCAACTGGCGCGGCGCAAGGCCTGGGCGAAGACGGTGGATACCGAGACGGCGAAGGCACTTGACGCGGACAACAGCATTGCCGCGCTCACGTTGCGCGAGCGCGTGCTGGAGACGCAGAAGCGCACGGCGGAAATTGGCCCGCTCCTGGAGGCCTCACTGACGAAGGCGACCACGCTCAAGGAAGCGGAGGCGATTGGGGCGCAGGCTCAGACGCACTCGCTCACCGCCATCTATGAGCGGGCGCTGCAGCGGGAGATTGCGCTGGCTGGCGATCCGGTCGAGAAGATTGAGTTGACGTATGCGCTGGCCCGCTCGTATGAGGGGCGCAAGGATCGGGATGCGGCCTCGCAGCAGATGGAGCAGGTGTACCGGGAGAATCCGAAGCTGCTGGGAGTTGTGCGGGCAACCACGGATTTCTACTGGCGCAACAAGCAGCCGGCAAAGGCGATTGCGACGTTGATTGCCGCTGCCGATGCGGCAAAGAGTGCGCAGCCGGGGTTGAGCAGGCAGTTTACGGTCGAGGCCGCGGATAAGGCCAACGACTCGGGGAGTTACGCGCAGGCGCGGGAGTTGATGGCTCCGCTGATCGCGTCTGGCGACGATGCGTACAACGCGCAGTATCTCGGCGTGGTGGCGCAGAGTTATGCGCGGGCCGGCGACGATGGGGGTTTGAAGCAGTTCTATATGGATAAGCTGGCGGCGATCAAGGCTGCCGCTATGAGTGCGGACGATCGGAAACAGAAGTCCGTTTTGCTGCGGCGCGGCCTGATTCCGGCGCTGACCGGGATGAAGGATTATGGAGGCGCGATGGATCAGTACATCGCTATCCTGAGCGCATATCCGGAGGATGCGACGACGGCGCAGGAGACGGCGCTCTATGCGCTGCGCTATGCGCGGCAGGCGCAGTTGGTGGACTTTTTGAACGCGACGGTGAAAGCTTCTCCCCGCGACTCGCGGTTCGCTGTGATGCTGGGGCTGGTCCAGACTGTGTTTGAGGATTTTCCGGCGGCGATCGATGCCTATGCGCATGCGGTTGCGATTCGCTCGGACCGCGCCGATATTTACCAGGCCAAAGCGGATCTGGAAGAGCGTTTAGAGCGGCTGGACGACGCTTGCAAAGACTATCAGCGGCTCTATGTGTTGAGTTATCGGAATCCCGATTGGATGGTGAAGCTTGCGGCGGCGCGGGCGCGGCAAGGGCGCCGGGACGAGGTGGTAAAGGCGCTCGAAAAGGCCTGGATCGAGGGCCATCCCGCGACGGCAAACGATTATTTTCGCGTGGCGACGCAGTTGGAGACATGGAACATTCTGGACGAGAGCCTGCGCTTTGCGGAGCTTGGGGTCAAGGCGGAGGGCGATTCGCTGCTGGCCGGGGCTGAGCCGGGGGATCGCAATGGAGACGATCCGCAGGGTGCGGCGATCTACGCGCGGCTGATGGCGCGGAAGCGACTGCAGGAGAAGGCGCTGGCGGTGCTGGATGCGGCGCTGGCCAATGTGGATACTTCTGCCAACTCGCCCGGCCTGGTGGTGGAGCAAGTGGAGAAGCAGGGGCTGGCATCGGTGACCGACGCGGAGTGGCGCAAACGGCAGATCGAGAAGCGGCAGAGCACGGCCGCGGCGCGGTACGGACAGGCGTTGCGCGAGATGGGTAAAGCGGCCGGGACCTACTTTACGCCCGAGGAGAAACTGGACTTTCGGAAGCTGGTGGACGAGCGCTGGAGAGCGGCGCAGAGTTCGCCCCGCGTGGACCGCTTGCTGTGGATCGATGTGGCGAGCGCGGCGGAGATCAGTGATGAAGAAGCCGCTCTGCGCAAGGAGGTGCTGCTGCATCCGGAGCAATGGCCAAAGGGGATCTCCGCTGGGCAACTGCAGCCGTACTCGGAGCTTGAGGAGTCGCGGATGGAGTACCGGGAGCTGGCTCAGACGCTCGATTCCTACGCGGCGACGCGGTCGGCGGAAGGCCGGAATGCCGTCCTGGCGGATGAGGCGCGAGCTTATCGCAAGGCCGGGGATGAAAGCGCCGAACTGGCTGTGCTGAAACGGATCGATTACGCGCGCGATGCGGGGAACGGCGAGCGGGATCGGTATCTGGAGTTACTTTTGAAGCGCGATGCGGGGCGGTTTGCTGCGTTTGGCGCCAAGAGCTCCGAGGAAGACCTGGCCATGGCCGCTCCGAATTACGCGGCGGCGCATGGGGACTTGAAGCTGGCTCGCGCCTCGCTGAGCGCCCGCGCTGGCGCGTTTCCCGGGCCGTGGGAGACGGCGTATTCGGCGCTGCTTGGCCTCTACTTCCGCGATGTGAGCGCGGGCACGGACGCTTCCTTTCATCGGCTGCTTGGGGACCAGTTGACGGTTGCCGAGCGGATCAAGAGTCACGTCAATTCGTTAGGCGGGGACGAGGACGACGATGGCGGCCAGAGCCAGCTTGCGGGTAACGTTTGGTTCCAGTACGGCATGCGCTTTGGCGTTTACCGGACGCTCGCTCCCGCCAAGGAGTGGGCGCGGCAGGATCCGGAGGATCTGCTGGCGGCGGAGCTGGAACGGAGTCCTACGGCGGCGAACTATGTGGACCTGGCGCGGGCGTATGCCGATGCGGGTGAGGGCGCGGCGGCGATTGCCGAGTATCGCCATGGGCTGGAATTGACCCCCGATTCGCCGGGGATTCACGACGCGATCGCATTGCTCGATTGGAAGAGCGGCAAGAAGGACGAGGCCATTGCCGAGTGGCGGCAGGCGCTGGCTGCGCTCGATCGCATCCAGAAAAAAGGGCCGGCGCCGGAGAGTTATTGGACCGGGTTTCTGCTGGTGGCGCGGCATTTGAGCAGCCGCAAACTGACCGCGCAGCTGCATGCCGACATGGATGCGGTTTTGCGCGACTATCTCAAGGTGAATGGAGATTATCGGAGCCAGGAGCTGTTGCAGGCGGCGTTTGAGGCTTCGGCGAGTCCGAGTGACGGTTTGGATTGGCTGCTTTCGCTGGTCAATGCGGCGCCGAATCCAGCCGCGGTGATGAACGACTTTGACAATGCGGCGTGGCTGCCGCAAGCGCTGCGCGAGCCGGTGTTGCTCAAGGAGATTGAGCGGGCGCGGATCGCGGCGGGGCGTGACTCTGCCCCGCAGGCGGGCGAGTACAACTATGCGGCGCAGCAGCTTGCCGAACTGGAGCGGAGGCTGGCGCTGTTGTATGTGGCGCAGAAGCAGGACCAAAAGGCGCAGGCAATTTTGGACGGCCTAACTCCCGTGCAGCGCAACGAGCCTGAGTTGTTGACGGCCGAGTTGGAGCTGGCGGCGCGCGGGCATCGGGTCGAGGCATTTTTGACCGGCTTCCGGGATCGGACGGCGAACGCTTCGGGGACGATACCGCAAATGCTTCGCAATACCGCGGAGGCGCTCTCGACGGACGGCTACAAGGCGGAGGCGCTGGCGGTTTGGGAGTTTGTCTTCGACCGGCTGCAGTTGCAGCACGATTTGATGACTTCGGATTCCCTGGGTCTGGCCGCGGCGCAGTTGGACGTGGGCAAGGTGGCCGAAGCTGTGGCGTTGCTGCGAAGGATGACGCTGCTGCCGGAGGATGGCGAGGCGGCTGGGCAAGTCAGCGACGGCATGGGCAACTTTGACCACGCCGCGACGCTGCTGATCGCGAAGGGGCGCGATGCGGAGGCGCTGGAGTTTTTGGCGGCGCTGGCTCGGGGCGTTCCCTGGAATGCGGCTTACGCGCTGAGGCTGGCGCAGGCGCAGTTGCGGGTCGGCGTGAGCAAGGCTGAGGCGGTTTCGGCGCTCTCCGCGCTGACTGCGGATGCTGAGCGGAGTTACGATCTGCGGGCGCAGGCGGCGGTGACTTTGCATGGTCTGGGGGCGGACGCGAGCCACTTTGGCAGCGAGGAATTGCGGCTGCTGGCGGCGGCTAAGGTCGCGCCGGAACAGGCGCGGCAGCCGTACTGCGCGGCAGCGCGGGTAGCGGCGGCCGGCGGCGCGGCGGACGCGGCTGGTCGGGCGGCGCTGTTGCGGGAGGCGCTTGCGATTGCCCCAGCGGGAGCGGCTTCGGCGGTTGGGTTTCGCGGCAATGACTTGCGGCTGAGTGTCTTTCGAGCGGAGGCGGCTTCGGGGAATTTCGCGACGGC
>Ga0116231_10008240_pt1 | contig 18407 bp, 11 predicted proteins | sample S1TSphgellanicum_2_FD_89695 | JGI IMG/M metagenome (GOLD analysis project Ga0116231, IMG submission 89695) | Host-associated microbial communities from peat moss isolated from Minnesota, USA - S1T2_Fd - Sphagnum magellanicum MG | ecosystem: Host-associated > Plants > Peat moss > Unclassified...
AATTTTTGGTTTTTTTTTTTTTTTTTTTTCTTTTTTTTTTTTCTTAAAATTTTAAAATTAAAACCTCCCAAAATTTTTTTTGGAAAAAATTTTAAAAAATATTTTTTTATAATTAAAAGATTTTTTAAAAATTTAAAAAAAAAAAAAAAAGAAAAAAAAAAAAAAAAAAAACCAAAAATTATTAAATTTCATGGATAAATTCAAACTAAAACCATAATTTAATGGAAGCACCACAAATGTCAAATTTCAACTAGACCACATATGAACATATGTCCATGGAAACAAATGCAAATTTGGTGCACCAAAAGTATATCGACCAAAGTTTCATATCAATTTTATATTGCATTCAAATTACTAAACATATTTCCAATGTATAACAAAAAACCATTGACATTTCCATTTATTTAAAGTGTAACATATGTGATTATGTGTGTGCGTACATGCTGCATTTTCCACCTAATTATCACCAACTGTTTCATCATTTATTGCACAAGGTCTGTATTGGTTGCTAGATGCGAAGGGCACCTTGTGGCCTAAAATTATTACTTTTTGAGAACCACATGTAGAAAGTTTTTTCATGTGCCAACCATGAAACGATTTTTTTATAATATTGTTCTACTTAGGTAGACCCACCAACCACAACAACAAAACACCCTTCATTCAAAACTTAAAACCCAAAATGTGACCCAAAAAAAACACTACACTATCTAAGAGTTATCAAATTGTCACTTGAAAATAAAGCATTTTAGAAACAAGATGGAGAGGAAAAATTAGGTAGGAAATTTTTGCAACTCTTTTTGTTTAGATTTTATCCATCCTATGATTGGGTGATTCTATTCACCTTAAACCTAGCATCCAAATATCTAGTTTTAAGTTGTGCACATTGTGAAGCCTTCCAAGGAAATTGATTGCACTTACTAAAAAAAGCTTGGATTTTTTTTACACAATATGATTTTTTAACATGTTTACATTCATTTGTAAAGCTAAAGGAAAGGTGGTGGGCCTATGGTCTTTAAATAGTGTGAAAGTAAATTTGAAATTCCCAATATACAAAATGATTATCAAGAGGGCTAAAAAAATTTATTTGTCAATACAAACATGAGCAAATGACTTTCAAGGCCCCTCCTTATAAGTCAACAAAATTTTAACTCATTTTAACTTGAGTTCATAATAATGAAAACATTTTCATTGCATCTTCTTGTAGAATTGTATGTAAAACAATATTTTTAGGACAAAACTTTTCATGGTATATAGAGCTACTTGTTTCAAATGTGTTTTGACCAAATATTTACATTGGAGGGGAGATGCTTTCAAGCATTTCAATGGTGTGGACTGCATTCACAAGACCATTTATATGAAATGGAACACAAGCTTGAACACGAAAATTGATCAGCAAATTTTTTAATTTAAGGGTAGTTCACATATGGGCAAGGTACAAGAACTAGATCATGGTTGTAATGTTTCATTTGTCATTTGGGACATTCATGTCAAAGCAATTGTAAAGGTAAACTGTGTGCATATAGTGCTAAAAAGATGATATTTGAGTTCAAAGGAATAGTGTCTCCTCATGAATTGATGGTGCACTTAGGGTTGTTCGTACCCAATATTGGTCGCTTATAGAACAATGTTTCTTATGTATCTTAATAGGCATGATCAAAACTATTTATGAGAAATGTGGCCTTATGGAGATGTGGATCCCATTTATGTGAAACCCCACAACCTTAAATATGTAGAATGCTAGATCTATTGCAACAATGAGGAACAATTATAAGCTTGTAAAGGTTAAACCTTGTAGTTGTAACCTTTTAAAGTTTGTGAGGTGACCATGTTTTAGATTGTTGTGCATAATATGTCAAATTACAACAATTGAATATAATTGTGATTATGAAAGTCCTTAACTTTCCCAAGGATTACTCATGTTTTAATACATTCAACTTTATGAAAAATAACTCAAGGAGTAGTAGGTTAACAACACATCTTGATTTAGTCATCCAAATGTTTGCTCAAAAATTCTATTCTCCAACAAATTTTCTTAACAACCAAAACATCAAGAAGTTGAAGGTTGTTGGTGTTTGTCATGCATACGATGCCTTAGTATTGTTTTATTATACCTTTGGATATCATTTATGTTTTTCAACGTGTAGGTAGACCATGTAGGTAACCCTTTTGGTTCATTTTCATTGGACTAATGATGCAAGTTTTTCAGGTTTTGTGAATTTGATCTATTATGTTTTGTTTTAATGTTGCTTGACTTGTTAGATTGTTGTTGAGGTCAAGCTACCCATTGTCAATTTGGTAGAGTTCACACTTGCATTAAAGAATCACAATTGTTCAATGATGCACACATTGCATATGCTTGTCATGGCAAGTGTTTGATATTCTTGAGTGTTTTGGGATGATGGTCCGTCAATTTTTGGAATTAAAAAAAATAATATGGCAACTTTTGTTTTCATGATCATGATCACTTTGCCTTAAACCTTATTTGAATTTATAACACAAACTTTGATGTTCGAACTTGACATTCTTGTAGCATGGCTTGATAATGGGTATTATTAATCTTTTCTTTGAAATTTGCATACTAAGGTCCCTTGTAGGCGTAGATTTGCGATGTGTTACAATGGGCATATAATTTTGGCTAAGGTTCAATTTGGTGACATGAACACCTTACTCATGCGTACATCCAAAAAAGTCAGGGTGATGTTACTAAAGAAAAGCTATCAAAAGTTAACAATTGCACACCATCTCTTAGAGAAATAAGGTTGGCTCCTTAACAAAAAGCTTAAAAAATCTTTTGTTTGCTTAAATCTTCAACATTAGTTTGTGACTCATATTAATTAGTTGTTGGGACCTTCAAAATTCAATTTATTTTCTTTTGCTAGTGGCTTCATTGATTGGCCCATCACAAATTTTTAAAAAAATCAATCAAGCTTTGGACAGTCCCAAAAGAGATATATTGTAGTCCCCTCCTTGTGAGCCACCTGTATTCTATGCACCTAAATTAGCCAAGGAGTAGAACTTAGGGCAAAGGCTATGGGGAAAAGTGAGCAACTATTGGGAACAATGTTGAAAACCCATAAGTATTTTGCCAAGTCTGAGAGCTTACCACGTAGCATGCAATATATGAAAATGCACTTGGTACTTAAACCGAGTCGTCCTCTTGAGAAATGATCTCTTGGCTTCAAGCCACCATTGGCGTGTAAGACTGTAGACTTGGTGAGTTGATGGGGGCTGCTGCCTCCTCCCTTATAACTGTGGGTTTTGCTGGAGACTTGGTGCAGATGACATAGTACAAGTTAAGGTAGAAGCAGAGCTAATTAGCTGTCCATACTATTGTGGTTTCTAGCATAGAGAAAAACAGAGGTAAAAAATCTAGTAACGTGTTTGATCTCAACCCCTGAGCTGAGCTGCAGGCCACTTCGCAGTAAATAGCAGTACCTAATGACTTTCCTCTGACACTAGACAGATGACCCAGTTCTTCTTTATGAACTCACACGAAGGAGTATGCATGGTATGTAAGTAATCATTTTCGCAACGACCATTTTAGCTTAGTGGGTCACGAAATCCACGGAATCCCAACTTGTGTGTAGCTGTCCAGAAGAATTTGAAACCGAGACCGAATCACTCCACTAGCCTGTATAGAGGAAAACATTCTAATTTTGGCTTAGCAGTCAAGGCCGGAATCCAGCCTCTGTAATAATTATATAGGAGTGGTCATTTTTGTCCTTATCATGTGTGTGTTGTTGTGTAAACTTTGTGTTTTCGGTGTCATGATTAAATTATCAGGTCAGATCGAGAAGAGGTAGTCAAGTTTTTTTTGAATTACTTTCAACGCTTTAGCATTCATTTTACATTCAATGCATGATATGAATGTAGGCCCAGCCAGATCTATGTGTAGCTCTTATACTGTGGCTGAATACTATTGGACATGAAAAGCTAGGATCCAAATCTACGCCAAAAATCAAAGGCGGCACTGCTGATCTCCGAGACTCGTGGCCTCGGGTCCTGTGCAAAATCTTGCTCGATTTCCGCAACCAAAAAGGTCGTGAGAACCAAACTCCAACCAGAGTAGTAGTCGCAAGGCAAACGCTCGTTCGCGGGAGAAAGGCGGCTCTCTACCTACCAGGGTTTCTTTTAAGGATTTTGTGATATAGCCAAAGTGGCAATCATCCAAAAAATTATTTAGCCAAATTTGGCTACGCACTAGATATGAAAGTTTTTTTTTTTTTAAAGCAGAAATTTTCTATATTCTTGGCTACCTACTTGGAACTTATCATATAAATCTGGCGATTTGAAAAAATATCCTTCAAAATCTGGCGAATTTAAAAAAATTGAAGTGTTGAGTGTTCAAGTGGTTAAATTTTTTAAAAAATATTTAAGTTGACCAGTTCTTGAATTTTGAACAATGTGATGACAAATGTTTTGAGATGGGTGGGAGGTTTTGTGACTATTGAATGTGAAAAGTTGTGGATTTTTGTCTCGTAACCATGCACAACAAAAGGTACTTAAAAATTATTATATAAAGTTTACATCTTTGAATTTTGAATTTTGAATTTTTGGAAAATATATTTGTGCAATTGAGCTTCATCAAATCAAAGTTCTGCTTGTGAAAGGCTAGAGGAAGACGAGGGGTAAATTGGCTCATCATCGAACACTAGCTTATCATTGAACATTTTGGTAAATCTTTTTCATTTTATTTTTTCCTTTTGAGTGATTTAAAATGTTATAGGTGTGCCTTCTCAAGCTTTACAAATCATCTTTGAAATGCAAAGCCAAAGAAGCAGCCAAAAAAGAGCACTAAAGAAAATATATTTTTTCAAATCGTAAAATGCATTTTTTTTCATCTTGACCCCTCCTATTTAATCAATGCATAACTTTCTCATTTTTTGTTCAAATTGAGTGATTTAAATTGCTTTGAAATCATCGTCTTAAGTTTCTACAAATCATGTTCTAACTCTGAAAGCAACATAATATTATTTAAGGATTTTTGGAGGGGTTTGAAAATAGGCTATGAGTTGTTTGATCAAGAATTTTCTATAAAAAATGATCCCCCTACTTCGGGGTCCTAACTTTCTCACCCATAATCCATATTTTTTTATTTTTAATGCGATAGATGCACAAAGAGGAAGGCTCCAACTACTCTTTGGACACCATAAACAATGGGGCCCTCCTGCAAAAATGGTGAGAAACCCTACTTTAAATGTCCCATGATTGACCTCTCTACCCTAATAGAATCCTAATAGAATCCTACAACAGTAAAAAAAAACAACTCACACATTCAGTCAAAATAATGAAAGCTTTCATAAACAAAAAAATAGAGTACCGCTAAAAAAAGGTATTGGCTCCCAATTTTCCATCATCTATGAAACATACACAAGAACATGGGAAATGAGAAAAAGAGTGAAAGAAAACACCAAGAATGTGCATTGTTTTTGAACAATTGGGAATGTTAAAATGTTAACCATTTCTTATATCCTATCATTAATAAAGTTGTGCAAATAAAAAAAATTCACAAAATTTGCACCAACAATCTAGATGATAAACAATGTATGGTTTCAAAGAATACATAGAACACTCACAACATTCAAAATTCTTACACAAATAAGATCATATTCAAAAAAAAATTGAGATGTTTAAATTTTATTTTTTTTTGAAATTGATGAGAAACCTACACAATGAGTGTGATGTCACATTACACTACATAATTTCATATTATTGCAACTAGTGATGTTCTAGTCTTCGATGCATCAACATTCAAGAATCCATAAACATATTCCTAATTGTCAATTGCAATTAAAAAGAATTTCAAGTTCATGCATACTTACAAAAGCAAAAATATGTTGATACTTGACAATTGCACCACTCTAGATATTGAAAAAATCACAAATAACAAAGATTTGATTTTAAATGCAACATCACAAAATGATGCAATCAAGATATGAATGAGAAGATCTTTAAAACCACTTGTAAATGTTGGAGGTTGACTTTCAAAAACAAGATAGTTTTGCCCTTGGCAACACTCCCGCATTGCACCTACGGCTATTGCAACTTGCCCAATTTGAGCACTCAAAACTAAATCTACCAATGCTCAAAAAGAAAATCTCTTCCTCTTACAATACTAAACTTTTAAAATCCCAAATTGATAATAATTATGAACCTTGCTCTTAAGCTTTCATTACTTTTAACAATGGGAGGCACATCGGGGGAGCAAAGTGATGATGGAAACTTATCGCAAATCATATTTTTGACATCCAATGAAGGGAATTGATTCAATGTGAGTGGCACATGATTGGAATTGTTAATTGACAAGACAACTACTCCACTCATTTGTGTCATTTGCATTATGACAATTTTTTCAGATCTTGCACCTCAAAATTTTTATGGCCAGCCACTAAGGTTTTTTATTTTTATTTTCTTTTACCCAATGGTAAAAAAAATCTCCAAAAATAAAAACACTGGTAGAAAATAGCAGAAAAAAAATGCCTTTCGATAGTAAAGAAATCTGGTGAAACTGCCTTTGAGATTGGATGCGGCTCGGTGAACCCTAAACCCTAAACCTCAGGTTAAAGCAAAGTGGCCAATTGGACATGTAGATTGTAATAGACTCATGTTGGGGTTGGTGGCCGGCCTAGCCAAGGGGTGAAACTGTGTACCAGTTCACCCAAAAAAGTAAACATTGCTACCATCTGGAGCCACCCTTGTGCATTAAATGCTGATTTTCAAGATTTCATACCCAGATTTAATAAAACTTCCATACTTTGCGGATCTCACTCAAAGAGGGGATAGGGGGTGAAAAGAGGCCCAAAGAGAGGGTGAAGACAGGATGACTTTAAGGAAAACTCTAGTAGGTGGGTATAAGTATCAATTTTAATATATCACTTGTTTAATGGTAAAAATAAAGTTTCAAAAAACATATGAACTGGGGGTGAAGAGACATAGGAACATATAAAGGCATAACATAGGTTCATCATGATCCTTTTACCCAGCTATTTACCACCTTCAAATCAGTTTACCCTCCCTTGCATAGGGGCAAACCTCAAATATATAGTAGCAATATGGTATAATAACAAGGTAAGTATGAAATATTTACCATTTAGGTAGGGTAGTTAAGAGAATGGTTTTCAAAATTTATTAAACCTTTGATTCTGAAGACTTACCAAGAATTTGGAGCTTGATACAGGTTAAGAACCAGTTGGGCTCCATTTAAAATTTAATAATTTAAATAATTATGTACTCATACTCTTAAAATTTAATGATTTATTTAAATATGTACTCATACTCTTAAAATTTAATAATTTATATAAATATGTACTCATACTCTTAAAATTTAATAATTTATATAAATATGTACTCATACTCTTAAAATTTCATAATTTATATAAATATGTACCTATACTCATCAGGAGTGAAATATTGATGTAGGAGAAAATTGGGGAGGTGTCCAATTGAAAAAATGAAATCCCTACCACCAGTGAATCAAGACATCAAACCCATTAGTTTTTAACCCCTTGGAAAGGAGATGGCTTGTTTCTATGAGAAAGGGGGATGCACTTTTTTTTTAAAATCCTTGGTGCTTATACCTTCCATACCTTCAAAGAATTTAAACCTAGTTTACAAGGGCAATAACCTTGGTTTATATTCAAATATGCCAAAGAGATGATTTCAAGGTCCAGATTCAATTCAGTTTTCTAAAATATTTGAACCTTCAGTCTAGATACCTCAAAACCTAACCTAAAACCTAAACCCTAACTTGCAAATAACTTGAACCTGCCAACATTGATAATGTCCTTGGAGTGGGCTGTTCTCAAAGTAAGTGGCCGAGGGTGTTCCAAGGCCATTACCCAATGTAAAATCCTACCAGAATTTTGTTTCATTTTTTCCCATGATATCTGCAAAAGTAGCATGGTACAAAATGAAAAAAAGAGAGGTGGGTGAAATGCCCTCTCTTGTAGGAGTGAGCATTTCCCGTTTCAAAATGCCCATCTCTTTGGGGACCATTCTACAAGGTTATGACCTCCAAATACACTACAAAATGTGTGATAGGTTCCTAGGTTACCAATTATCTCCAATTCAACAATTCATATCCGGGTATTTAGGGTTTTCCATTTTTCATCCATTGGATGTCTGTTATTACTCAGTTGTGGATGAACCTCAACTGAGTTAATATTTGGGTTTCATCTTGGTAACCAATTCTCTAAGAAATAGGTCTCATATATAGGTAGATAGGTAGGAAAATACGCAACTTCTAGGTAAATAAATGGTTAATACATAGCTAAAGGCTGTTTTTACTACCTACCTATTAACAACTTGCTTACGGGTTGTTTGTAGGTAGGTGGGAAAAAAAAAGTAACTGAGCTAAGCACCATGGTTAGCTAGGGAACTGAAACCAAACGGAAAACTGTTTCTTGGCCACTTACCATTCATCCAGCTTTATGATTTGTAATGTTTTAGAAAACATTGAATTAATTCTTTTTCAAAAAAATTCCAAGAAAATTAGATATTTCGACATATGAAGTAAATTGATGATTTTTTAAATTTGTAATGAACCCAAATTAGAATTTAAAAAATAATTCTCTCCAAAGGCCCACTGCAACAAATTTGAAAAGATCCACAATCCATTAAATGAAAGAAACACCCATACCTAACCATTTCAAAACATGCAGTGTAGAAGATGTTGCAAAATACTTCCTTCCACATAAGTGTTTCCAAAAGCTTTCACATTGATATAATGTTGCAAACAAAAGAGAAACAAGAGTAAAAAAAATTGACCATGTAAATTTATGACCAATGCAGCCACCCAACTCTTGTTGCCCAGCGAAACATTTTAATTGAATTTGATGTTATATATCCATGCTTTTTACAAGTCCATCATTGACTAATAATATAAAAATGAAAACAAACATACAACAACTTGAGTGTCATCCACTAAATGCGATCTTTTTTTCACTCTTAAAAAAGGGTTTGAAATTGATCGCAATAATGGTCATCACTCATCACCACAACTCCAAAATGTTTCTTGTGGAATGGATCAAATTGTGAATTACTTTTGCAATGTCATGTTTTTGTCAAGTTATGCTGAGTGGTACATGCTTATGTGTCTTTGCAGAAATGAAATGAAAATTGGATTTTAAGAACACATATTCATTTTTATCTTTCATTCTTCTCATATTTCCACTTGCTCATGCTTCTTCATAAGAAGCAAAAAAATGACATTTGCAAATTTATCATCTCCATACCATACTTGCAATTGACATTCAGTCTTTCGTAAATCTCAAGAGTTAGATTTTTTTTAAAAAAAAATCTTGACCTTACCTCGTTGAATTGAAGTGTGCATCTACTTAGGGAGGTGGAGCAATCCACTCCATTGGGTTATGACAATAAAATTCAAAACATATGTAAAACCTTCCATAGCCAGAATCCTAAAATATTCAAATTGGGGCAACTAGACCCATTTTTTGGAAACAATTTCAATTACTTGTCCAAAATCTACACATTATTAGTTGTAGGTATGATATTTCTCTCTATTTTGGACCTCATGTATGCGAAAAAAAATTTCAACACACTAAGCACCAAAAAACTTTAAGATGGAATATGAATTTTAAAATGAAAAAAAACTAATTACAAGGGTATAATCCAAGCTCATGTTTGAACACAAAAGAAAAACCTACACTTACAACTTTGAAAACATAACAAACATCATATCAAACCAATCGAACAACCATTTTTTAAAATTAACTTATTACCCTAATCATGTGGATCTTATGAAAACTATCAACCAAATGTCATTTTGTCAATAACTTTCACCAATCAATACAATAAGTACAACAATTTGAATTATGCAACATATTGTCTGAAATGATTTCCAATTTGTTGTTCATTTCACAAATGGGGTTTTTTTAGGGTGCTAATCATAAGTATGTGATAAATTGAAATTTTAACATATAATCATTTTGAAATTGAAAGTGACAAGCATGTGAGTTGAACCAATGCATAAAATTTATTTCAAAAATTTATTTGAATGATTAATTAAACCAAATATTTAGTGCAATTTCAAATTTGAAATGAGCTTTGTTATATTGTGTGTACCATAAATATACTCATGGTTCCTTGAATTTAAATGATTAAATTTATTTAGTTATTCAAATAATATTAAATAACATTAAACTTATGAAAATCAACTCCTAAGGCCCAAACACCAAAACTTTAACCCAAAATTAAATGCACCACATTTTGAAAGGTTTATATTATAATAGCAAACCCAAAAAAATTTGGAAGGGATATGAAAAAAGGTCCTTACAATACAATATGCTTTCACCTTAAATTGAAAATTCAATAAATCTAAAGACCTTCAAATTTATGAAACTAAACAACACTTCACACCATGTTGCATGAATCCTCCTCAACACCACTTGTCAAACCATAACCAATCTAATATTTGCCAAAAACAATCACCTCAAGTCTCAAGATTGACACACTTTAATGTTTTGAAACATGGACCACCTATTATTGGACAAGTTGTGTGTAATAATAAATTATACTATGAAAGAAGTAGCTTAGTGAACTTACATGTAAAGAAAGGAGTTCAATAACATAATAAAAAAGGTTTTGTGACAACAACAAGATTTCCAACAAGAATAAATGAGAATGGTGACCAAATGAGGATGTTTACAAACATGTGACCTCCTTATGGATGGTAGTGATGTGCCTAGTGGTTCAGTCAAGATCCAACATTAAATTTGGCTTGTAAATGTGACAATCATCTATAAATGTTTGATGTTACTTGTTGGCAAATGGTAATTTCACTAAACTCACATTGTAAAACAAGGATGCACAATTGTTTTTTTAATTTTGTGAATAAAAGGCCATGGGTTGCCATGATGATGAAACTACCATGAATTTCGTTGTGGTGATTCGAAATTGAACTTTATCTATGAACACTTGTGCATGTCACAACTTTGGCAATTATAAAAAAATCATGTTAAATTAAATATTTTATATATCCATAGAATATTAAGCCAAGTCAAAATGTTGTTGTAGACCTTGGGTGATGACTATGTAAATAAGTTTTTAAATGTTATAATTTTGAGTTTAATTACTCTTTAAAGACATTTTTCTTCAATTTTTTAAAAATGAATTATATAATAACTATGATGTAGCCAAAGTGGTGATCATCTAGAAGAAGATCTAGCCAAATTTGGCTATATTCAAGATATGAAAAAAAATGTTTTGAAACATCTTTCTATGTTTTTCATTACCTATGGGAATGTAATATACAAAAATAACATTTGTTTTATGGAAATATGAAAATTAAATACCAAATACCCCCCCTACCTTTTTGACCACTTATAAATGTCATCTTTTTGGGGAACTTTGCCAATTTAAAATTTGTTGTTTCTCTTTACAATTAATAGCTTTTGAATTTCCAAAAGAATATTATGAAAACAATAAAATTATAGAATTTTCAATTCTATAATACAAGTTAGTTGTGATCTTTTGATAACAAATAATGTAAGGTCAACATGTAATCTATGTAATAGAAGATTTTGTGTTTTTGTGTTGGTCCATCTATTTATTTGTTCAAATTTCATACCTATTTACAAACCTACTATATCCCTTTACAAATTTACTTACAAGTTTTTACCTCTTTTCCCCTTATAAACCTATTTACACATTTACCTACTTATGACATGCTTGGCAAGCTCCTTTGTCTTTGGAAAAGGTGAACAAATAACTATTTTTTTCTTTTAGCCCCTTTTGTTTTTGGAATGGGGTTTTTTGTCCCCCATCCAATCTTTTTATCTTTTGGAATGAATATGTAATAATTATACATGTATATTTTCTTCAACCTCATTATCCTTTAGAATGGGTCATTGGGTTGACAAATTATTTTTTTGCCTTTTTTTTTTGGTAATTTTACTTTCTTTTAATGAGTGGACAATTTTTTTCACTTCCAATCACCTTTCCATTTAGAATTGATATATTTTTTCCATCTTTAATGTTCTTCTCTTTTTAAATGGGTGAAAATCCATTGCCCACTATTTTTTTTGGTGAAAAATAGTTTAAAAGTGAGTGTTTTTTTTTAAAACGACCTTTTAAAGAAATAAGGCGTTTTTTAAAAAACCATTATTGCCTAAAGTAACTGGCTTGAAGTGGCAAGATCACCACTACTTAGAAATCCTAAAACCCTAAGTTGCCACTTTCATTTTCATTACATCTAAACATATTAGTTCACCTCATTCGATGTGTAAAACATGTTTTTTTCACCCTATTTTATTTCCTTGCCTTTTTTTCCTAGGAAATTATTGTTAGCTAAATAATATTATCTATGAATTTATAATACTCAACTCTTTGTGATTACCCCCCAAAAAAAAACATGGGTCACACGTATCTATGTTGAAATCTATGCAATTGTTTGCCTAAGTTTTGACTTGACACAAAAGAGTGTTATGAATACAGTACATTTAAACATTTTTAATCATTGTAAAGTATTCATAACTTGATAAAGGTCAAGTTATAATCATTAAGATGTAAAGGTTTAAATTTAACATTAAAATGTAAAGGTTGACTTGAAACATCTTAATTTATGCACACATAAGTGATTTAATTTTAAGTTTCATCCCATTCAACTTTTAAATGTTTTCACCATCTCACACTTGTGAAAATTATGGGGCATTCCAACTAATTTGTTTCACTTTTAAAAATGTGGGGAAATTTTGTGTGTCCAACTAGGCCAAGTTGTACACAATATTTTTCACTAGATGAATTTTATTCTATCAATGTCTTGATTCCTATGGATGATTTTCTTGAGCTTTTAAGCATGACTTTTATGACATTACAAATCAATTCTCATGAATTTTGAAAGGGATTAAAGTTCTTATAGGAAAAATGAGCTTGAAGATCTACCCTTATAAATCTTAAACAAATGATGAACAAATATATACAACACATGTTGTGATATCACCAAATGAGAATTATATTTTTGATTTTTAATAAAAAATGAAATATTGATGAATCCTTAATATAGATTAAATTATCACATTGGGTGTAAATGAATTTAATATAGATTAGTTATGATCAACATATTCTATGGTATTAATACATACATGCTTGCATACTATTGTCTTTATTGTTTTCTAGTTTAGTTATCCAGAAAACATTCGTATTATAGATCCTATTATTTAAAGTTTTGGGCAATTGTTGTTGTTTATATTGAATTAAGGCACATATAATAATGGAACTTATAGGAAAATAGATATAATTATCATCATGAAGTCCAATGTAATGAATTTATAATCCTCAAAATAATTTTCTATGCAAACTTCCATATGGCCCACTATCCAAGAACCTTCTTAAACACCTTCTTAAATACATGCTATGGATAAGAAATGGACAATGACGGATGAATTTTATGCATTAGATGAAACATGGATGATGGTGGATGACTTTCATCCATTGGATGAATTTTAAAAAAACTAAACTAAATATATTATTTTAAAAATTAATTGAAATGACTTAGTATATATGTTTAACAATCTATGTTGGGGTAGGTTAAGGGATGTCATCTATGCTAGTCCTAAAACTTCCATATGTCATTTTCAAAAAAAAAATACTAATCAATTTCTTATAGTTTTGATCAACAATGTTCCAACTTTCAACTCCATGTTAAACTCCCAAATTAATACGATTTGCCCATCTTTACTATGTTATGAATGAGAAAAACAATTTGTGATATTGGGTTTATAATCTTCAAATTGACATACTTATTACATTATAATGAAATTTAGGGCATGCAGGTTCAATATGTTACAATTCTTATTATTAAAAAATAAAATACACCAAGGTCATTAAATTTAAACATGATTGTTGGAATAGCTATGGTTTTCCTGAATGTTTTATTTAGCAAAATAGATATGTTTGCAAAATAATCTTGCTTTTGGGCATTCCATTCATCCCCACTCCCCTACTTCTACCTTAAATATCATTACATGTAAAGTGAATTTTTTTTATTGAATCTAGGTATAAATTGTTGGAACCTAATATTTTATGAACATGATTTAAAACTAGTTATAATAGCATGACATATAACAACAATGAAGGCATTCATGGAAAAAAAGGAGAGAAACTTAGATTATCATTGAATTTGGTGGTAATTTCAATATAATTTCATTCCCTATTTAAATAGTAATATATATCTTTTACTATTAATAAAAAACCTCACCTTCTTATTTTGCCAAACTTTGAATACTATGAATGTCTCTAATGTATTTTCAAGTAGACTATTGAACCTTTTGCCCTTGGCCCAAGTGGGATCATCTTGAAGACTTTGAAGGATACAACTTTTAAAAAACAATTCTTCCAAGTTCTAAAAACCACAACTTTCCAAAAAAAACTCAATTATGAAAAACAATTGTTGGTTCAAGTACGAATTCAAACATCATTAACCTAAGTGTCAAGGTTTTGGTTGTGAAAAACCAAAGAAAAGAATCAATATGATGAAAAGACATTGTGTTGTGATGTGTAATGTCGTGACATACGGTGTCGTAAGGGTGTAAATCCGTAGTAACCTTTACTAAACAAAAAAACTAAACCCGATCAAAGGTATAAACTAATCAACCAAAAATATATGCAATGTATAAGAGGAGGCTGAAATGAAATTCTCATGTATTGAATGCAAAGAAAAAGTTGAATTGCAAAGAAAGAAGATGTAATGTATGTAGACGGTGGTCGTGCAATGGCCGCCGTGAACATTTAGAAATCCTATCTGATTATGGAAAAAAATTTCTTGACAAAGGAATTCTAGAAAAACTAAAGAAAAAGGAAGGGCTTGACCTTTTATACAGTTGCCAACAAACTGAAACCCTAAGTACCTAATAACGTACAATCATTTAAGATCGTACATTAACTTTAAAAGTGCATATGGGCATGCCCGTAATTGGCCATCATGTATGAGGCCATATATGGGCATGATAGCTGTCGTGATGTACGGTGTCATAAGGGTGTAAATCCTAATAAACTCTACTAAATAAAAAGACTAAAGCCAATCAAAGGTATAAATTAATCAACCAAAAAAATAAGCAATGTACAAGAAGAGGCTGAGATGAAATTTTCATGTATCCCCCAAGACCTGAGCCAAGAAAAGCGTGGCATGGTTTGAGTAGGAATCAAGATGCTGTAGGAGAACATGATGAACAGTACAAATTGTCGGCGGGAACTTGAGTGAGCTTCGGCTTGAGGCAGAAGAGATGGTATCCACCATTACAGTTATCGCAAAACAGCATCTGATCAGCATCACCTATCCTCTGACATACTTGACATGGATAATCAAATGGAGGAATCCAAGTTGATGTGATGATGGTAGGATATAAGTTCAGCAAGTGGTAAGGCGAACAATTTTTGAAATGATCCCGAATTGTGTGTCCGTTAGCTCCTTGATTCCAACACACCTGAAGGCATGATTGCCTTAATCCTCAAGATAGTGCGACCGAAAGAAGTGTCTAGAGTATCATTAGGTTGCCGTTGGAGATACACAAAATCACCAGCATCAAATTTTTCACCTTAGGTTTGTAACTGCCACCTCGTGTGTGTGCATACTATAAGGTGTCTTGATGTTGTGCAATGGACAGGTTCTCCATGGCCATGGGCATAACCCTCCTGAATAGAACAACCCTTTTTGCAATGACCCTAGCCCAAATGGCTGGGGAGTCTAAGTCCACAACCTGGTCCATTTGAGCAGCAGTGGAAGAGGGTGGAATGGGATGTTTCCCAAAAAGTAAAAAGTAAGGAGAAAAATGAAATAAAAAGGTGTGTTTGGACACCCTGTAACCCATGGCAATGTAAGGGAAGGCCAAGTCCCAATCCTTTTTGTTTTTAGTGAGGCAAATCTTTCGAAGTCCTTTCTTGCATGTTTGAACCATCCTTTTTGCAAGGCCATCAGCTTAGGGATGATCTTTTGAAATCCGACGATGGTTAATGAGAACATGGTCAAGTAGGTCTTGGAATTCTCCCTTGAATTCTGATCCTTGATCAATAAGGCACTCAGCATAAACCCCAAACCTACTTTAAATTTATTTTAAGAAAGCCTGGCTAATGCTGTGTTGACGCATTCCCAACTCCTTAGAGGACTCAAATGTGAGCCCAAGTAGCAAGCATCGGAAGAGGGAGGAGTCGGAGCACGCTCCCTAGCTCACAACACTTTGAGGGGTAGAGGGGCGTGTTGGAGCTCCGGAATGGGACTAAGAAGAGTTGACAAGCTTCACTCACTCACACAGGCCTGCACACAACCCACACAAGGTGGTTAGTGCATAGTTGGAGCACCTTTGGTGCTAGGCCGAGCCACGGGCAACACGGACACACAAGATTCACCATGGCCCGGACTTGGGGGAAGCCATCACCTTCCCCCTTATAGTATACTCTGCAGCTCTCCACGGAGGCTACATCCAAATGGCTATTTTTCTCGGGACTCCCAAGTGGGAGTCCCGAAATCTCGCCAGCTGGGACTCTTGCGACTTTGGAGCCCCATAACTTTGCGAGCAGACCTCCGATTGAGGTGCGGTCTAAAGAAAAGTTGTAGCTCTCATCGAGAGCTTTCCAACGATATGTGGCACGCCCCCTGTAACTAAGTAAATCGGGTCGATTCCCGACTTTTTGTGGTCGGAAGTCAAGTTGGCAGTTTGACTCCCGGCCCTTCTTTTGGCCATAACTTACGTTTCAGATGTCCAAATGAGCAATGCGAGCTCATTTTAGACATCTAAGTTCCGAGAGCTTTCCAATGATATAAGGAACGCCACAAGAAATTGAGGTTTGACCACTATAATCGCTCTCTGAAGTTTCGGGAGTCCACCGGGGCTCCATTTCCCAAAGTGGGAATTGCTTTGGGAGTGTGAGTGTTCACTCTCTCACACTCCCTCACACTTTCTTACACTCTCGGGAGTACGTTGGTGTGACTCCCCGGCTTCCTCTTGGCCCGCACCCTTGCAATGCCTTTGCCTTGACTCCCGGGCTTCCTTCCTCTTGGCCCGCAACCTTGCAACCCCTTTGCCTTGGTCGCGAGCCCAAAGCTAGGGTTGCGACATGTGTGATGACTTGTCCAATAGCGCAACAAGTTCAAGCCACTTTAAAAAATGCTCAATCATTATCATGATGTAAACATTACCCCTGGAGGTTTGTGGTAATTTTCCAGCTAAATCACATGACCAACCATAGAACATGCCTTGAATAGGGAGTGGAGAAAGCGTGAACTATCGAAAGGAAAAAGAAGTTTTCACTCTATCACATTATTCACACCTAGCAATGATGTTTCGGACTTGAGCATACATACCTCTCCAATGGTAATGAGGAGCAAGAAGGCTATAAGTACGCTTAACTCCAAAATGTCCAAGCTCTGGGTGTACCTTTTGAATAAGACCAAGCCGTTCATGTGGTGGTGGAACCACTCTATTGCCTTGTGGTAAGCATCGAACAAGGCGATTGCCCCTCCATAAGTAGCGTTTGGATTGTTGTTGCATGTGATCTCACTGACTTGATGTAACTTGGGGAGGGTATTCCCCATGCTGAAGAAACCTCAGAATGTCCAAGTCCTCCCATATATCCACAATGGGATGCTCAACTAGGTTACATTGCAGTGGTGCAAGATAACTAGATGCATCAGATACATGTACTGCTGGAATCTGGTAAATATTTTACTTGGTTTCGAAAAAATCTTCAAAGGTAATGAGGGGTCTTCGTGACATGGTATCTGCATTTTGATGTGTAATACTAGGTCGGTGAATAACCTTGAACTCATACTCTTGAAATATAAACGCCTAACGAGCTAACTTACTAATAAGCTTATCATTGGTCATCAACCACTCGATAGGTTGGTGGTCGGTATACAAAATGAAATTGGTGCCATAAAGATAGGCCCTGAAATGTATGACGGCCCATATAACAGCAAGGCAGTCCCCTTCGTATGAAGAATAGTTATTTTCAACCTTGTTGTTACTTTGGGATGCATAGGCGATAACATATTCCTTGCCTTCCTCATCAAGTTGGCCAAGAATAGCTCCAATACCAAGAGCATTCCAATTAGTGTGTAAAATGAAAACCTTGTTGAAATCAGGTCTTCTTAGAATGGGGAACTCTGAAAGCTTTTCCTTGAGTGTGTTGAAAACTTCTTGAGCTTCATCAATCCATGTCCAAGCAACATCCTTCTTTAGCAATGCATAGAAAGGATGAACAATAGTACTAAAGTCTTGGACATAAATTCTGTAGTAATTACATAAGCCAATGAAACTCCTCAATGTGTGAACATCAGTAGGATTGGGCATCTCCAAAATGGCTACTACTTTGGCCCAATGAGCCATAATACCATTTGGCAAAATTTTATGTCCAAGGTAGATTACTGAGGTGACAACAAACTCACACTTTTTAGG
>Ga0116231_10008241_pt1 | contig 18402 bp, 11 predicted proteins | sample S1TSphgellanicum_2_FD_89695 | JGI IMG/M metagenome (GOLD analysis project Ga0116231, IMG submission 89695) | Host-associated microbial communities from peat moss isolated from Minnesota, USA - S1T2_Fd - Sphagnum magellanicum MG | ecosystem: Host-associated > Plants > Peat moss > Unclassified...
ATTTAACTTACAACTTACTAACCTAGCCTATTAATTAACACATTTTATGATGTGGCACCTAGTCTAATCATGTTGCCATGTGGTGTGGGAAAAAAAGGTTAATTAGGTGTCACATGGCATGGCCTAAGCCTAGCCTATGTGCCATGTGGCATGTCATATATAGTTGCCACATGGGATGGCCTAAGCCTTGCCTAATTACCATATGGCATGTCCTAGACCTAACATATGTGCCACATGGCATGGCTAAGCTTAGCCTAGGTGCCATATGGCATGGTTAGGCCTAGCATATGTGCCACGTGGCATGGATAAGTTTAGCCTTGGTGCCACATGGCATGGCCTAAGCTAGGTTAAATGCCATGTGACATGTCATATGTGCCATGTCATAAGTTCCATGTGGCATGGCTCAGACCTAGCCTATGTGCCACATGGCATGGCATAAGCTAGGTTAAGTGCCATGTGGCATGTGATAGATGCCATGTGGCATATCATAGATGCCATGTGGCATTTCATAAATGCCATGTGCCATGTCATAAGTTCCATGTGACATGGCTTAGACCTAGCTTATGTGCCACATGGCATGGTTTAAACGTAGCATATGTGCCATGTGGCATGTCTTATGTCATACTTAAATGCCATGTGGGATGGCTTATACCTAACCTATGTGCCACATGGCATGGCCTAGGCCTAGCATATGTGGCATGTCCCATGCCTTGCTTAGATGCCACATGGCATGGCCTAAACTTAGCATATGTGCCATGTGGCATGTCATGTCTAGCCTATGTGTCATGTGGCATGGCCTAGGCCTAAACTTAGCATATGTGCCATGTGGCATGTCATGTCTAGCCTATGTGTCATGTGGCATGGCCTAGGCCTAACATAAGTGCCATGTGGGATGGCTTAAACCTAGCCTATGTGCCACATGGAATGGCCTAAGCCTAGCATATGTGGCATGTGCTATGCCTTGCATAGATGCCACATGGCATGGCTTAGCATATGTGCCATGTGGCATGTTATAGACTAGGTTAGGTGCCATATGGCATGGCCTAAGCCTAACATAGATGCCTAGCATAAGTGCCATGTGGCATGGCCTAAGGTTAACCTATGTTCCACATGTCATGTCTAGGCTTATATGTAGACGTAAGCAATGCCACATGTCACCAAGCTTTGGTTAAGTACCATGTGGCCTAGGTTTATAGGTAGGTAGGTACTTAATAAATATGTAGGTAGGTACTAGTAGGTAAGTAGGTATATATATTTAAATACGTCCTTGCTAGGTAGCCTAAATACCTTATACAACTAACATGTGACTATCTTTGTTACATTTGCAATTAAATGTATATACAATGTTGTAAAACATACAAAGAAATTTATAAAAAATAATACAATTTAAGGATGAAATAAGTCATAGTCACAACCTAATTGAAAAGGAAACCAAACTTCATCCAAATTTGAAAAGTAGTTGCAAATGCAACCAATTGTAATTGTAAGTGATATTTGGTTACACAGGGACAAATTGTAAACAACATGATTTCTAATAATGAAAATGACAACTAGAGAATCCATGTTAGTGTTTTATTCTTTAGCACACACTTGAATACCATAACGGATGAAACATGGTCCATGGAAAATGGATGAAATATGTCTATTTTGTAAGTTTTCATCCATTAGTCAAATAAATGACTAATCTATTATTCATATTTATTCCACATAGATAATGAAGTTTTAATATATGACTATGGTCATTGATAGAATCATTCAAAATAGCTAGTCATTGTTTCTTTGGTTGCAAAGGACATAATTTCTATTAGTGACTCCTTGTCCTTTTAATCCCCTTCTTCACAAGACCACACAAGGCCCATCTCATCCCCATAAAAATAGGCCGTTATCCTAACCCTTTTTTTAAATCCACTATTTGATTGGTGGATTACCACCAACCATATAACTAAATACCCCATTAACTTCATCCTTTTGTAAAAAACAATGAGTCTACCACTAGTGACCATATAGTTATTAGGATCCCCATGACACTAATTAACAATAAGAATTTCTACCCTCAACAAAATTCATTTCGTTTTTCTACCTTAGTTTGAATACCATGAAATTATTAAAGGTTTCTTGTGTTATCCCACAAATACACCTCACACACATTCAATGTAGTGATGTTTGCACTAAAATTCAATCTAGTCACATGGGCATTTGCAACTATTTGTGATAATATGGTATGATTAACTTGACCAAATCTTTGGTGCCAAATTTTTAAATCATGTGGTGGTTTAGTACTTGGGCCATTTGTAGTGTTTGTGAAGCTAATTTCATTTGGTGTCATCACATGCATCTATATAACTAATATAACTTTCTTAAATCTTACTCATTTAATATTGAAATGTCCTTTATAATTAACAATGAAACAATCCATTTGATTATAAGTGTTGGTAAATTCACAATTAACTATTTGAAAAAATATTATTCTCTAACTTTGGAATATAGAAGACATGGTTTGGTTGGCTTTTGTCAACAAGACACATGGTCTTAATAAACCAAATGCCAAGAACCCAAATATTGCATTCATTAACAACATTTAAAGACCATGTATTTAGTTATAAGCTAGTTTAATAACCATACATGTGTTTTAAACGACATGTTTATTTGTCATATGGCTCTTTCATCAACTAACTAAACATGTAGATTAATTTAAATTCCATTGATTTCATCATGTAAATTAAACAATTTTTTAAAAATAAGATTCACAACTAATAGCCTTAAAATTGAGCTATCAATTATATTGGATTGACTATTTAATTATTCATCTTTCATATTTTCCCACATTCCCTTTGCTAATTTAAGCTTAGATATATTGCCACTAGACCCACTAACATTTGTTACATATAAAACTTGACCAAACACAATTTGACACACCATTAAGTTTGTTAAGTGATATTAAGGGTAAAAGAACATGTCCATTCCCAAGTTAGTAGCAAAATGCAAATTTGAAGCATGTTAACTAACTCCCAAAAAAGAAATGAAGGTGGAAGCTACAATATAAGCAAAAATTTTAATGAAATTAGCATGCACAAACTAAGAAAAATAACAATTCGTGCAAGTTGGAGTCAAAATGGTGCACAAATGAATTGTGTGGTCAAATCAAAAGCTTAAGTGACTCTCTTTTGACATTTTGAAAACCTCACATCTTAAATTAACTACAATTTTTACTATTATAATAATATCAAACAATACATCCTATAGTTATCCCTTAAATTTTTGATAACAAATATTTATAAACCACCTTATATACATCCTTAGACATGTGATCCAACAAAAAAATTCATGTGAAAGCTTGGAGATTTTAATGTGAAATGGAACAAATAACGGTACAAAATGACAAAAATCATTGGGTTTTTTTTTTAATGATAATTTTTTTGTTTTGGGAAGTTTCAATATGCATGTTTCACTTTTAAATTCCTCATTTGATGGTGGATTATTTTTTATTTTTTATTTTACTCTACTGTAACACACTTTTTGAATCCACATTTTTCATTTTCAAAAAATGTGACAAACATAAATTCATCATTCAAAAAGTCCATTATGGATCCAATCTTTTCTTTAAATTCATCCTTTTCAAATATGATTATCAATAAATTTTACTACAACATGAATAATTTCAAAATCGACAATCATAATGTTTAATGTGGCTTTACATTTTAAGTTCATTTGGTAATCTAAGAAAATTGCAATTGTGACAATCTAAATTCTTCCCATGATTATGTTTTCATGCCACATTCACAAGACAAAGCACAACCCAAACTAGGAAAAAAAACCACCACCTCCTCTCTTATAATATGTTTTGTGACCAATGGCGAGGGCTAAGTCAAAATGAGAAGTCAAAACACTCCCAAGAAGGAGTTGTCGTGTGCTACTAAACTAACACTCAACATTATTGAAACTAACAAAGCCACACACATGAAAACATGCACACAAGTATAAGAAACTTCACATGCAAATTGCAAGAACCTAAATTTGAAACAATGACAAACAAAACATATTTTTCTTGTGTGTTCGGAACCTCATAACACGAAAGATGAGACTCCAAAACCACATTATGATGATAAACCCCCCCAAACACAAAAAAGTTGGAACCTTGTTCATATTACACCAAGGTCCCAACAACACATGGCAAATTATAGAAATTAATTGTCCTGTAATAATTACCTAATGAAGTTTTTATTCCCAATTTTGTCCAAGTTATTTGTCTCACAACTTTATGGCCACATAAATCCCACATATAGTCCTAATTCAAGAACTTTCAAAGGATAAATTATAACCCTTCACAAGATCTTTCCCACATTATGCATCACATGCTCAATTTGAAAGTCATTTGACCTTTGTTTCCTAGGTTTTAATGATCAAAAGTCAAATTATCAATTTTATTCCTAACCTTTTTTTGGCTACAAGTTCTAACTCACAATTCCAATTGGAAAATGTGAGCCCACTTTTAGTATTTATGCTTCAAAGAAATTCTAATGTGATATTGAAAACCCAATTTGGACAAAACTTATTACATGCACTTTTGTCCCAAAAATTCAATATTTCCAAGAGTATTCCAACTCCCAAGACGAAAAAACCACTTGAGAGTGTTGGGACTCATTCTCCCACACTTGGGCAAGTGTGTTTGAATCCTAAAACATTATCCCCCACCCTTGGGTCATGTTTAGCTTTGGTCAAGGCTAGGTCATGACACAACTATTATTTCATTATAGTTGATTGAAAGATTCCTCTTTAAGAAGCGAAAAATATGTTGAATTGTGCAACATGCTCAAACATTATTTGTAAATCAAACAATTCAAGTTTGAAACAAGGTTTTCAAATGAAGATGGCAAAATACACATGATCTTGGCAATGATTTATGATTTTAAAATGGCATCCACATAGCCCATGTCATTAGCAACAATTTTAGTCCTTCAAATGGTTGAAGTGTGATTTGCCATATCCTTTTTTTTCATCTACTACATTAAAAACTTATGTGAAGATTGTCATGAACATTTTTTTCATAAATGATCTAAAACTATAATGTGAATGCTATCAAACAAGTTGCATGAGTTGCAATTCACCATATATATATAGTACAACTCATTGCAACTTTGTCACAACAACTTTTTTTCAACTACTATGCAACTCCCCCATGACTACAACCATAATGTCACGATGTTGTCAATTTTCATCCATTCATCAAAATTTAGCACATAGCACTTTGGAGATTTTTTGGTGTTTTTCTTAAAATATTGATATCCATTGTCCATTATGATTATTCATTTTAGATGGTTTTAGATTATGACATGTGGCATAATCAAAAACTTCCACGTAGCATATTAATTAAATTTTGGAATATATATATATATATATACCTAAGTAGGTCAGCACATAGCCATAAGTAGGTAAGTTGGTAGCTCCTACATACCAACCTACCTACTTGCCTACCCATTTACCTACCTATTTAGAAGTAGGTAAAAAAGTAGAATACTAGAAAGGTAGGTGAACTAAAAAATAGCCACATAAATTTTATAATTGTATTTTTTGTTTTGCTTTTAAGGTTAAAGTTTTATGAACTTATCCCAACATGGCACATATATTTTAATGTGAGAATGCAAGAAAGGTCACTCCTTTATATAGTTTGTGATATGAGATTTTGAAGACAAAACATATGAGTTAAATCTTTTAGTTGCACCTTAGTTGTAATTGAGTTGCAACTAAAAAAAAGATTTTCCCACATGCTTTGTGTTGAATTTTGTAATTAATCTGATTTTATACTTAATCATTTGACATAATTATTTGAATTAATATCTGATAATTAATTATCTAGATTGATTAGTTGAATTAATTAATATAATTCAGATAATTACTTAGTTAATTAATTCAGATAATTAATTTAAAATAATTAATTTGACAATTCATGATATGAATTCAAATAAAATTCAATAACTACTCACCTAAACTAGCAAAAATTATTATTTTAATTATTTAATAAATCTTAATTAATTAATGCATCTAGATAATTAGTTATTAGATAATTAATTATCTGAATTTAGATATTTATTTATTTATTATCTAAAAAAATAATCATTCAATTTTGATTAATGAGTTCATATGAATAGCATATTATTCAATTTAATTAATTGGTTTGTAGTAATTAGGTATATTACATATTAATTGATAATTAATAATTATTTTTAAATTTAATTATGAAATATTAAATAATAAACATGAATTTGAGTAAAAGACATTGAGATATATAGAGACATATCCATATGTACACCTTTATATAATGTTTAATATAATATACACATTATCTATAATTTCAATTTAGAAATAAAATTTCACCCTTCATGAAATTCTATGGTTTGATATGTATGTATGCCAACATGACATTATGAGTTGCAATGAAATGGAAAATTATTAATACAACAATTGAACACCAATCACAAAAAGTAAGACTACAATATTTAAAATTTATGTAAATTATGTAAAGATGAATATTCTAAATGAGTTGAATTTTACAAATTATCTGAATTAGATTGATTAATTTAGATTAAGGGCTAATTATTTAATCTAATTTTTAGTTCGTAGTAATTAAATAAATTAAGCCATAAATTAATATTTATTATTAAATAAATTATTTTTAAATTATATATATTAAATATGCCACAAGATGCAACCCTTGTGGGTGCCAAGGAGCTATCCACCAAAGAATCAACTATTATCAATTTCGTATTTATTCATGCAGCCTAGGAAAATTCTAGGTGTATAAGCTTGAATACTTTGATGTACTTCCAATATAAATATTTTTAATATAGTTTATGTAGCACTAGGATCCAATTTGAGGTCTACAAATTCATTCTTTATGTGGATAGTGAATCAATAGTACTTTATTAATGGCCAAATAGGGGCATTGTAACAACCATCCAATTGTAGAACAATGTCAATATTGTGACCTCACAAGCACATATATATGTAACAACTAGTGGCATTCATGTGGCCAATTAGTGGCATAGTAGTGGGCAACTAGTATTACAATAGTGGCCATTTAATAGCAACATAGTGGCCAACTAGTTGCACGAACAAATTTCATAATTGAAAACCAATTAAAATGCTTGTACCTCATGGACGGTGGGGATGTGGACACATGGCGTAATCGCACATATGAAAGTTGCACACTAGTTGCAAAAAAGCTACTCAATTTGTAATTTATTTTTTATGATCTTAACTTAATTACACATTACAACTACAATGCAACTCTTCAAAAAGTCAAACATAGTTGACTACATGCATAAAAACAGTGCATATAAATTACCATATACAAAACACATCTAGAACTACAGTGTAATTACCAAACAACTAACATATTTTTTGATGTGGAAATTTATTTATGAAATCACCATATTTATAAAATGTAGTTGCATAGGAATTACATTTTGGAGGACATAGTTGCAACATATTTATATTTCAATGGTTTTTGAACTCTAATTGCAGGGAAATGTGGTCTCCACAAACACGATTTCTCATAGTGTAATAAATGAGTATTTGTAAGATAAAATGGACCATTTTGACTAGAGTTTTTAGTCTATAATTTGATTTTTCATAGTATATTTTTATTAACTAAGAATAAACTTGTGAATTTGTAAACTATTCATTTTTCCAAAAATCAATCAAACCTAATGATGTAATACTTGGCCTAGGTTATAATGTTAAGGGCAAATTGTATTGTCACCATTGGATAAAATGGATAAAGGTGTAATGTCACCATTGGACAAAATGGACAAAATGTAGTGTCACTACAAGATAGAGTAGGCAAATGAAGTTGAGTTGACTAAGACTAGTTGGTCGATAGTTTGAATTGATGTTCATGGTAGGAAATTAAGGACTATGGGAATTGTTCTAAGTTGGGTGATCATTAGGAGTTGAATAGTTTTTTTAATGAAGAGAAGTTCATGGGAGAAGATAAAAAGATTTTGACGGAAAATAATAGTTGTGATTTTTTTTACTTGTTTTGTTTTATGTTTTCAATTCCATATGGTTTGAATTCTGTTTTCAAATCATTGCAAATGTAACACTAATGCAGATATGGATTCTAGAATGTATTTGATTTGGTTTTACTATTTGATTTTTATAGTTTGTTATTATTATATACTTTGAATGTTTGGATAATAATATGGAAGTACAAAATTAAGGGGGAAAATTAATTTCAAATTAGCATTCACCATTTAATGTCCATCTCGAGAATGAACTTGGGGTAGAAAATTCAAGATTATTATTTTTTTTGTTTTGGTTGTTTTTGTTATAAACATGAAAGGTTATTATGTGAGATTTATTTATTTATTTATTTTTGGTTCTATAGATTTAGAATTGGTTAAGAAGTTGTCAAGTTTCAAATTTGAACAAAACAACTATTGTAAGGATTTAATCTACTGCAAAGAAATTTAACCAAAAAAAAAAAAGAATGGGGACGAACATGAATTACATGGTGACCCAAAGTCTACAAAAACAATTATGCCAAGCTGTAGTTTGACAAGATGGAAAAAAAAATGTAGTAGAAGTGGAACTGCAATTGTTGGAGGCAACACAATTCCACATTCCATAAATAGTACAATACACAATGTCAAGAATACCTAGGACAAAGGAGTGGCATGTAGGGTATTACAAGGTATAGGATGTTGTCTACAACAATTATGGAATCATGGGAAACATTTACTAGTAGAGAAATTAAGTGAACCAATATCCAAAAGAGGTTGTTGCTGAAGGTAATACCTCCAAAAATTGAACCATAAGGATGAAGAGATAATGCAACTCGGGTTACCCTTGCATATTTACAATGAAGGGTACATGAAGAAACAAAAAAAAAATGTCATCTCGAAAACATGGTAATTTTTATAAATGCGAAAAAGGTACATGTCCATGAAAAAATGTAGGAAAGGTTGGAGATCATATCAATAAGCAGAGGTTATGTTTGGCAATCTACTTCACCTTAGTATTATCAACCCCATGATGAGTGGGAAAAAGACTTGGACAATGATGATAATTGTACAAGTGATACCACAATATGCAAAAATTGTACTTCAAATAAAGTATTTAGAAGAAGAGGCTTTTGCAACTAAAATAGGTTACTGATTAAAGAAGGAAATCAAAGCTAAGCATAGCAATCCACCAAAATAGTAAACAATGCAAGAATGAAAGCAACAACAAACACTAATGTCTTACAAAATAATGAATTTGTGGTTAAGCAAATCAACAAAACATATTTCTAATTAGAGAATGGGTATGGGGTAAAATGTTCAAGGTGTAAATCAAGAACCCATACCTACACCCAATTGTTGTATTTTTTGCAAAGATGAGGGCCATACTTTTATCAAATGTCCTTTTATTGAGAAGATGTATGAGATGCAACGATCAATCATTTCCAAATCAAGATATAAATTGAGTTGGATATGGAAGAGGAGTAAAACTTAATGATCATGCCTTGGGACATTGCAAATTCGACATAATAATGAAACTATAGATAAATAATTTACTTTACATAAAGTTGTGATGTGTAGAGGACTCACTCTAAAACTAAGGTCCTTTAATCAATCAAACAACCAAATTCTATTCTAGAGATAGTTAAGATGATTATTTCTCATTTTACTCTAAATTGTGCAAGAACCACAACTTTCTAATGCAACATATTTGTGGTAGGGTTGTGGAACAAACAAATGGAAAACATTACACTAGAGCAATACAAAAGTGTATCACTTCATGTTGGAATAGTTGATATAGTACCACAATTTCGTGCAACAATAAAATACATGACATATGGAACTACAAAAGTTGCATATTAGAACAAGCATGTGCATGCTCATGAAGAAGGATATCTAATATATGTAGGAAACTAAGGAATTTTTGCAGTGCCGATAGAAAATTTTCCTTTGCACAATGTGGTATTACATGCTAAATCTATTGTGACAATGCAAAGAAATCATTTGCATGTCATCAAAGTAGTACCAACTAGTTATGTACCAAGAAGATCTACAATGGTAGAACCTTATGTAGACGTACATATACATTTAACCATAAAAATACCATCACATACCATAGTTACTACCAAACCAATACCACCAAATCCAAGAGGAGAACTTCCAGAACCCCCAGAGGGAACCCTTAGCATATGTGTAACGTTAGTACCTTATTTTAAGCCTTACAAGAGGCCTTTTAACTATCCTAAATACAAAAAATATTTTCATCCAAATGTTCATGTACGAATATTTAAAGCTACAATTAGAATTAATAGGGAATGGTAGATGAAGAAATAACAAATTTGTTCAATTTCACATTAAAGGACAATATATGCATAAAACTAGTGCAATGATTATATAAGAAATCATCCAAACTGTAGATTTGCAAATCTAGAACATGCTTTCTATAGACATTATTGGATAATACAAAATGATGAACAAATGTATTTATAGTTCATATATCTAAAACATGAATCGATAAAACAAATGGAGGTGTACTATGAAAGATTACTAAAACTATTAAACAATCTATAAACTCTTGCAATTGATATTTTTTTGACAATCATGTTCAAATCTAGACTATGGTCTTATTTGCGTATTGCTACAATAGGGATGAAAAGAGACATTTTACAATAGCACAAGGAATATGCACTTATGTGTGAAGTGGGTATTTTTATTTTTACATGAAACCTAAAGTTCATTATCTGTACCACAAACATCAAGAGCATGGATTATGGATGTGGGGAACTAGATCGTTGCAAAGCCAAGTACTATGTATTGTACAAATTGTCATTGTATGAACCATAACATAAAGATGTGAAAAATAAAAAAGGAAGAACCCAATGTAACTACTACTAAAATTAATGTATAGGCTAGTAAACTTCCAAGACCATTAAACTATCCTTGTCATATTTGTGAAATAATGGGCCAAAAATTTATGCCCACAAAATATATTTTGCCAACATGTAGTGGGGAACACAAAGATGCAAATCTTGTTAAAGTATTCACTAGTAGACTAATAGATCTAGAGAAATTCCAAACTGATAGACTGCATGCATAAGAAACCACTAGCAATCAACAATGGAAATGTGCATTCTAGAGTCAACAAAGGTATCCAAAAAAGAGGTTTAAGTTTGAATATCATGTGTTGTGGTTTTCAAAAACACAAAAAACACATTGAAAAATTACAAAAAGTGGTTTGGTCCATACAAAGTATAGTTTTACTTACCAAATAATATTATTTATCTAATCACAATGGATAAGTTTGATCCAAACTTATATTTATCAATTTGAACAAGTTAAAACCTTATTAGTTTTTGGATGACAAAGCATAGAGTGTAGGAGGTCCACACCTATATATTGGGATGGACAAGGTGATGCTACAATTAATGATGGGAAAAAAAACAGTCATGAAAAAATAATACACATTGTACACATTCAACAAACCAAATAATAATGTAAAGATCTCATAGATTATTTTTATGTTAAGGTTGAATCAAATGACATTCTTTTTCATCCAACGCCAAATGGTAGTAAGAGGCGTAGGGTGTAGTCACAATCAAATGAACCAAAAAACACGTTAGGCAACCACTAAAACTCTATAAAAATTGTAATTTTGTTAGACATATTTTTGTGGTGCCCACTTTAATGCCATGTTAATCATGGAATCTAGTGCTAAATGACTAAAATGAATGTTGAAGAATTCATAATAATAATAATAATAAATAAATTGGGTTCTAGTTTTAATAAAGGACCTTTGAACTTGAACAATAGTTGCATTAAAAAAAAACAATTTTGTAAATTACTAAACACAAAATTTTCTTTATAAAGGAATTTTGATGAGAAAAAAATTTGAAATGATGTTAATTGATAATCCACATTCAAAAAGCACTTACAATTTGAAAGTTGTGAAATTTGAATTTTATAAAAATTAAAGATCTATTGAGCAAATTAAAAATTTCAAGAGTCCTTTACCACATATAAATGGGGTGTAATGTACATGATATCTAAAACAAAGTTGTAGTTTATAAAACAATAAAATAAATCATTAAATGATTAGAGCATTTTCATATAATTTAAAATTAAAATAATTTTTCAAAACGAAACGTAGAATTGGCATAATTTGTATATTTTAAAAAAATGTTATTCATGAAAATTTAATACAAAAAATGTGATGTATTGAAAAAATTATATGTATTTTTACTAATGTATTGCAAAAGATTTCATCCCAAAAGTCCTTTATATGAGAAAGTGAAAATGACCACAAAAAAAACTATAGTCCTTGAGTCCTTCTTCACCATTAGCTCATTTGATTTTGATCACACCCCACAACATTTCAAACACGGAAACCTTAACAATTGACAACTTAGTGGAGGTAGGAAATAGGAGCGCTAATTTCCCATAGCAACATTTCTAAATCAATATCACTTACTTGTGTTGTTTTACATCTCTTTCAATCAAATAAAATTAGTGATGAAAGTTTTGTTGAAAAACTAAAGAGATATTAACAAGAGAAAAAGGAAGAGGTGAAAAGAAGCATTCCTTGTGACCGAGAGAGAGAGCTATTAATGTGAACAAGTGGAACTACTAAATAAGACAAAAAAATGGAAGGAAAGATAAGATTCACATTTCAAATTTGTGAATCCAAAACCTTTTCAAGTTTGTTTTCCGTCTTCTTCTCCAAACTACAACCCATGAAGGCAAATTGAAGAGAGTTTGCATTGTTTAGAAAGAACAAGGAATGAAATTTAGAAGTGGTTGCATTTTCTTCAAAAGTACCTAGGATTTCTTTTCTTCAAGCAATGCCTAAAATAGTTGTGCTACCAAATTATGAAGACAAGAACGACTTGCTTTTCTTTCAAGAATTGAAACAATTAATAGAGCTAACACCATCTTCATCTACAATTCTTTTTGCACAACATTTTGCACCAAGTTCCTCAAATCTTAATTCTTCAATTGTTGTGTCCAAATTTAACAAACATGGTAGAATGTTTCATTAGGGTAGGTCTGTAATTCCACTAGAATTAAACAAAATGATTTTTACCCCTACAAAACAATCATATACTCAAAAGTTGGAAAGAAACACTACTTAGGTGAAAATGGGAGAAATAAAGAAGAGATGGGCATTCATGATTGGGTTGGTAGGTCTATTCAAAATTGAGTGGAGAACACCATGTCATAATTTGTTGGCGGAATTTTTCAATACTTGGAGAGTTGAGAACAAGGACACAATTTATGTTTGGATAGGGGAGAAGGTAGTTATTGTGGATAAATATGTCATCATTGTTGTGTTTAAAATATCAAACATTAGTTGGAAAGAGAAAAAACAAGTTGAAAAGCAAACTATTGAAGCTATGTTTCAACACATTACTTTGCCTAGAGTTTACATAAACGTAAAACAATGGAGTGTTAGTATAATGAAATCACCTTATGATCTTCATTTTCCTACATTTATTCAGATTGTTTATAAAAGGGATAGAGTCTATTACTTTAATAACATAAATGTTATCTCCATGATGATAGAAGATCAAGGAAAATTTGTAGATTGGGCAAATACCATGTCCAAATAGTAGCACAAAAAATTGGTTAGGTGGACAACATCTTAGACCAAGATTCACAAGGGTATAATAAAATTTGATTTCAAAAAGGAAGTATGCCATTTTGCATTGGTAATTGAGGTGTAGATGGATTTGTTTTTCAAAAAAAAACCCATAGATACGAACAATGTTAGAACCTATTCCAGTATAGCAAGCTTCAACATCCAAGGCTAGTGTTTCAAAATTGAAGGACATGTTGTAGAAGAACAAATGGCTTTTATGGTTGTCTAATAGATCTCCAAAAATGATTCCAAAACTAGAGAGGCACAAACAAAAAATGGGTAATAGACTATAGTAGAGTTTTATGAGGAGGAAGATGAAAAGAATCCTTTGGCTTTTAAGAAGAGATGGTGGATGATAAGAGCTTTGCATCAAACTCCATAAGTAACAACCACCTTTACTGTTCCAAGACAACAACAACCTCAGGAAACAATACAGATACCAAGGTCACCAAAGCTTGTTTCTAGGGAAGAATTACATGCCAAATAGGACACAAATGTTCTAGGATAGTAAACAACATGCATCACAACCTAAGTTTCTAGTGGAACCATAAAATGAGAAAGGAGGAAGTCCTCATCTCCAAAACCAAAACTTAGTGGGTGGTCCTTACCTAGGTCACAATCTCTAGTACCACATGAACATGTATGCATTGAAATTGCACAAGTTACACACATTATTACAAATATGTGTTTTTAAGTTAATTTAAAAAAACTAAGTTTACTCATATTTCTAATCACATCAGACAAGGAACAAAATTGGTTGTAGTCATAACAAACCGATTGTTTTTGACACAAATGTGACTAAAAATTACATGACTAACATGATAAAATATGCTTATTCGAAATTACTAAAATGATTAAGGCTATTAGTTGACATGGCATGGTTATTTTAAACTAAAAGTTATATTATTCATATGAATTTATAATGACATTATGGAACTTTAATATTTTTGAATTACAAGTGAACCCAAAAACGTTATCACCTTTGATATGTGATTCAATGTTGTAATTTTTTTTTAATTTTTGTTTTTGGGCTAACATTATATATAGATTATGTTAAACAACATCATAGGCCTTTGAGTCCCCAAATTCGGGATTTTTTACTGAAAAATCCAAGTAAGGTTTGAACCCACAACCTTTTCAACCATACTCCAAGGCATTAACCACTAAGCCATCACTTCATGTGATGACAAAAAATGACATTGCAAAATATATAAACACATATTTTGGAAAAAATGATTGTTTAATATCACTATTTGATCCAATTGATTTGGTAGGTTTATTATTACATTGAACTTTGTAATTTTTTAATTCAAAAATGTGTGTAAATCATAATTATTTTAAATATTCATTAATTAACAAATTCAAATGCATTTTTGAAACTTTGAATTGAGTTATATATTCAAATATTATTTAAGCACATCTAATTAATTAACTTTCATGAAACTCATTGGTTTTTTTCCATTTCAAAATGTACAACAACTAAAATGGTTTTAAATGTTTTAAAAAATAAAATTTAATGTCTGAAATATAATTATTTAAATAAAAAATTATTTTCAGAATTACATTGATTTGAAAAAATTCTTTAGTTTCAAAATGTGAACAAATAATTAAATCACTTAATTTAGAAGTTCATATATAATGCGTTAGATCTTTGATTGAATTATAATCTATAACTATTTAGGTAAAATAATTTATTATCCTAATCATATTAAACTTTGTAATTCCTTTCAATTTCAGAACGTTTTCAATATTTGTTTAAAAAATTCAAGCAATGTTTTTTTTGTTCGGTTAGAAATTTCACATATAACTATTTGGGTACATTTGGTTTCCTTACTTTCATCACTAACTTCAATTTTATAATAATTTTAATCCAAAGTTTTAGACATTCCATTAATTTAATACTTTGATTTATGCCACATATTTATCAAATTTTAGTTTTTTAACAAAATATCTTTTAAATATCATTACCAAAAAAGTCATTTTTGAAATTATGGTATTAAAATTTATATGCCTCAAAATCTTATGTCAAAATTTTTTTAAAAGTAAAAAATTGAATTCAATGTTACAATGTTTTTGTAGTAATAATGGAATTTATTATGATTTTATAAATTAATTAATTTTTAATTTAAATGAGATGTACATTAGTTTTATTCTATTTTTATTAAATTATAAGAAGTTATTTTATTTTATTATTTCATTTTACTCATGTCATTTGATCATAAATAAATAAATAAATGGTGTAATTTGGGGCTAATGTAATTTGGACATATATATGCATTCAATTGATTCATCACAAATAAAAATTAAATCATGTAATTTGAATAATTCAAGATTAGCATGTACATTTAGTTAATTACAATGATTTATTTTCTATAATTTTGATCAAAATAGAAAATAAACTAATATTCCATTTTTTTTCAAAAATTTCCCCTTTCAAATTATTTAGTTTAATAATTATGAATAATAATTGAAATCATGATAACTATATCTTTTGTCATTTTTTTGGTAATCAAGTTTTTAAAATGAGAACATGTTTATTTTTCCATTTTATTAATACAATGTCATTAAAAATAACATTATAATCACATGTGTCATATGAAATATGACTAATTATAGTCATGAACTAGTTGTGTTAATCAACATAGACAAATCCACATGGGCACCCACATTCACCACATGTGTAATATATTGTTTAATATAACTATAATGCTAGATTTTTTAGTCACAACAAACATTGTGTCTTTTGATCTTAGTCATGATGGACACATTTAGTCACTTTAGATTATTAATGTATTCTAAATATTAACAAAATGATCATTTAAAACATGATGCTAGTACGGTAAAAACCATGTTTTTTTTTAGTAGTGACAACATGAAGATCATACATCATTGCCAAGAGGTTTCTATGTAGTAGGAATTCAATATGGAACTTATAAAAGTGTAACACCATTTGTTGAAACATCTAGGGAGGTGCTTTAGTTTTTTAAACACCATAAACATTTGGATCTTTGAGTCAAGAGGCAAAAGAATATCTAAAGGTTGTTGGAATGTTCCAACATCTGGCACATTACAACAAAAAGATGGAGAAAACGATGATTGAACTATTAGGACTTAAACTATAGTGAAACAAACTTGAAGCATAAAAGTTAAATTTGGAAAACAAACCTGAATATGCAATACAAGAAGTGGAATATTTGAAACACAAGATCATAATTCATGAAGTTCAAACAAAGAAGTGTAACAAGCCAAGGAACAACAATTGAACAAGATATAGATGGAGTTATTTCAAGTGAGTAAAAGAAAACACAATGTGGAACAACAATTAGAATCTATGGATAGAATAAAGGAGGAGAAAGATCTATTGAAGTAAAGAGAAGGAGGATTGGAAATATTAAGCTTTGAAAAAACAAACAAATGAATTTGAAGCCCAATTTGTAACATTACAAAAGGATAAGAGTAGTTTGGATCATGTTGTAAAAGAGTAGGAAACAAAAATTTTAAAGCTCAAACAAGATATTAAAATTGTTGTACATCAAAAGAATGATGCATTGTTGGCAAAGGAACAAACACAAGCTACATGTAGTAGGGCAATTTAGTCATTTCAACATGATTCCAAGCATATAAAGGCAATTGTGGATAAACTAAAAGGTATGGAGCCATACTCTTCAAAGCACAGACTTCAAGAGTATAATAATTTGTTCATGCAAAATATTATCTTGAGGACTAAACACAAGTCCATGGAGTTAGGTGCATCGGATATTATGTCTAGCAGAATTTAGTCCAGGATATTCAATAGAAGGATGTTAATGGTTTGTTTAAAAAACATAAAGCAAGTGAAGCCAAATACAAGAGGAATCTCAAAGTGTATAAGGAAGCCTATCCATATTTGTTTATGAATCTCCTTTTGTCATTCTAGAAGATAACTTTGTGTAATCAAACATAGAGCAATTTCAAGCAAGCACAAGTGGAGAAGCATCATAGGTATAGTAAGTAGCGCTTGAAGAAATGAAGGGAGGAGATGCAATGGAGAATGACATTGTTGAGCTAGAAGGTGGTCAAATAGTGGAACATACTACATATGTAGCCATAGAAGTGTAGGAACAATTGCTACAACATTAAAAACAACATATTTTATTAAGTACACGACAACACAAATTGTTTCTCACTTTGCAGTTTATGGTATAGCTACTCCAACAAGGGACACTTCTAAAGGAAGGAAATAACGGTCATACAAAGACCATTGAAGAGGTACATCAAGAATTGTATCGACAAATTCCCCATATTCAACCTTAGAATGAAGGGTTATCTATAGCATAGGTGGAACAATCCACAACTTAAAATGTGAATAGTGTAGCACAAAAGGTTACATTGGTGCCTTAAGAGGAACACTTAGTTCATTTAAAACAATTAGAATGATTATGTAGTTGTTCTTTGACAATGCAAATCTATACTTTACTATTCATAGAATTTTGAAGACAGAATCCGGAATACATGAGGGTCATGTTAAGGCCAAAATTGTATTGTCACCATTGAATAGAGTGAACAAAAGTGTAATGTCCCCATTGGATAGAGTGGACACAAGATAGTGTCACTATAAAACAAAGTAGGCAACATGGGATCATCAGTCAACAATATGCCTACTTCGCTCATCCATGTTGCATCATTTTGATTTTTTCAGATCCTATGACTCAAAATCCTCAAAGCCATTCACCATGCATTTTTTTTGTTGTCATGTGGTGAAAATTCGCCACAAATAAAAACACTAAG
>Ga0116231_10008243_pt1 | contig 18401 bp, 13 predicted proteins | sample S1TSphgellanicum_2_FD_89695 | JGI IMG/M metagenome (GOLD analysis project Ga0116231, IMG submission 89695) | Host-associated microbial communities from peat moss isolated from Minnesota, USA - S1T2_Fd - Sphagnum magellanicum MG | ecosystem: Host-associated > Plants > Peat moss > Unclassified...
AGCTTTACTGATGAATGCCCCTGTTACACTAATTTCATCCCTCTCAATCATATTTTCCCTGCAGTGTGTCGAAGCGCAGGCGGCCGGCGGATCGACCCGGCCAGATCACGTCTACGTCGAAACCAATGTGAAGACGACCAATGGGAACGCCATTGCTGCGTTCACACGCGGCAGTAATGGAGAACTTACCGAGATCAAGGGCTCTCCCTTTCTGACCGGGGGCGCGGGCACTCAATATGCCGGTGTCGACGTGGGACCTCAGGATTCAGACGAGGAAATCATCAGCAACCCGGAACATACGCTGCTGTTCGCCGTCAACTCGGGATCTGACTCGATTGCGGTGTTGCACATCGCGAGCGATGGATCACTGTCGCCCATCCAGGGGTCGCCGTTTCCGTCGGGAGGAAACGATCCGGTGAGTCTCTCGCTCGTGGGGGACACTCTGTTTGTCGTCAACAAGAGCGGTGACTTCGGTCGGCCGTCGTCGATACTGCCGAGTTATACCGCGCTGCGTGTTCAGAGCGATGGCTCGCTTGCGCCTATCAATCAAGTCCACAACGAATCCTCGCATCGGTACGATTCGACAGTGTCGATCGCCATCGGCTCGTCTCCGTCCCAAGCTCTCGTCATACCGGATGCCGGGCTGCTATTTGGCACCGATTTTCTGACTGGGCTCATCGAACGATTCAAGTTCGACGACAGCGGTAATCTCCAGCAACTATCGCCGCTGGCACTGCCAAGAGCGGAATTCAGCGATACAACGACACCCCGTCTACCGCTCGGCCTCTGGAACCATCCGTCCCTACCGTTGCTCTACGTCGGATTCGTGTCCGACACCAAGCTCGGCGTGTATGAGTATGATGTCGAGGGCGGCCTAAGATTCCTGCGCGCCGTGCCGAATTCCGGTCAAGCAATATGCTGGATACGAATCAACCGCGCCGGCACGCGCCTGTACACGTCTGACACGGCCACTAATTCAATCAGCGTCTATGATTTGACCGATGCCGAGAATCCCGTGCAGATCCAGGAGCTCAATCTGTCGGGACAAGGCAACGTGCTGCAGATCTCGCTGTCCACCGATGAGAAGTCGCTTTACGCACTCTCATCGCGTGGCGACGCGTCGATTCCAGAGGGTCAGGGCAATGTGCTCCATGTCTTGACCATCCGGGAAAATGGTAAGGTGGTTGAGAGCGAAGCGCCCGTGGTGTTTCACGAACCCAACGATACCCGACCCCAGGGTGTTGCCGTGGTGCCGGCGATCTGAGGCGGCTGATTCGAGCGCCAGAATATGGCGCTCGAATCTTGCATGAGCCCAATGGATATCGAGGACCGGTTCAGCATGGCTGGCCAGCGTCCGACAGCCCGAGCGTTCCGGGAGCGTGTTATTCTCCATCAATCTCCTCGATCGACTTCACCATACATTGCCGACGATCCAGAGGCCAACGATGATCAAATTTTACTATCACCCGTCCCCGAATCCTGCGAAAGTCGCCCTGTTCCTCGAGGAAACCGGACTCGACTACGAGGTGGTGCCCATCGATACCCGAAAGGGTGAACAGTTCGATCCCGCATTCCTTGCGATTAACCCCAATGCCAAGACACCGGCGCTTACGGACGGTGACATCGTGCTGTTCGATTCGACGGCGATCTTGCTATTCCTAGCACAGAAGACCGGTCGATTTCTCATCGACAAGACCGATGCGGATCGGGCGCAGATGCTTTCATGGCTGATGCTGGTGGCTACGGGGATCGGTCCCTATGGCGGACAGGCGGTTCACTTCAAGCATTTCGCACCCGAACCCAAGGAATACGCTGTCAACCGCTACACCTACGAAGCCGAACGCCATTGGGGCCTTGTCGAGGCGCAGCTCGGTAAGGGTCGCTACATGGTCGGAGACGCCTATTCGATCGTCGACATGTCGGTCTGGGGGTGGGCGCGTGCCATCCCGTTCATTTTCGGGCCTGAGGCGTGGGGACAGTATCCGAACGTGAAGCGGCTCGTCGATGAGATCAGCGCGCGGCCGGCGGCTGAGCGCGCTGCCGCGCTTGCATCCAAGTATGCGTTCAAGCAGGAGATGGACGAAGAGGCCCGGAAAAATATGTTCCCGCAAAACAAGCGACTGACCGCTGTCGCGAAGTCCTGAGATGCGATCGGGAACCAGTTTCTTCCCGCCGATGCCTCCGATCGGGAGAGCGCCACGAGACAGACACCAATCAACCATCCGCTCATAGCTCGGCAGTAACCAAGCTATGGGCGTCTGGTTTCAGAGCGCTCTGCCCGTTATCTAGGTGCGAGCAAGCGCGGGTGAACTAATTTCAAAAGCTGTAACTCACGATAAATTTCAATAAAACCGGAGCGACGAGCTGGCCTTGGGTCCCCTCATAGGCCACTGACGGGGCTGCATTGGCATAGTGGTAAAGGCGAAATTCCGCGTCGCCGTAGAACTTCCATTTGCCGACGTCCGCTTCGAGTCCCGGCGACAACAGCACCCGACGATAGCCGCTGTTGGGAGGATCCGCATTCACGCCGCTGTCGTGCAGGCGATCCGAGCCGATCACTTGCAGCAAAGTCGTCAGGGTATCGGTCTTCCCCAACTGAATTCCGTTGTATAGAACTCCGACCGCAGCGTCTGTCTCGTTTCCAGGTCGATACCCCTCCCGCGTATTGAAGGCTCGCTGGAACAGGGCCTCGGCGAACCACTGCAGATGATACTGCGGACTGATGTTGCCGAGTTGATATCCGCCGAGCAACAGATCTGTGGTTCCCGTCCCGATCGACGTGTCGCGATCAAAGTTGGGGTATGTCCAATCGCCCGTGGGAAGTTTCAACCCTACAGACAGGCCAGTCGACATGTCGGCAGAGATTCCTGTGTAAGTGCCGAGCATGCGTATGTCACCTAGTGCACTGTGACGGTAATCTTGGACGTCAGGTGCTCCGGGCGACCCGATGTCCGTTCGAAAGAGCCTATCCCAAAACGGAACCTTTACTGACACCGCCCAATCCCGATTGAAGGCGTAGTCGAGACCGACGCCGCCAAAGTTGGTTTGAATTTCCTTGTCCGTATTGTTGGCGGCTGGTGCTGCGTGCGAGCCCACCCAATTTTGATCCTGACTCTGATAGTCGTCTTCCAGGTACAACATGCCACCCGGATGAGTCAACAGCATGGCGGCGGTTCCGACGTCGAATACGCCGCACCCGCACGCACACGCCCATGCAAAGCCGGGTACCAATGTAGTGGCCAGGATGAAAGAAACCAGGCGCGTCCTGCGACTGGCAGAAAAATAAGCAAACCGCATGGCTGAGCCACGTGTCGAAGTAAATGAGTTCATGAGTAACCTCGCGAGAGACCCAGATTATTTGAAGCAAGCACAGAGGAAGCCAGCAGGAGTGGCTTGCGTCGTGCGCTGCGTTAACGATCAAAGCGTCAGGCGAGTGACGGGGGTCCGCGGGGCGTTTGTTGGCGGGTAGGTCCGAAGCGTAAGAGTGTCTGCGTGACGCCGTCGGAAGCTGCAGGCTGGATGGCTCGCGTGCCGCCCGCGAGCATAGGCAATGTTGGTAGCGGTGCGGCTCCGCAACTTTGTGCATAGGGACATGGTGGATCGCCGTGAACTCCATCATGATCCGCGGCGTCACCGTGGTGCTGATGACGGTAGTGCTGGTGTCCACCGACCGACATTTTCCCGTCGCATAGGACAAAAGCGATCCGACCCCCGACCGGACCCAACATGAACCCTGCCGGGACGAGGGACCGCAGCATGAGCAGACCTAGGACAATGAGGGCCGCCCGTCCCGGACTCTTAGTGTGCTTCTTCCCTTTCAATTTTGAGCACGTCCGCCGTTATTCGCTCGTACGAGGTATTTTGGGCATTTTGTCATTCTTTAGTGAGTTCTGCATGCGAGTCTGCACAGAACCTCGGACCCTCCCTTCGCACAGCACCATGCTCGCTGGTGATTTGTCGACGTACTTCGTCGCATCGACGTTTAGATGGGCCGCACTGGAGACATGGGTGACGCGTCATCGAAACGCGAGCGCGTTGAAGCTCAGGAGCGACGCCAATAACGCGGGTGGCATGACTAGCGCGCCGAGCGCAAGGAATTTACCAAAGCTGATCTCTTGCCCTTCGCGACGTAAGGCGACGAGCCATAAGATCGTGGCGAGCGAACCGGTCACGGAGAGGTTCGGCCCCAAATCGACCCCGATCAACATGGCCCCTGTGACAGGGGCGGAAACATGCGAGCTTGCTGCAAGCGTGCCGGCGATGAGACCCAGAGGCAGATTATTGACGAGGTTACATACGAAGGCGGCGATTGCACCGGCTACGAGTGCTGTCGGGCCGGGAGCGTCCGTCGCTCGCGCTGCGATCAACCGGCCAAGTGGTGCTAGGAGGCCGGTCCCTTCGACGCCCTGGACCAACACGAATAACCCCGCGACCAGCGGCAGGACACTCCAAGAAATCTCTTTGACGACCGGCCACGGAGGTGTCCGCTCACGTATCAGGATCACGATACCGGTCGTGAGCCCTGCGAGGATGGTCGGCAGTCCGAGCTGCCAATCGAGGCTCGAGGCGATCAGCAGCAGCACAGCCGTTGATCCGATGCCGACAGCGACCAGTCTGCCGCCGGCACTCAACTCAGGCACCTTGACCTCGGTCTCGATGCGACCGGTCAACCCGTTCTTTTGTGTGAAATATAGTACGAGATAGGTGACCAAAATGGAGGCAATCGACGCTATGCCAAACCGGGACAGCCAGCTGCCCAATGGCGGCATATGGTTCCCGAACACGACGAGATTGGCCGGGTTCGAAATCGGCAGGACAAAGCTCGCGGCATTGGCAATGAAGGCGCAAATGAACAAATACGGAAGCGGTTGCCCCTTCGCTTGCTTAGCAGCGGCGTAGACCGCCGGCGTCAGCACGACCGCGGTGGCATCGTTCGAGAGGAATACGGTGACAACCGTAGCGACCCCGTAGACCAGGACGAAGAGACTTTGCCCGGAACCTTTCGCACGGCGCACCGCGTACGCGGCCAGCCAATCAAAGAGGCCCTCATGACGCGCGAACTCCGCTAGGACCATCATGCCAACCAAGAACAGGTAGACGTCCGTGCCTTTGCGAATCGCGTGCAGCACGTCGGAAGGCGATATCAGTGAAAATGTCACCAACGCGACCGCGCCGAGGACGGCCCAGATCGCCTCCGGCAGACGCCAAGGACGCGCGATGACCCCCGCGATCGCGAGTGCGGCGATGCTCAGAGTCGCCGCGTCACCTGGAGTCATCTGCATTCCTTAACTCGCGCGCGGTCGGTAGCGGCTGCTCCGCGGTCACGTGCAATCGCGGAGGAGCAGAACAGCAGGGCGTCGCGCTTCCCGCTCGGTTCCCGCCGCGGGCATAGGGGTTTTCGATCGAAGCCATAGGATCAATCGTCTGGATATATCAGCTGCGATTGCTACCATAATCCTCCCAGAAGCAGATCGAGGAACAAGTGATGTCTAAGCCCACAACCGATACTGCGCTCCAGCCAGCCGTTGGTGGTGCGCACGTCAACATCGGCATCAGCGTCGAGGATCGTTCGTCGATCGCCGGCGGCCTATCGAGATTGCTGGCCGATACCTACACGCTGTATCTGACCACGCATAATTTTCATTGGAACGTCACCGGACCGATGTTCAACACGCTCCACCAGATGTTCATGGCGCAATATACCGAACTATGGAATGCGGTGGACCCTGTCGCCGAACGCATCCGCTCTCTGGGTCACACTGCGCCGGGTTCATATGCGCAATTCGGCGCGCTGGCATCCATTGCGGACGCGCCTGCGGTGCCGCCAAAGGCACTCGAGATGGTGCGGATCTTGGTGACCGGGCACGAGGCTGTCGCGCGCACCGCACGCAGCATCTTCCCGTTGGCCGAGAAAGCGGGGGATGAACCGACCGCCGATCTGCTGACCCAGCGCCTGACGGTACACGAACAGACAGCGTGGATGCTGCGATCGCTGCTCGAGGACTGAGGGAGTGTCAATTGTCCCATGGGGGGCGCGCGTGCAATTGAAAGACATCCGCGAGATCAGGCGCCGGATTCGACGCGTCCGCCCTCGGCGTCTATGACTAGTTCACCGTCTTCTCTTGCAAAATGCGCCCTTTGTGGCAACGGCAGGATATCGAGGACCGGCCTTGCCTCCGCCGGCAACAGATCGACCATGGTCCGATGCGCTGCATCGCCGCCGCAAAGGCCGTGGAGCCGCGCCGAAAGAGGTACCTGCGCCAAGAACCGTCCTTATTCCGGTGTTAGCGAGATGATGCAGAATGTGAATGCATCGATGCGTGACCCGCAAGGCGATCGAACCCGGGCGCCGTGCATCCGATCCGGCGCTGCGCCAGCGTCGGCCGCCGGGTGGCCGCGACACATTACAAGGGCAATCGCGCCGAAACCCCGTTGCGTTCGGTATCGATGGCCGATCCAAGCTGCGTAGGCCCGTCTCCCCACCAACCTCGAAGCAGGCGATTCATCGGCTCGGAGTAGAACCGCGCCACGAGTCTTCCCAACAGGCTCGAGATTAGAACGGTGCCGACGAACAGCATGGGCACGGCGCGCATTGGCTTGCCCATGCTCGTGAATAGATTGAACAGTGTGAACACCACGAACATGTGGGTCAAATAGATTTCATAACTACGTCGGCCGAGTCTTACGAGAGGCAGCAGCGTTCGTGGGCTTTGCCACCGGCTCTGCGCCGCAGCGGCAATGATCATGCAGCTTCCAATCGCGAGGCTCGTCATATCCAGGCCAAAGTCCGCGAGACCCCGGGCTGTGGCCTGATTGGAGAAGCCCAGGCTGCATATCAACAATGCCGCTCCAGTGCCATTCAGCATCCGAAGCGCGGCCCGAGAGAACTCAGTTCGAGACAGCGCGATGGCCGTGAGGCACCCGAGCGCAATGGCATCCATGCCTCCCAAATAGGAATATTCTTGCCAGACCTCGTTGCCGTGCGCAAGTACGGTACGAGCGAATGGCCCAAGAGCGCTGAGCACCAGAAGAATTCCCACCAGCCACTTGCCGCGACCGAGCAACCGGCAAATCAGCGGAAAGAGGAAGTAAAACGTTTCTTCTACCGATAGTGACCACAGGACGTCCCAGTTGCCGGGCAGATATCCTCGCCGCGCCTCAAGCGCATTGACGTGAAAAGTCAGCGCGGCAATCAGCGCTCGACCGAGTCCACCGGTTTTCGCTGAGACGATGAAGTCCTTCAGACCCGCTGTGTGAAGGGCGCTGAGGACGGCGAGCAACAATAGAAGCAACGGTGCGATTCGCGCAAAGCGTAGCGCATAGAAGTCGCGCACGCTCACGTCGGATAGCGAACCCCAACGTCGAAGCGACGTGGAGGTGATCAGGAAACCGGAGACCGCAAAAAACATCTGCACGCCGTATTGTCCATTCCATACGACGGCGTCGACCAATTGCACGGGAAAACCCCGGGTGTAAGGAATTTTCGCAAGCACTAAACGCATATTGACGTGGTTCATCAGAACAAAGAGGATCGCCAGACCCCGGAGGATGTCTACCCCGTCGATTCTCGTCCAGCTACCTGGCCGTGTTGCTTGCTCAGTTCCGGTCATTCTCGATATCCATGCCAGGAATCGATGCGGGCGAAAAGCGGTACCAGATTCCTGGAATCGAAGTTGGCGGGCGCTTATCATCGCCACCTGTCGTACGGAGACCTCATGTCTTTCAGACTTCGCAAGCTCTTTGGCGTCCGCGGTGCAGCGGACGCGCCGCCCACCGCTATCGCCCAGGCTGCGGCATTTATCGAAGCGGGTCAACTCGAGCGGGCCTTGCTCGCCCTTCGGGAATTCCTCGCCGCCGAGCGAGGTCATGCCGAAGGATGGTACAAACAGGGCAATGTCCTGAAGGACCTGGGTCGACCGCAGGAAGCCCTCGCCAGCTATCAGCGCGCCATCGAGTTCGATCCGAGTCACGCCGCCGCACATTGCAACCGCGGAGCCATACTGTTATCGCTCGGCAGACCGGACGATGCCCTCGGCGATTTTCGAAAGGCCGTCGAGATCGATCCGCACGACGCGATTGCGCATTACAACCGCGGCCTGGCTGAGCAGTCGCTCCGCCAATCTGCTGCCGCCTTCGCGAGTTTTGGCAAGGCGATCGAGTTGAATCCGCACTACGCGGAAGCGCATTTCAGCCAGGGGCTGTTGCACGAGGAATCGGCGCGCTGGCACGAGGCCTTGAGCGCGTACGACCAGGCGCTCGCACTGCGCCCCGCGCTCGCGCAAGTGCATTTCCATCGCGGCAACGTACTGGCCCAGCTCAAGCGCTGGCACGACGCGCTGCTGAGCTTCGATCGGGCCTTGTCAGTCAACCCCGGGCATGCGCTTGCCCATCTTCACCGCGGCAACGTCCTGCGCGAGTTGCAGCAATTCGACGCGGCCATGGCGAGCTACGATCGCCTGATCGCCCTCGATCTTGATCAGGCCGACGCATACTATAATCGCGCGGTCGTATTCGAACTGGTCAAGCAGTTTCCAAAGGCTCTGCTCGACCTTGAACGCGCGATCGCCATTCGACCGGATTTCGTGGCTGCCCAGTACAATCGGGCTCTGGTGCTGTTGCGGACAGGGGACTTTGGCCCGGGCTTCGCGTGCTACGAATGGCGATGGAGGAATCGCGGAACCGGATTTGACCCGGCCGCGTATCATGGTGCTGCGCCACTGTGGTCGGGGCGTGAATCGCTGGAAGGGAAGCGCGTCCTCGTCTTCACCGAACAAGGGTTGGGAGACACGCTGCAGTTTTGCCGTTACGTGAAATTGCTTGCCGACCTCGGTGCGTACGTAGTCTTCGAGGTGCAATCTGCGCTGACCGGCCTGCTCGCTACGATCGACGGCGCGTCCAGCGTGGTCGCACAGGGTGAGCCCGTGCCACCCTTCGACTTCAAGTGCGCGCTGATGAGCTTGCCGCTCGCGTTCAAAACCACTGTGGATACGATTCCATCCGCGGGAAAGTACCTTCACGCCGACACGGCAGCCGTCGCCGCCTGGCAGACACGGCTCGGTCCGCGAACCCGTCCCAGGATCGGTTTGGCGTGGAGCGGCAACGCTCAATATCTCAACGATCAGCATCGCAGCATCCCGCTCGCGACGATGGTCAAGTGGCTGCCGCGCGATTTCGAGTATTTCTGCCTGCAGAGGGACATTCGAGCCGAGGATCGAGCGATTTTGGATGCGCATCCATTCATCGCGGAGCCGATGGCGGATCTCGTGAGCACGGCGGCCTTATGCGAATGCATGGACGTCGTGATCAGCTCCTGCACGAGCATCGCCCACCTAGCCGGTGCGCTCGGCAGACCGCTGTGGATTCTGCTTGCATACAACGCCGATTGGCGGTGGCTGGAGGACCGGGACGATTCTCCATGGTATTCGACCGCGAAGCTTTATCGGCAGTCCGCCCGCGGCGACTGGGACGGCGTCCTCGCACGCGTAGCGGCCGATCTAGTACGCTGTCGTTGGAGGAAATCGTGAATCGACCGCCACTACCGCCCTTCACATGGGAAAGCGCCACCGAAAAAGTGCGACTCGCCGAGGACGCCTGGAATACGCGGGACCCCAAACGCGTCGCGCTCGCATACACCGCTGACAGCCGTTGGCGGAACCGCGCCGAGTTCCTGCAGGGGCGGGAGGCTATCGAGGCCTTTCTGATCCGCAAATGGCAACGGGAGCTCGACTATCGGCTCATCAAGGAGATATGGGCCTGCGCGGGAAGCCGCATCGCCGTGCGCTTCGCTTACGAGTGGCACGACGACAGCGGACAGTGGTTTCGCAGTTACGGCAATGAGAACTGGGAGTTCGATGAGCACGGTCTGATGCGCATGCGACTCGCGAGCATCAATGATGGGCCGATTGCCGAGAGCGGGCGCCGATACCACTGGCCGTTGGGCCGCCGGCCGGATGACCACCCGTCCTTGAGCGAGCACGGATTCTAGATTGCTGCGCCTGCGACAAGGTCGGCTGCCTCAAGGCGCCTGTTCCGTTATCTAGCGCACCGACCGTCGCCGTCGAAGGCTCAATACTTGGTGGGTTAGTTTTAACAAGGACTCTATTATTTATGAAAAGCACTTCCTCGCGTGTCGCAACGGCTGTGGCGGCGCTGCTGCTCGGCACCGGTGTCGCGCATGCCGCCGGTTATCGGCAGACCATCGATGCGTTCAAGCATGCCGCCGAGAGCGCTGAATTCTTCAAGAACAGCTACGGTTATGCGGTCTTTCCGACGGTCGGCGAGGGCAGCTTCATCGTCGGTGCGGCGCACGGAGACGGCCGTGTGTACGTCCACGGCGTGCGGGTCGGGAAGACGTCCGTAACTCAATTGAGTGTCGGATTTCAGGCGGGCGGCAAGGCTTACAGTGAGATCATTTTCTTCAAGGATCAACAAGCACTCGATGCCTTCGAATCGGGAAACTTTCAATTCGGCGCGGGCGTGCACGCCGTGGTGATCACCGCGGGCGCCTCCGCGAGCGCGGATACGACCGGCACACAGGCGAGTGCCAGCGGCGGGCAAGACAATGCGCGTGTCGCGGGCGCCTATAACAACGGCATGGTGGTCTTCACGATCGTAACGGGTGGCCTCGAAGGCGGGGCATCGGTCGAAGGCGAGAAGTTTTCCTACCATCCCAAGCCCTGATCTTGCCCGGCTCGGTCGCTGCGATCGGCCGGGGCTGCTGTGTCGGTCGCTCAGAGGCTCTTGCGGCTCCAATGAACCGAGCCACGACGCGATCGCTTGAATCGCATCGTCGTCGAGCGTTTCGGCGACGCCATGCATGATGAAGGCATTGGTCGTATCCGCCGGTTGACCGTCGCGGAAGTGCTTCAGACGCGCAATCACGTACAGCGCCGACTGTCCCCGCAACGACGGGTACGCGGCATACTGATGCGAGAAATCACTCGGGCCGTTGGCGTCGGCGCCATGACAGCCCTGACAGGGCGGTATGCCGCGCGCCGCAATGCCATGCAAGAAAAGGTCTTCGCCGTTCGGCGCTGCAACGGCGGCGGTTGCGCCATCCGCCGCGCGCGGTGGTTGACTCGCGAAGTACGCCGCCAGATCGCGCATGTCCCGGTCGCTCAATGCCGCGGCCATCGGCGTCATCGGCGAGACCGAATAGTAGGAATCCTTAGGGTCGGCGTGCCGGAACGAGACCAAGCGGTGGTAGAGGTAGTCGCTCCGCTGCCCCGCCAAGCGAGGGAACGTCGGGGCGATCGGTGCGCCGTCGGCGCCGTGACAGGCAAAGCAAGCCGCTGCCTTCGGCGCGCCGTCCGCGGCGTTACCGTGGATCGGCTCGATGTTGCGCAGGTCCGTGTAACTCGGACTTGCGGCAACCGTTGCCGCCGCCAGCAAGGCGGCCGCAGCGGCTAGGGCGCAGATGCTTTTCATGCGCAGGCTCACAGCTTCACATTGAAGAACAATCCGACGACGTTGGCGTTATAGCCCTGCGGTCCGCCGTCGGTGTACACCGAGTGGCCGTAGACGAGGGTGTTGGCGAAGCCGGCGTAGTGCCAATCGGCGATCTGGCCGCGCTCGTAGTAGTCGAACAGTCGCAACGATACCCGTTCGCTCAAGGGCACGGTCAGGTTCACGGTCAGCGAATTGACCACGTAGGTCATCGCCGGAAATTGGCTGCCCGCCTGGGCCGGCGTGTAATCGTACGTGAGCGCCCCAGCCGATGCGAAGGTGTAGCTCGTGATCCCCCGCGACGACAGGTAGTTCCAGCCAAGATCCGCCCGGACGATGCCGAAGTAGTGATTCAGCGTAGCGCCCCCGGACCAGTTGCGCTGTTTGTCGCTCGCCCACCATTGGTTCGCGAGCGGATAGGTGGGTCCGCCCAAGGCGTCGTTCGGCGTATCGACGGCCGCGTCGTTGACGTCGGACAAATGCAGGCTGGACCGGTCGAGGCCCGCCCACAGGGAAGCACTGCTCGTGGTGGCGAAGCGCCATTCCCACGTGAGTGTCGCTGCGGACGTGTTATACCCCTGGCGACCGATTTCGGTCGGATACTCGTTCCAGTCGCCGCGCACAGATGCCGAGATCGTCATATCGGGCCGCGGCATTAGTGTGGCCATCAAATCCAACTTGTTCTCGGTGCGATCGGCGATGTCGTACTTGCGCTGCGCGCCAACGGTCCACGCGGCCGGGATCCCATCCGACGGTAAGTATCCGGGTAGATTCTGGAAGAACGCAAACGCATAGGGGTCGGAGTTGTACAGGCTGCCGGATTGCTTCAGGAACGTGTAATTGAACCGGAACGTGAGCCACGACAGATTCTTGTCCGTCCAGTTGAGCTTGAGACTGTTATCGTCCGCGTAGCTCACCTCCCGGTGGGCCGGATCGTAGTGATCGAAGGTGTACGTGAGGCCGAGCGTATCGTGCTTCGCGAACCTCCAGTCCGCCCCCGCATACGCCTCGATATTGCGCCAGCTGTACGGAATGGTCCTGACCTGGATGTCAGAACCGTCAGGCGCCGTGACCGGGTTCCAAATGCCCGAACCCGGCACGATGCCCGCCTCGGCGCCGTTCTCGGCCACGTAGCCGTAGCTGCCGTTTTCGGGGTTGTACTCGAGATATTGATTGCGGTAATCCTCGCGATAATACTTCGCCCCGGTGCGCAGGTTCAGTTCGCTCGTCGGCTGCAGCACGATCGATTCCTGCAAAAGGTTCGTGACGATCAGCATGTTCGCGGTCTTCTGCGAGAGAGCCGCCGTCGTGTTCCATTGATCGCAGGGAAACAGCAGCGGATTGCCTGGACCCACGTTGAACGTCCCGTCGGTCGCCATACCGAACACGCCCTGGCAGTTCGTTGGCGCAATCAGCGTATCGTTCTGCCGCATCTCCCCGACCCCCGCCGTCAGCGACGCCTCGCCGTTCAGGGGAATCGCACGGGTCCCGGTCAGGTGCAAATTATGGTAGTCGTTGTCCGGCTCCATAGACATCTGCCCCTGCGTGATCGGCGCCGTCGTGGCGCCCGGGACCAGCGCGGGACCCAGAGCGAACGGCTGCTGAAAGGTGTACGAGAGGTAACGGTCGCGGTAGAAGGAACCCGAGTACCCCAGATCGAAGTGCCACTCGGACCCGACGTAACGTGCGCCCGTGGTGATGTTGATCGTGTGGTCGTCGATCGGCTTGACCGTCTCCAACACCGCCCCGCCGATGTCGCTGAAGTCGAAGAAAAACGGGCCGCCGTAGGGGCGGTCGCCGCTGCGCTCCTCGTCGCTGGCATTGACATAGACCGACCATTCCGGCGTCAGGAACGAGGACAGCGCGATGCCTTGTTTCTTGCGCTCGGTGCCGAGCGTGGTGACCGGCGCGGCGGCCGAGACGGCCGACACTTGCGCTGAGGTACTGGCGCCCGGCACCAAACCGCCCGCGAGGGTTAGATCATTGCTGCCGACGCCGTTGAAAATCGACTTCGCATCGGTGGACAGCACGTTCGGCAGGTCGCGGAAGAAGATCTCCGCCTTGTAGGCGCCCGCTTTGCCGTAAACGGCCTGGTAGTACTGATCCTCTGCGCTGATGAAGCTGCCGCGCACCTCGGCGTAGCTGCCTTCCGAAGGGCGCTCGGCGTCGACGTCGAAGTCGAAGGACTCCCCGTTGGCCGGCCAGCGCGTATAACGATCGAACATCGCCGTCCTCTCGCCCGTCGTGTGCAGGTAACCGAGGTCGAAAGTCCCATAGATCTGCCACACACTCGAGTTTTCGACCGGCGGTTCGGCGGGCGGTTCGCCGTAAAGGTTGCCGGTCGGCGAGCGATGCGCTGCGGACTCGAGCCAGCTCGTGCCGGCGGGATCGAGCGGCTCCGTCGCTTGGCCGCCCGAGGGGTCGAGTTTATTGGCGCGCCAGGTGTCGACGCCGACGCCGCTGTCGCCCCAGGCGAGTGCGGTGGGTCCCAGTAGCGCCAAGCCGGCCACCAGTCGGGTACTCCGTCCGAAAAGCCGCCGCATGATCGCGAGCTCCTTCAGTTATGGAACCGCGCACCCGAGGGTGCGTTGGACCCGTGGATGTTGGCGTGACAGGTGAGACAGCCGCGGCCCATGAGGCGCACGTCGGGGTGCAGACCGGTTCCCAAGGCCTGTTGGGTTTGCAGGTCATTCGGGTGCAGCACGTTCGTGTGGCATTGCTGGCACAGGAACGGAATCGGCGCGACCAGCAGCGTGCTCTGATTCGAGCCATGCGGCGTATGACAATTCAGGCAGCTCTCCCGCACCGGCGCATGCTCGAACAGGAACGGCCCGCGCTTCTCCGCATGACATTGGTAGCAGGTCTCGTTGACCGTGTTGGTCTTGAGCAGCGGATTGGTGAGGCTGCCATGCGGATTGTGGCAGTCGTCGCAGCTCATTTGCCCCTCGGGCAAGGGCATGTGCGAGCGACGGTTGAATTGCAGACGGATGTCCTTGTGACACTGGGCGCAGGTGTCGTTGATCGATGACCTCGCGAGCAAGCCCTCCACCGAGAATTTTGCCATCGGGTTGTGGCAGTCGCTGCAGGACAGATCGTTCCTCTGGTGCACCGACCCCAACCAATGATCTCGTGGACCGCCCGCATGGCAGGTCAAGCAGGTTTTGGTCTGGGTCGCGATCGGCGTGCCGGAGTCACGCGTGTAACCGATGATCAGACCCTTGTCGAGGGGTTTCGCGGCATGTTCGGACCCCGGTCCATGACAAGCTTCGCAAACCGGAATGGTCGGATCCGAGCGATTCGCCACGTGCAGTCCCAAGGAATGCAGCGTATGCGTGAAATGCTCGACTTCGAGCCGATGACAGGCGATGCAGGTCTTCTCGCCGATCGGCCTCGCGTCGGGCGCCTGTGGGTTGGCGGCGACCGTGGCGCGCGCGAAGCCCGGGGCCGCGCGCGGCAGAGCGCTGCGATCGATGTCCGCTGCCGAAAAGTTGGTCGGGGGAAGGGATTGCGCGGCCGGTTGCGGAGGCTGCGTGGACTGGGCGGCCGCGAACACGGAAACGGCGAGCGCGAATCCGAACGTCGATGCGACCATCAATATCGCCGACGATTGCCGCACGCTGACCCCCCTTGCATGATTCGTTTTAGAGCGACAGCCGCGTCGCAATTCCGTTCGCCGGCGAATACCCGCATTCGGCGCATCATCGCAGGGAAGACACTTGTACAGAAGCTCGAAAGCGTGGAATCATCGTTCGCAATCGTGAACGATCTGAACAACATTCGATTCTTCGCCAAGATCGTCGAGCAGGGCAGTCTCACGGCGGCAAGCGAATCTCTCGGTGTCGCGAAATCGATGCTGAGCCAACACCTCAGGAACCTCGAGAAGGAATTGGGCGTTCAACTCATCAAACGCACGAGTCGACGAATGGTGGTTACCGATATCGGCAAACGCTACTACGCGCAGTGCCTCGTGATACTCGACGAGGTGGCGAGGGCCTCCCGTATCGCCGAAAAAGTTCGCGCCATGCCTCGCGGTAAGCTGCGCATTTCCTGCCCGTTGAACCTTGCGCAAGCGTTTCTTTCACCCGTGCTCATGTCGTTCCTACGCAGATACCCGGACGTGGACGTGGCGATGGATGTCTCGAATCGGTCGGTCGTTTCTGCCGACCATGAATACGACTTCATGCTGCACATCGGCCCGTGCTTGAAGTCGTCGACGCGAATCCGGTCCTCATTCAGCCTGGACCGCGAAATCCTCGTCGCGAGCCCCACGCTGCTGATGCGCGCCGGTACCCCACGGAAACCAGACGACTTAGGGTCGTTGCCCTCGGCGGCCGGACATGTGCCGCCCGATCGCGGCGGACGCTACTGTTGGCATCTGTCCGGACCCAACGGCGCGCGGCAAAGCGTGCAACATTTTCCACGATTGCTCGCCGAAGATCTTTGGGTGATCCGAGAATGTGCGCTGGCGGGATGCGTGCTAGCGGGCCTGCCGCCGCTGGTGATCCGCAACGACCTCGAGGAAGGGCGGCTCGTGCGCGTGCTGCCGCAGTGGAAGCTGCCCGAACAACAACTGCATGTGATTTACCAATCGCGGCAGGGATTGACGCTCGCCGCACGCACGCTCATCGATTTCATCGTCGATCACGTGAGAACGGAGCTTCGCAGTCTGCAAGACGGCACACTCGAAGTGCAAACTCGGCCCTTGGCAACTCAGCCGAGATCGGCCGGATGAGGCTGCGGCGCTGCCGTGCTCAGGTCAAGCGAAGCTCCCCGCCTCCTCGAAGCTCAGCCGGGGATTGCGCGGAAAGATGGACTGCGGTTTGCCTATACCCAAGCAGCAAATGAAGTTGGACTGAATACGTGTGCCGGCAAAGAAAGCCAGGTCCACGGCGGCGTTGTCAAAACCGGACATGGGTCCGCAATCCAAACCCAGCGCCCGTGCGGCCATGATCAGGTACGCGCCCTGCAAGCTGCCGTTGCGAAATGCAGTGGATTCACCGACGCCAGGTTGTGAGAAGTACTGCCGCATCATCTCGCCGCGGGCCGGGAACAACTGCGGCATGGTATTGGGAAAGTCCAAATCGTGACCGATGATCACCGTCAGCGGCGCTGCCAGGATCTTGGGACGGTTGGCTTCCATGGCAAGTGACGCGAGACGCGTCTTGCCCTCGGGGCTGCGCACCCAACGAAAACGCGCCGGGCTCGAATTGGCGGAAGTCGGACCCCACTTGACCAGGTCGTATAGTGCGTGCACGGTCGATTCGTCGACCGGCGTGGGTTCCCAGTCGTTCGGAGTTCTTGCGTTGCGGAACAGTTGATCGAGCGCCGTTGCTGCGATTGGATTGGCCAAGGTGATTCTCCTGCGCGTGCGTGTGGATGGTACCAGGTCGCTGATATCACACCATGGCCAGAGTGCGATCTCAAGACGCCGCCGCGCCGGCCGCCGTCGCGTTCGCGACGATCACTCGCTGAATCGCCTGCTGAAGCTCGCTCAACTGGTAGGGTTTGCCAATCACGGCACTTCCCGCCAGACTTTCGGGCACCACGGCAGAGACGTCATAACCCGTGCCGAACACGAATGGTATGCCGCGCTCTTTGAGTACGATCGCAGCCTCCCATGACATGGTGCCATCCAAATTGACGTCGAGCAGCGCGCCGTCGAGAGTCTCGTCCCGTGCAAGTTGTAATGCATCCTCGAGTCGTGTTGCCGGACCGACCATTTCCCAGCCCAATGTGTCGAACAGATCCTCCAATAAGCTCACGAGGAGAAAAGCATCCTCCGCGACCAGGATCCGGTATGGCTTCGCCGTGGCGACAGGAACGAGTTCGATGCCCGTCGGCGGTGCCGGCGGCTCGACGGTTTCCATACTGGAACGTAACAGTACCGAAGACGACGGCAGAAACACCTCGCACACGACACCCGTCGGGTGATAGTGAAGGGTCGCTCCGCCACCGGTTTCCATGGCCAGGGAACGCTCGATCAAAGTGGTCCCAAAGCCGGCGTGCGTCGGCGGCGTAACCAACGGCCCGCCCAGCTCGCGCCAGGTCAATTCAATACCGCCCTCCGTGGTGAGCCGCCATCGAACGGCGACACGTCCGAGAGGCTCGCTGAAAGCACCGAACTTCGCTGCATTGGTTGCGAGTTCGTGGATTGCGAGGGAGAGCGACAAGGCCGACTTGGGCGTCAGCGTCACATTGACGCCCTGCAATTCAACATTCAGTTGCTCGCTCGTATAAGCGTCGAGTTCCTCGCGCAATAGGCGATCGATCGACACGCCTTCCCAGCGGCTTTGCGACAGCAGACTGTGCGACTTCGCCATCGATCTGATACGCCCGTCGAGCCCCTGCACGAATCCTGTCAGAGACTCTGCACTACGGCTCGTTCGCAACACGAGAGCCTGAATATTCGCGATCGTGTTCTTGACGCGGTGATCGAGCTCCAGCATCAGCAGCGCGTCGCGCTCGGCGGCCCGCTTACGCTGTATCGCCGCCTCATTGATGCGCCGCAAGACCACATGAAGTAGCGAGACGCGCAGGTCGAAAGCGGCGTCGAGATCGCCCGTCGTCCACGCCAGCGACCGTCCTCTTACGATCTCCTTCCAGACCTCAAACGATTTTCGCGGGCTGAGCTGATTCCCATCCGCGGTGCTCCGCGCGAGCTTCTTCGGCTCCCCCGCCCACTTGACCGTGCCAATCAGTTCGGGACGGAACCACATGATGAAATTAGAAGGCTCCGGCGACACCGAGATCACGAGCAGCCCCGCAGCGACGTCCGTGAACTCGGCAGCGGGCGCCCATACCTCCCGCAGTCGATCCGTCGCATAGATGCCCGGGTCCTGGGTCATATGTGAGTCGAGCCATCCCACGAGATTCAAAATCTGCTCCTGGTTCGGTGTGGTTCCCAAGAACGTCAACTGGCCTTTGACGCAAACGGCGACACCGCCTTGGCGCGAACC
>Ga0116231_10008247_pt1 | contig 18385 bp, 16 predicted proteins | sample S1TSphgellanicum_2_FD_89695 | JGI IMG/M metagenome (GOLD analysis project Ga0116231, IMG submission 89695) | Host-associated microbial communities from peat moss isolated from Minnesota, USA - S1T2_Fd - Sphagnum magellanicum MG | ecosystem: Host-associated > Plants > Peat moss > Unclassified...
AAAAGAGCATTGAACCCTAATGCATTTTTCCTTTTGTTTCCCATGTTTTTTTCCAAGTCCTAGGTAGGCAGAAATGTAGACCCACCACAAACAGATTTCCACTATGCAATGGCAAATTCCCCCCCCCCCCCAAAACTATTTGTTGTGATGCACCAACCAAAGTTAAGAGAGATGAAACATGTAAGCTGCCTGATTGGACTAGGGAACTGGCTTGTGGCCGCTAGTTACGAGATCTTTGTCTCTAACACACTGAAGGTGCATTCACACTTGGTGTTAGGGACTCTAGTGTTGAGTCCCCTAACATCATGTTAGTCATTTAGGGCCTAAACCTACTTACAATGAAAATTTTATGTTAAGCTAACATTCATTTAACGTTGAGCTATCACGTATTTACCATTGCATGCCACCTAGGATGCCACCTAGACTTTCATTTGACACTGACTTAACATCAATTGTGAATGCACCATGAGAATATTCGGGTAACCAGCAGTAACGTGTACCGTTGAGCCCGTTACCACATGTAGTCAATCATACAGTGCCAAGCGTATTGATTACTGGACACTCTAGAGGGTAGGTTATGATGTTCAGCCAACCATTGATGAGGAACATGGAAAAAAGGTGTTACAGAGGTACGAAAATATCAGAAAGCAACACAATATGATGTATAACTCTGAGCTGATGTCCAATGTTGTGCTGAACAAGCCAACATTGGATGAATAGTGAGAAAAGCAAGTTCTTGAAGGGACAGACTCTCAACACATTCAAATATTCTTAATGTGCTTTTACAGCCAACAATAATAGATGAATGCTGAAAAAAGCAAGTTCTCAAAGGGTCGCACTCTCAAGATGTTCTTATATTCTTAACCCTCCCTGCCCAAGGGGAAGCCAATCAATATGCACTCTTATCCGAACCTCAATTATAGGGAGCCTGGCCCAAAAATGAGCATAAAACTTTTGCTGGGAACTTCTTATGAGCCACCACTTTAAGAAAGTTGCAGCTTTAGATCTAATCTTTTTCCCCCACAATCGTTTCATGGACAATTCGACAAAAACTGACTAACATCTGCAAGTGCAACCATGCGGCCCATCCCTTGTAGGGGACAGATGGTGTGTAGATTGGTTGATATAATAGGTTAGATTTTCGTTATAGTCAGCGGCCTATGCCCTTCATTCCACGCCTCATTGCACCCCCCCCCCCCCCCGCGCGCGGCCCCACCCAAAAAAATAAAATCGCAATGGTAAGTCCTTTAACCTACATGGATCAAATTGTTGTAAAAGAAATAACAGTTACATTCTTTTTTCTTTTTTTCGTGTATCATTTCTTTCATGCTCTGTTTGCTTTAATGTGTGTTAAACCAAAAAAAAACATATCTCAAAATAGATAAATAAACAACTTCATCTTCTGAAATGCTTAAAACTCCTTTTGAATTTCAAGAATAAAAATCTCATGAGGTCTCAAAGGAAGTTATGGCCGATTTTGTGGCTCTAGCAATGATTATCAAATATGACTAATCAATACGTGCTACCCTTCAGGGCCCATTAGGCGTTAAGTTCTACTCTCCCTGGCTGTGTAGGTTACTAGGTAATATAAATAGAAAGACACATTTTGTGGCCAAAGCGAAAAATGAAAACTTGAAATGTACAAAATTATTCTGCCCCTTCCTTTTTGCAATGGATATTTCCACTTGTGCCAAAATAAATAAATAAACAAATAATTTTGCCCCATTCTGTGGTGCAAGTGCAAAGCCAACAACTGCTGATGCAAGGATATTGGACCTTGGACCGGTTGTGGCTGAAGTCAGGACGTCAGCAGCCTGATATTTCACTGGGAATGGTGGACCCCACCCCTTTCTTACTTCCCCAAGTTGCGGCATTTTAAACTCCCAAAAAATATTAATAATAAGAAAAGAAAGAAGGGGGGGGGGATGGGCTACAAAAGTCCTCATAAAATAAATAAATAAATAAATAATCCTCTCCACCGACAAAAGTTAGTGACCCATTTCATCTTAAATTTTTAATTATCCTCAATAAACAACTTGCCTCATCTCTACTATCAATCTTACATTGGTGTTAAAATAAATTAAAAAGTCTCCGGTTGTAAGAAATACAGCCTATCCATTCCCAACACATAAAATGGAAGAGAAAGTTTTGCCTGAATGCTTAAATTCTTGAATAGGTGACCAAAAAACAAACAATTTGACAATTTTGTTTGACAGAAGGAAATGGAACTCTTCATGTTGCAAGTGAAAGGGTGCAAAGTTTATATCTGCATGCTGTGCACATTTATGAGTTCAAAGTCCAAACTCAATATCACACTATGTTATATTTGAAGCCTGAAAGACTCAATCTCAAACCATGTTATATTTGAAGCCTGAAAGACTTCATCCAAATTATACCACGGACACTCACAAGTCACTCTTTAATAAGATCATGAAAAGCCTTTAAGGGGCTTCACTCTTTAAATTGTCCATTGGCATATTCCCCTCTAATGTGATAGATTATTAGACAAAAAGTAGCCAACACCCCACAGCCATGCCTATGTTGAGAGAGCTAGTGTGGATATGCAGTTAACCTAATGGTAGGAAATTTTGCTTTTTATTATTAAAAAAATCTGCCAGATGAAATCAGATCACACCCGCTGTGCATTAATCACACAAACAAACAACAGACTCCAAAACCCAAAAAAAATAATTAATTAATTAAAAAGATAATAATAGGCTCCAGAATACCCAAATATTTTATGCTACTTTAAATCCATTGGGCGGGGGGGAGTAAGTAATTAAGTAATTTGGGGTAAGTAAGTTTAGTAGAAAGAAGAAAGTAAAAACCCCTGACCCAAAAAAAGGGAATAAAAAATAGTTGTAGCAAAACACCTAACTTCCTAATTTTTAATTTTTTTTCTAAATGTGACTCTACAGGCACATATGTTGGAGCCCCCTGGGCCACCAAAAGAAAAGAGTTGAATTTGGGATGCGGAAATTCGGCTACCAAGTTGAAGCTCGGTGGTGGTGGTAAAGAACAAGGGAGGGAAAAGGCTATATAAACGCGGCACATGTGTTGTGAATTCGCACCACAAGAACTACTACTACCACTACTTGTACATTTGCTTGCACATAGACTAGTTTGGTTGGGAGTAGCAGCGCAATTATCAGAGTGCATTTTGCTTTCAGAGCCTTTTGTGTGTATTTTCCCCTCTCTCGCAATGTCGGGACAAGACGACTCCAGTTACGATCAGTCCGGCGGTGCTGACCAGAGTGGCGGCGATCAGTCAGGCTATGGCGGATCAGACCAACAGGACCAGTTGAGCGGCGGAGGAGGTCAGGACCAGTCCGGCTATGGAGGTGGCCAAGACCAGCAAGACGACTCCAGCCTTGGAGCAGGAGGAGGAGGACAAGACCCAAGCCAAGACCAGTCTGGCGGCCTGGGAGGAGGAGGACAAGACCCAAGTCAAGACCAGTCTGGCGGTTTTGGAGGAGGCCAGGACCAGTCGAGCTTCGGAGGAGGTGGAGATGGATCAGGGCAAGACCAAAGCGGTCAAGACCCTTCCAGCTTTGGAGCTGGTGGAGGACAAGATCAGTCAGCTGCAGGCGGTGGTGATGGAAGTGGCTATGGAGACTCCGGAAACACTGGGACTGATCAGTCTGGTTCCCCTACCGGTTCCCCTACTGTAAGTTTCCTTCTTGGACTCAATCTGTATAATTCATGGCTGCTCGGATCCCTTCTTGGACTCTATCTATACAATTCATGGCTTCTCAGATCTGCTTTGCTCATTCTAGTGAGTTGTTGTCTCTTGCAAGCTTGGAAGCTGCAGCAGAATGTATTCGTCTGTCGTTTCTGTCGTTGTTGTTCTGATCGATCGATCGATCGGGTACTCCAATTTGAGACTCCAATTTGCTTTCTGCATTTTGAAATTAGACCCACTAATTTTTTTTCTTTTTTTTTCCTGGGAGTAATGATCTAGTATTGATCATGACGTGCGTCACTGCACCGCCGAGATGTAATCCCAAAAACAAAACCAAAAAAAAAGCTCCCTGTTCCTTCTGCAGGCTCAGCAGGCTCCGACAAAGTCCAGTTGGTTCTAGACCCAGGCGGGGTTCTAGGATCTGCAGGAGCGCCAGTGGCCGGGGTTGCAGCAACAGCAGGCCAGCTTCTATGATCATACGGCTCGGAATTTCTTGCTGCGTTTGACATGAGCAAGATCGCGGCCTGCAGGAGGCCTAGTCGGAGTTGGTTTGGGCATTCACAGACTAGTTCCATATACATATTTTTTTCATCTCGTTTACATCGTGGAGCGCTAGCTAGAAGGGAAAGTTGTATGTTGGAAAGCCTTTCAAGACGCTTAGCAATATTTATATTTCTGTTAATATTGCTGCTTCTCACCAGCAGCTTCTGCTTCTTCTTCTCGCGCGTCCCTGTTGTTGTTCTTTGATCTCAGCTTCCCTACCACCCCCAAGCCCGCCCTTTCTGTCTTTCTCTTTCTCTGTGTCTGCGCAGTGCAGGATTCCTTACGACTTTTGTCGCACGTATTTCTGATCTGTATGTTTCTTCTGCGCTTAAATAAAAGCTTGGCAGGGGTTAGAGCCGTCGCTCTTTCCCTGAAAAGACTCCCCCAAAAGTTTCTAAAGTTTTGCATAGTTACTTACTACATTTAAACTCTAATTCAAGATAACATAATTCTCTTGACTTAATGTTGTGTGAATTTGTTTTCAAGTTTGAAAGGACAACTTCATATTGGGTCAGTCTTAAGGCAAGGTTTTACTTGTAGTAAAGCACTAGGAGAAATTCCCTTGGTGTATTTGGAGGGCACCTTATATTCCCACCTTAAATGGGGTCAGTCTTAAGACATGGTTTTTCTTGTAGTAAAGCACTAGGAAAAATTCCCTATTGTATTTGGAGGGCATCTTATATTCATGTTTATCCTTCCAAGAAAAGAGGAATGATTCTTACCACTACCACGATTCCTTAAGAGTGGCATGCAGGGTTCTTGCACCTAGTTTTAAAGAGTGCCCAGAGGGCTGTTTCTTACACTCGGTCCTTCAAAAGTGGAAGCAGTTTTATCCTTACTTAAGGTATGTTCACACCTAATGTTATTTTCAATATTAGGCTAGTGTTAAGATCTTAAAATTAGTGTCTAAAATATCAACTAACATTATCTTGAGTGGCATATGACATGGCATTGAAAGGAAGATGATGTTAGTAATCATTGTTAATTAAGATTAGATCTGTGAAAAAAGTAAATTGAAAAACCTAACATTGATGTTAATTAAAGTCTGAGAAAATAACAAATTACCGCAAATGTTTAGCATGTATCCTTGTTTAGAAAGTTGAACATAGCCAGCAATGTTAAAAATTGTGATATTGTGATTGAGGGCACTTTGTTGTTATTAAGGCAATGTGAATTGCAAGCATTTAACACCAGTGTGGTCATACTTTAGAGGTGTAACATCCCTCTCACTCTTAATGAATAGGAGTAAAAACCATCCTCTTCAGATGCCTCATGATCTACAAAATGCTTAGGATGATGATATCATTCACCTTGTGCTTTACAATGGATAAAGCTCTAGGCTGGAGGACATTCCCAAAATAGGAGACATATGCCACAGATTGCCTTGCCCTAGGACTTATCTCATCATTCAGCCTCGCATTTTGGGAATGCCCCCACCTTTGCAAATCTATTTTGTCTTATTCAAGGCTGGGACATTCAGCTCTCTCATAAGAGGCAGGTTTGGAAATCTACTTGAATGGGAAGTAACTACCATGACATAATAAGGTGCAAGTATTAAACAATATGGTGTTTCCTAGTTACTCTTTGTGCATTGTGGTTTCAAATTTGAGAGTTACTTTGATTATCTCACTCAATAGCCCAATACCAAATAATTTTTTGCATCCAGTGCCAACTCTTGAAGGCCATATACTAAACTATATTGTTGATAGTCTTTGCTCTATATCCTATATCTTCATTCTTGGAAAGCTTCCAAAGGTAAGGTGTGTGCACGTATTAGATGCACCCATCTGACCCCCTTTATGAGGGATGTAGATACTGCTTGGATCCAAACCTTCTGTGTCATCTTAAGCTTCAATGGGTGGTTCTAGTATATACTGTGAGGGCTTAGCACTGTGGAGAAGATGGAGGGATAAATGACGTAACTAATGCAGTACATATTAGGCTACTACTATGAGAACACATTTTTTACCATGAACTCTTCATTTCCTCTGGAATCTAGAAGCATACAACAGTTTGGTCTATAACAAGCCAACTCACCAAAGAAATTGACCTTGTGAATAAAACTCCACAAATTCTTTTCTCATTTGAATATGTAAAAACCTGCAGCATTTTTTTTTGTGTATCTGGAGGTATGCTTATAGAGCATGATAAGTGCTCTAATGGCCATGGGCTTTTAGGAAAAACAAAATGCCTGCACAGGCAAACATTTCACTCTTTGTAAAGTTCACAATCATTCTTTTCCTGTGCTACCCAGCATTTTAAAAATTGCCACTGGTTTTTGCTCCTTGTAGAGCCCCCGGGGTGGGTCTTTACATGGATTCCAGCCTGCAGTCACCTCTGCCTCATGGGTCCCTTATTCACATAAAACCCCACCCCTCTGGGCTTTACCCTCCACATAATGTACTCAAAGCATCATCATCACACCAGGTGCTATCAAACAATTTCAACCACTCTGAACCATGTGGATGACATACCATCCTTTGGCTTTTGTGCAAGTCATGATGCACCATTTTGGGGAAATTCTTGGGGGCGTAGTGAGTCATGACTCCAAAGATCAGATTCACAACAACTGATAATAGTGTACATGGTCAGTTTGCAACTTCTGTGCCAGATATATAGGATACAAAATCTCTTATGACACTAGCTGAACAAGATGTAGAATTGTTGAAGCACCAACAAAATGACAAGGGTGCCTAACCAGGCACTAGTACTTGCACACCAGGATCTACCTACTAAACCAACCCATGCAAAAAAATTGGACCTGTGTGAACACCTTAGTATTCTAACTGAATACAAATTTGCTCAACTCAAGGGATCAGAGCTGATGAACAGCACCTACAACCATACTAAATATCCAAAGTTAACCTTACTCCACTGTGTACACCAAAATTCTTTAGATGAAAGAAAATCAAGAATCTTCTCTCCTGACCTGCCCTACAATGTCAAGACAAACTATCATCACTCTTACACAAATACATTGCTCCTGTTTTCCCATCAGAAGCACCTGGATCCCCATGATCTACACCTTCTTTTTAGCATGCATGGCACTAGTTTCTTGAGCTTCCTGTTTCATGGAGTACAGTTTATATGTCCAGACACTAAGGAATAAGATGAGGCCAACCCCAGCTGTCATCCAGGACCAAAAAATCCAGTCAGGCATTGGCCTGGGGTAGAGACCTGGAGAAATAAACAACTCAAAATGAGATGCACAACAAAATTTGCGTTCAAATGGAGAAACCAAATGGACAAAGTGTTTGAACACATGAAAAGAACTTCACAATGATGACTATGCATAGTACTTGACAAGACTTTATTCAAAATGCAACCACGTTTACCAAACCTATTTGGTAATGACATTTGTTGAAAACAAATTGTACCTCGTCCAAATTTCACACAGATCAGGGTTTCCACAATAGCTATTGCAACAGCCAACCAGCAAAATGCACCGAGTTTTTTCGTAGGTTTCCTGCACACACTTGAGAGTGGTAAGACAACTGTATAACTTTGCTTAAGATAATAAGGATGGAAGTCACACAATGACAGGAAGAGAATGCTAACCCATCAAGAAACAAATGAATGGTCAAAGACCAGGAAAAGCAATAAAAGGACACTTCACAATATCAACAGAAAGCTCAAAAATTGTTTCATAGCAAAGAACTTCCTGACCATGAAAGAATCACCCAAAGCACCCCTGAGATGAGTGAAAACTTTATACTGACAAAAAGCGTTTCTTACCTTGTCTGGAGGAAGGAATTGTACTCCCGAATTGCAGGATTTGCAATGAGCCACCAGATGAGTAGACGGTATGAATTGAGAGGGTTGCGAGGAGGAATCCAGAGGCACAATTTCAGAAAGAATGCATTCACTTCAACAATCAAAATTAAGATTGCCAACCCAAGAACTTGCACAAATCGTGCAGGCCCCATCAGAGGATTCCATTCATCCTTGTCCCAGTAGGCTGGTGTGAATTGCCCAAGGGACCTTTTCACCTGCATTTTTCTCAGAGTCAACACATTGCTAATAGATGGGATTGATTAGCACAATGATGGCATCAAGGGAACCCAGCAAAAGAAATCAGACAGAAAGCACCCAAAATAGGCAAGTGCAAGCAGATGTTATCAATAAGTCTTAATAAAGTAGTGTCACAGAAATGGCTGCTAAAAGTGGTCCACATGTATCTGTTGCAGTGATGAACAGTATTTATATGCTTTTGCAATAGGATTCAGCTTATTTACTCACAAAACAGATCTAAATTCTGCATGAGATCATACATTGGGTGGAAAGAAGAAAGAGAGTAAGTATACACACCTTACCCATTATTGATGTTTGACGGCTAAGGCCAACCCACACATATGTCTTCCCATCAAAATACCGCACTGTCCGCATTCCTGCCCAGATACCTTTTACACACAGAAGCATCTTTCCAGCATTATTCCAATTGCTCTAAAAAAAAACAGGCTGCAAATGCAAGACACTTTCAGTGCCACATCAAAGAGGGATGTGACCAAAACATGTGGCCCCAAGGATATCTCTAGCGACTTAGAGATCATTTATTTCCCAACTCCTACTGCTGCCAGAAATAAGATTACACCTTCCTAAACCTAGCATGTGTGGAGCAAATATTTCAGCCAAGACTGGGAAACCATCTTTGTGATAGAGGAATCTACTTGAGACAAAGGTAGATGCAGCAGGCTGCATATAAGTGCTAGAAATGGGTGCAAGCAAGCTGACTGTATACGAACCTAAGAAAAGACTCAAGAAATAGCAGGCATTTGGATAAAAAGAAAGGGTCCTAACCCTAACACAAACAGAAGTGCAACACAACTTCAAAAGTTAACAACAAATAGCAATGTACAGACACACAGGCAAAGTAACCGGCTGCTGTTTGTTGGACAGTGCACTAAAGAAAAAACTCATCTACAAGCAGGTAGAGTAAAGCACCAATCCAGTTGCAGATTAGAACATCAAGGATGATGCTGTCCCACCAGCACTCATTGAAGTTAGGAAGCATATGGTTCAATGTTACCTGCACAATCCCCAGGTCAACCATTGCTCAAAACCAAGCACAAGCACAGTACACACATTTGCAGCAATACAAATCATAACCAATAATATCTCATGTGACTGCTTGTGTACAATCTCAAACTCAAAGAACTCTCAAAACCTTATGGGTTGTGTCAAGGTTCTCCAACTTCTCATTTACAGGCTGCTGGGTCAATGCATTTGATACATGAAAATATACTTAACTTTTCTTGAAGACCCTAGACACCTTTACATTTACGTGCATAAATTGGCGAGAAAGGAATAGACATTTAGAGTTGGGTTTCCACATTGACCCCATGCCCAGCAAGAATGAGGAGGGAAGAGATAATCCAGCATACAGGTGGCCCACCTCCATCACCTCAAAGCCAATGGAAAGCACCCACAAAAGTGGCAAGTTGCGGACCATAATGGCCTTTCCCCACCATCCCAGAACATGTGCTATCACAAACTCGTCAAACAATGTGTCCTGCATCATAATTCATGGGGTAATATGACCATGATGGGGAAACAGCACAACTTCCTTTGTGGTAATTATGACAAATGGACTATGCATTACTCCACTCAACAGACAAGTCCAGGTCACTCTGTCCAGAACCTGAGAGAAACCCTGGCAACCTCTGCTTTGATGGCATACAAAATCCAGGAGGACAGTCACCTACCCAGACATTAGCAAACTTGTTGGTGGGATTCTCTGGTGTATAGATACGACAGTCTGCTCCATATGACCTCTCTTTCAACTCTGCCCATGCAACCAGCATCTTCAATGAGTTGCTTACAAAGCACCAGTTTCCCTGTCTGTCTAGGACAAAATAAGACCTTTTATACTGAGGCTGAATCAGCATCTGCAACATGCCAATCTTGCTTTCTTTCTGAAGCGCATTGAATCCCAGTCACGCCACAAATAGAGAGTACACACGAAGGCAGGACATACCCAAGCCAAGTTCAGGATGAAGAAACTTAAGAAATCTGCGGGCATCTTCCCGCTTCTGTTGCACAATAAAACCACTGTCAGTTAAAAATAAAGCATAACTCACAAAGAAAGAAAGAAAGACTGAAGTAGCTGAAGGACCTGTTTCAGATGTGAGACAGAGGCCAACACAGCACCTGACCTGAAAAAGAAGAAAGGTAAGGAAGACCATGTAAACTACTGCAATCCCATGGATCAATCGCCAGAATGACGGGTGTGGTCTGACCAGTATCCTGACATGCAGAGAGAAACCCCAAAAATCCAGTCAAAAATGTAATCAGATTGAGTTTGTAAGTTCTTTCTGAAATCAATGTCACATCCAGCACAGATCCACTTACACCTGCAACAACTATACATAAGGCTACCAAACGGAAACAAATTCAAACACAATTATTTAGTGGGAGAGTTACGTCGGCGGTGCTTGCAGCAAGCAATAACCCAGAAACACTGCAATTGCTGCCCACACACCCCTGCACAAAAAACCACAGAAAACCCATCATTGCATCCCCTGCTACATACAAAAAAGAATTCACCAATTCCCTTGCATTTCTCCTTCCCTGCAAAACTACACCAAATGAATAATACTTGCAACCAGATTCAGCCAAACCATTCATGAAATTGACAAAGCAAAGCATGAAAGAGACAAGGAATTTAGAGGAAAAAACATTACGCTTTGGTATTTGAAACTGTGTCAGTATCTGCATCAAATTCCTTTGCCTGGAATGCCCCACTTGCCCACCTGCAATCCATATACCCACAAACCAGCACAATGCCCCTCCTCTCTCACACACTTTGCCACAAGTACACAGATTCCAATTCCACATGCTGCAAAGCTTGAGTTTGGACACAAACGCATTTGCAGTCAGACAGATACAAAAGAAAAAGGCTGACATTCAAGAGCTGAGACTACAACCCACCCAACCATTCCACAAGGACCTTGAGAGTGCACACTAGAAGATGCAAAGGAGGAAAGTAGCCAAAAGGCTTGGTATATGGATATCAGCAGATTGGAAGCAGATTGAAAGAAAGCAGAACAAAAGAACAAAAGGGCAATGGGAAAAACCCTTACACCAAGAGGCAGGCTCCCACAAGAAGCACGGTGATAGTGCGAGGTTTGTAGAGCCAGGCAGTCCATGGATCCAAGTCGCGCACGATGCTCCATGCCTTGCTTTCGCTGTCCTCTCTCACCAATGTCTTCCCCTCCTCCTCCTCACCATCATCATGCGCCAGGTGGTCTCCTTGCGTTTCCACACAGCCACTACTATGCTCCACCACTTCTCTCCCCATCTCTCTCTCTGTGATCCCCGATTCCGAAACCCCTCTCTCCCTCCCTCCCTGCATGCCTGCAAAGAAAGACACCAGAATGCTTCTCACCAACACACACACACTACACTATTCCGGAGCGTGCAAAGCTCCGGAAACATGTTGTATTGCTTCTGCGGTTGCTGCCACCGACCATTGAGGCCAACACGCGTCGTTAGTTGCGAGTTGTGACTGGTTCCTGGGCTGACCTAGCCTGCCCTCGTGTTCAGTTTCTTTTTCCTTTTATTGTTTTAGTCTTTGTGCTGTTCAGGGCTTGCAGATGTGGCGGAGTACGCTGGAATAGGCTTTTTTTGTGTGTAGGATTTTTGCGAAGTTTGCTTTCTATTCATGGCTGGCTGGCTGGCTGGCTGGTGGTTGCCACTACACAAGCAAAGCTTCTCTGTGCACCTGAAGCGCACAGGAAAAGAGGTTTACATTTGGCTGCTACTGTTGCTGCTGAAGATAAGCATCTACTGAGCAAGCGATAATGGTAGGACAACCCAGCATACTCTTCATCTGCTTCTACTGCTATCCATAAAATGCTCACTGCTGATGAAAAATGGAAAAACTCAGTTTTTCAGGAGGAAGAAGAAGACGACGAAGAAGAATAAGAGGAAGGAAAATAACGCACAGCAGATGTTGCAACAACAACAACAGGAGGCTGATAATAATTTCGAGGCTACGAAACGCAAGCATTTTCTTCACACCTTCCACATAGATAAACGGAGAGTGAGTGAGTGAGTGAGTGAGTGGGGGATCAAATCATTTTCCCGGTTTTCAGATGCACAGATTTCAAGCAGGATAAAAGGGCTGGAACACTATTGTTCGGAGTCTTGGAGCTGATGATCATCGAGCTGCTGCTGCTGCTGCTGCAGCTGTCTATCTGGGTGGCTGATTTTGGAGATTTTTGCTGCCATCGCTGAACTTCGTGGGAGAGATGTGGTCTGGAAGGTATATGTATATGTATATTGCTACAAGTAAGTATTCTCGTAGAGGGATACAAGTGTTTGTGGGCAACTGCGTCATGAGCTTCTATTTGAAATTTAGGGTATGTGCATTCCCCAAATAAGGGGCCTAGGCAAACTTTTAGGCCTGGATCTCAACAATTCCACTGGATCAGTTATTAGAATTTTTAGTTTTTTCATGTACACAAAGGGTATCAATTTTTTTAAAATTTTCAGAGACCCACCTGGTATCAACTTGTTGCAATAACCAGGCAATAAGGGTATCAATCTTTTTTCACTTTATGGCTAAGAACCAGCTTGTGTGCATAAGGGTTGGTTTTTGCAAGACCCTCTTGAAAGTCAGCCAATATAGTGCCTAGGCCAGTTATCAAATAGTACATTTCTTTGGTTTTTTCTTCAAGCAAGTTTTTTATCAATCTTCTTATTTTCATTCTTTTCATATTAAGCAAAGCTCTGAAACTCCCATTGTGTAATCAAACTCTCGTGGAACCACCCACTATTCTGTTGCATTCACACATTTACATGAAGGGTGGATTGGATCAAACTCTCACAATCTATTAAGATACTATCTTGACGATTGGCTAATTTCAAACCCATTCAATCCTTGTTCCTTATAGCTTTACATTTCTAAACTTGCATTTCTCTCTCTAAACATAACTTCACTTTCACAATCTGAAATTGAATGACTATTAACACAATAGCCTTTCTATTTTCTATTGACTCATGTACTCTCACAAAACTTAAAAGCCAAACCTTCATCTCTCAAACCCAACTCATTCCTAATTCCTTGCATTTCTTTCTCTAAACATAATTATTTCTCTAAACATAACTTTACTTTCACAATTTGAAATTGAATGACTAATAACCTATTAGGCCTTTCTATTTTCTATTGACTCATGCACTCTCTCACAAAACTTAAAAGCCAAACCTTCGTCTTTCAAACCCAACTTAGTCCTAATTCCTTGCATTTCTCTCTCTAAACATAATTATCTTTCTAAACATAACGATCTAAAATTGAATGAAACTGTCTATTTTTCATCTACAGATCGTCAAAACCTAATGAAGCATGATTAATCCATGTTATGTCATCATCTCCTATCCACCACTTCCTATCTTATTTACGTTTGGTTCATATAGTTGGTACATGCAAGTTTTACGAAGGGTTTAATAACAATGTGCAATGAACATAAAATTACTATAGCATGCTTGTTAAGTGTAAAATTAGTTCACCTAACAACTCAATCTAGGCCACTTGCCCCTACCCTTTGGAGGATATCCAAGGGGTGTCACAATTAGGAAATGAATTCCATCTTTCTCTGTATATAATATATTCCCTTTGGCCTTGTCTGATCCAGATAACAACTACTCTTCCGATTTGCAACATTATCCTCTTACTCTTGTTATAACTAACCACAACCTTAAACAAGGAATCACAACCCATTAAAAATGAACTCCCTTTATTTCTCTCTCTCTCAATATAATTTATTTCCTCTTGCTTTATTTAATTCAAATAGCACTACCCTTCCTATTCAAACCTTATCCTCGTATTCTTGTTATAATAACCACAACCCTAAACCAAGGAATCACAATGAAGAACACACACGCAACATGTGCAACAAGTGGGAACAATTTTCCTCAAAACAAAGTTTCACACATCAAATAAAATAAAATTACATGGGGTTACTTAATCCTTAGTTGTGGATCTCCTCTCCACCGAGCTCCTACTCTTGCTTGATCCAACATTATCATGTCTACCAATAGCTCTTCCTTTCTATCCTACCTTCATTCACAACCTTGCTAACAACACTAAATGTCCCAACTCCTTGAAACCAATCTTCTTTTCCTATCTTCTTTTGTTTTCACAAGAGGGCAAACCCTTATTTTTTGTTCTTAGGTCTCACCCTAACACTATTCAACTTTCTTTTTTTTAATACTCTTAACCTGTAAAACCAAACATTACTTCCCAACACCTCATCCCTCTTTGCCCCTTGAATGGAGTAGCACCAATTGTCTTTCATTGAATAGTAGCCATCTTTCACAAATGTTGCCTTTTGCTTCCACTTCTATCATCCGTTTAGGGGGGTTGCCCTCCTTGGAAATTCACCTCCCCATGATGTAGGAGTTGCCCCCCTTGCCCCATCTTGCTTCCTCATGACTTGCCTAGCCCCTTAATAGGCCAACATCATCATCATTCTTCACTTTCTTTCATTATTTCACAGATTATTCATCATTCTAAGAGGTGCAAAAGTAGTTGACAATGTTTTACACCCCCTTCCCAACTTCAAGAGGAAAGTATTGTTGTTGTCCTGACCTAACTTTAATTATTGGCACTTTCCAAAAACCATCTCCCCCTTATTCGTACCTTTCTATTTAATAGACTTAACTAGTTTAGTAAAGACAAAATAACCATGTCTTAACCTAATCCAAGCCACCTTCCCCTAGATAGTCCAACCGTCACAAGATCCAACCCCCTATCCTATCCCATGAACCCAAGGTTACCTCAAAACTCTATTAGTCATTTATCTAATCTTAACAAAAAATAGGTTAGGCTAATTGGGGCCCAACAATGCTACCATCACCAAATTATACCTCTCAATCTATCCCCTACAAAATGCAAATTTGAACTCCTAATGATGCCAACAAGACATGTTTGAGTTACCATAATGAACTTAGGTGTTTGAAAAAATCTCCAAAAACCATGACGATAACATGTGAGCAAAAAATTGTGGTACATGTTGAAAAGCAACACCCACACTGTCAAGGAGCAACTTGACATTCTTGTTAATGAATAGCACCCAAGCTAGCAAATTGAGTACACAAGATTTGTTGATGATTTTGCTTTTGGGAAGGCAAAGACTAAAATCAATGAACTCTAACTCAATGATAGATTAATGAGAATGTGTACCTTGCAAACCTACTGGCTAGTGTGGGTAGACTTTTTGTACCAACCACTATTAGATTGTTATTTTATTTTGGCAATGGCAAAACTTTCTTAAAAAGTTCTCCATTTCTTGAGCTTGTTCATGTTTGTTTTGAAGTGCATTTTTTGTGATTTTTAGCTTGTTAGGATCAACTTGAATGAGTGCCCTAGACTTTAGAGTTCAAACTTTTACACGAGAGGGAAAAAACACGTTTCTCTCCTTTCTTCAATGATGGTGATGGTGGAACTACTCAATTAAGTCTTGATGAATCTCCAAGTCATTTTATTCCTCTAAAATCTTAGCCAATTTTGGTTTTCTTTATTGTTTTCTAAAATTTCCCAAAAAGGCTGATTTTTGTTTTTGAAGTCATTTTGAAACCTAATGCCCCTGCCTTGAAGCTTATCTCTTTTATCTTTTGAAGCTCCTTTAGAGTTTCCTCAAAACTTGAAATTCTTTTCTATTTTTTTCTCCACCTTATTTTCCTTGATTTTCCTCAATTTGTTTCAAACACCCCCTAATTGTGCTTCACTTTATGGCTTTATTCATTGCCCCATAATTTTAGCAACGAAAATCCTTTGACATAACTCACATAACTTCTCTAGTAGTTAGTAGTTTTTATAGAGTTTTTCAGCCCTTTGTTTTTTTCACGTGATCACATGCTCTTTAAGATTGTGAACCATTGAAAAGAACTACTTGTCATCTAGGAGAATTCTAATCTCCTCATGTTGGTCCTAAGGTCTTTAAGCTTTTGTTAGACCTTCCATAAATTGAAATTATTTGATGACAAATCCAAGGAACACTCAAGGTAGGATGGGCACACCCCCAATTAGAGTCATCTTCAACCTAGGTCAGAATGATTTTCAAAGGCAAGACCACTCAATGTTGGGAACATACCTTCAATTTTTAATGTGTTCCCAACAATCCTTGGTTGGAGGGCAAATGCCAGGATTTAGAACTTGCCCTTGTTCTAGAAGCTCCCCATCCCTAGGAACAAACATATGAACCATCACATGAGACCCTTACCATAGGTCCTTACTAACACAAGTAGGCACTCCTCTGTATCAAGTATGCCAAAGTTCAAAAGGTCGACACCTTTGGTGTAATCATAGATGCCAAGGGTTTTAAGGGAATCAATTGGACTAACGAAAATACATTCAAGAACTTGAAACACCTCAGGCAAGACTCAAATAATCTTAAGGAACCTCCATCTCTACTACCATCTTCTATTGCCATCTTTTGTATCCCCCACCCTTCCCCTACTAATGCTAAAGAAGAGCACTTCAAAAGCTTAGAAAAAGCAACCAAGAAGAAATTAAGGGATCTTATCCTTGCCACTAGTTGTTGACTCAAGGAAATTAAGAGAAAAGTGCAACTCTAACTCCAACCTCCAACCATTCTAGCTTCTCTTGATCATGCCTCCAAGGGAGAACAAACAATTTAACTAACACAACCTAAGCACCCTCAAGATCAAGGGACGCAAAGGAAGCCAAGGAGATCATAACAAACCCCAAGGATTCTCCTATTATCTCAAAGTAGGTCAAAGGGAACTAAAAAGGGCCAAATCATCACAATTGCCTACTTTTTTGAGCTATAGGTCTTATTCCAATCCCAAATGGGGACCATAAAAGCAAAGCTTTAGCTCATCCTACCTAAAGAAGATAGGGAAAGAACGGGCTCACACTCCTATGTGTAAAAGGTAAAACCCTCCCAAGCCTCCCTATGGATAACAAATTAGAATACAGTAGAACCTCTATAATTTTATCACCTAGGGATCGGCAGCCAGTGATAAAGTTTGAGAGGTTATAAGTTATGGGAGAGTTTGGAATTGTGAGGCGCAGGGTTCAAAAGCTGCAGGCTGCTCTTTTTTCCCATTTTCTTTGCATTTTTTATCATAAAGGCAACCCATCTTTGGCAGAGAAAAAGGGTGAAAAACATCTGAAGTCCAGCACTTTTTTTCCGAACCTGCTTGTAACCGGAGTATTGTCCTTCCAGCACACTTCACACTTTGCCCTAAACTAGATATACATGGTACAAATCTGAGCTACACTCTGCAGAAGGTCGCGGAGACCCCTTGGAAAGTCACGGAACGTTCTAGAGCCTTCTTGTCGATACAGTACTTGATTAATCCGGTCAGATCCACATGAATTGGTAGGGACGGAACATTAGGGAACATTCTAGAAAATCGACGAACGACCAGTTTCTGTTTCAAACTGTATCCCCAGATATGTAACTCAATTGCCGAGCAAATACAAAGACTTGTAGATCGACTTTGTTACACTGCTTGTGCATAAAAACAGGGTAGGACCCATTTTTTTTCTTCACCAGAAACCATAACTGATCGAGAAATAAACGAATTATAAAATTATAAAATTGTCGGGAAAGAAGAAAAGTGATAAGTTATAAGAATATAAAATTTTTGCCTGGTCCCATTGATGGACCGGGCCGGAGTGATAAAATTTGAGAGGTTATAAAATTTGGGGGGATCAGTTTATAGAGGTTCGACTGTAGCACAAACTCATGGAATGCACAAAAGCATCTGCTCAAACCCTCATCCTCCAGAGAGTTGCTATATCGCTTGAGTAAACCTCTTAAAGGGCCCTCCCAACATCAAAGAGTGGGAGGACTTGAGTTGGTGTTGGAAATGGCACAAAGCCACAAAAATAGTGGGAATTGAGTCCACAATACTAGTATTTATCCCAGCAACAGACTTAGGTGAACTGCAAAGGAAAGCCAAACTCAAATGGTTTGAAAGCTAGCTGTCTGGGCAACTTTGTGCTCCAACACTCTGGGCCATTGCACAACTTGGATCCCTCACTCTTTAAAGAGTAGGTGTAGAACCTGTCCCCTCATATGCCTTGTGATCTCCATACATATGGGTCCATGATATCATTCAACTTATGCTTTTCAATGGGCAAAGCTCAAGTGGGGGACAATCACAAATTGTGGCCTATGACAACTACCC
>Ga0116231_10008248_pt1 | contig 18382 bp, 12 predicted proteins | sample S1TSphgellanicum_2_FD_89695 | JGI IMG/M metagenome (GOLD analysis project Ga0116231, IMG submission 89695) | Host-associated microbial communities from peat moss isolated from Minnesota, USA - S1T2_Fd - Sphagnum magellanicum MG | ecosystem: Host-associated > Plants > Peat moss > Unclassified...
CATTCGGGACACCCTTGGGTGTTGGGACTTGCCACGGGCACTTGGACACACAAGACTCACCACGGCCCGGACTCGGGAGTAAGCCACCACCTTACTCCCTATAGTATTCTCTGCGGCTGGTCGTCGAGGCTACATCCAAATGGCACATTTTGTTGGGATTCCCGAAATGGAGTCCCGAAACTGTCCCGGCTGGACTCCCGGAACGTTGAACGGCCATAACTCCTCGTCCCGAACTTGGATCGGGACGAGTCCTAAATCAAAGTTGTAGCTCTCGTCCAGAGCTTTCCAACGCCATGTCGCACTCTTCAAGGCGACATCGGGAAGAGGTCGATTCCCGACTTTTAGTGGTCGGGAGTCAAACTGCTAGTTTGACTCCCGGCCTTTCTTTTGCCCATAACTTGGGCTACAGATGTCCGAATTGGCAATGTGAGGCCATTTTCGATATTTACGTTTCAAGACCTTTTCAATGACACCAAGAACGCCTCAATGCGAGGTGTTTTGGGCCTTGCTATCGAACTCTAAACATTCGGGAGTCCCGGAGGACTCCAAACCTCCAACTTTTCCAAGTGTTGGGCTTCACCCCCACACTTGGCCAAAGTGGGGTTGCAACATTACCTCTTCAAAGAAATAAATTGTTGATGACTAAAACCCTAATCAAAATAGGCACATTACTCATTGTTCAAGAAGACATTTTCACATGATGGGAGAGGGCAATTGTGTTTGAAACCTATTGAATTGCCTTCGCTAGCCACTTCCCTTTTTATCTCCATTGCTTTCATTTTTTTTTGCTCCTTGTTCTTCAAAGATTTCCAAAGAACTATAATTCTTTTCAATAAGGATGTTTAAAGCATGTCAATTTTTTGAAGATTGAATGACAATGATGCCCCAATTGTTGATTTCCTTCTAATATTCAATGTACTTTGATGGACTTCCCCTTCACACTCCATGTTTGGTGAATCACAACATATGTTTTTATTATTATTTATTTAGTGCAAAAAGTAACCACTTTGAGTGAAATTAACTTTTATTGGGTTCCAAGATTTGATCCATAAATAGAGTTCTACAATCCAGGGTGTGGAAACATTCTTGAATTGAAAGTACTTAAGATACGTTTTAGTAATAACATTAAGAATCAAGTTCATTATGTTCATTGCATGGTTATAAATTGATTGATGGATTCAACTTAGAATTCTTATGATAAATTGTAATTAATATATAAGAATAGTTAATACCCATAGCGATATTTGGCACAATACACATTATCTAATCCTAAAATAGGTGTGCACTATAATAATGTCTAATGTCTACATAAATCATTATATCTATTTTAGCTCCATGTTGTTGTGTGTCACCAATGATAATCAATTGATCAATTAATGAAAAAAAAAATTGATTTCAATGTGAAAACTAAGTTCCATTTTGAATGAACGTATTAAATGACATTGCATGCAAATTAAATTCAATTGAATTGAATTCAATTGAAAAGAAATGGGATCCAAATTCATGGAGAAGGTATCGAAAATCTACTTGTGAATATGGTGTTATGAAAAAAAAACTTTAGAAAGACACATTTTCAAAAAACACAATTCCATGGCAAAATGGTTGAAGGAGTTGGTCTTAAAAATTGAAGTATTGAAAATACCAAGGGTTCAAATCTCTTTCCATTCGTGAGTGGGGTAATTAATTAACTATTTCCGAAAAAAAATTCATTTTTTTCGGTAACCTTTAAAGATCTTAACCTTGTGTAACCATTTTTCACACATAGCATGTGCGAAAACATGATATATATATATATATATATATATAATCATTATTTACAATAATTCATTCAAAAAGCCATGGTCTTCGGCTTTCAACTCTTAGCATGGTAGTTTTTGCCCTTAGTAATAGGTAATAGCCTTAAAAGTTTAAAGAGAGTTTGACCTAGCAAGGCAACACATAAATCATCACACTATTTTTGCCTTAACTTAAAGCACAGTGCTGAGCCATACAACAGTCTTTACTTGAGAATGTGCTATATAGATTCCAATTTGAAAATGTCCAAGTGGTGACTATAACTCATGAAACCTAAAGTTGTGTTATTTAAACTGAATCCAATGAATCATGATCATTGGAATTTTATGATATGAATTTTATAACACATTGTTTAAATGCACCTTACTTGGAAATGACATGTTTAGCTTGGCTTTAAGAAAATTCTACAAAACACATATCTCTATTTATGCTCATGGTAAAACACCTCGAATAAGGGGAATGTGTCCAAAATTCACCTTTATTCCTCTAGTCAGTTTCCTTCATCCTTGCTTATTATCATCCACACTTTAAACAAAATTTCACCAAACCAATGATCATTAAACATGAGGTCAAAATCAATAGGAAATTCAACATCAAGCTATTGTTCATTTTTCACAAGAACACATGGAGTCTCTTGCAATCTAATGTTAACACTTGACATAAGTCCATTGTGTTCATAAACAAATACAGATCAATTAAAATGTGGACACATGACACCACTTCTTTCAAGTTCTCCACAAAATTTTCACTTTGGAATAAAAAATGTAGCACAACAAAATCAAAACACAACAAAAATTAAAGAAGCTACAAGTGTATTAGTCATGTTATGTAGTGGTCCCAATCACAAATAGGGTGAAAGTGCACCTTTGAAGGAAATTTAATCATAGACTTGGATCTTTTAAATAATCCTTTTAGGTCAAAGACAAATGAGAGACAAAGAGAAAGAAAGAAAAGTGAAGGAATGAATGAACAATAAATAAAGATGGATAAAGAAATCTTAAGGGAATCGAGGTATGAGTAATCAGCGAAGAAGAAGCTTGCGATCTTGAGTAGACTTTGACAAGGGGCTATTCTTGTTGTTGCCAATAGTTTGGTTTTTGGTTGTTTGTTGTGACGGGTTTAAGTTGAAAAATAATACCTAACTTTTGTAAGGGCTTCAATTAACTTGGGTCCAAAGAATTTTGGATTCGAGAGAAATGCAGGTAATTTCAATGACAAACCTTGTGTGGCCAAGCTTTGGGTTAATAAACAAATAAACAAGTGTAAACCTTAATTACAATTTTTAGAAAGCATGAAAAATAGCTACCATGCAACTCGCCCTCTTAGATCTTAACCTTGAACCTTGGGGAGACTATGCTTTAGGTGAAAATCAACCTTCTAAGTTGAAGGTCACAAGTTTGTGGTATTTTGAGTGTTGTAGTAGTTATGGTCCTTAAAAGACAAGCCACAAAAAAAAGGCCACATATATGGATCTTGTTTTCCTTTAAAGGTCACAGAAGTGGATCATGTTTTCCTTTAAAGGCCACTTTGTATGGGGTAACCGGTCCACTAAAGGAAGGTATTTTTAAAAAGAATTTTTTTTTTCCCCTTTGTATCTAGTTTGTGACATAGGTGGACAGTGGGAACCAGGCAATAGGGAAATTTTTTTGAGAGTAATAATACTTGTTATTAAAAGGTCCCTCCAAGGTGAAGAAAGGCCAATGCAACATAATATACATAATTCAATGTTGGGTCAGCCAACTAACCATCTGGCCAAGAGTGCCATGGTGCATCCTATAAGTGTGTGAAAACATAGTAAAATTTCCACCACAAAGTTAGGTATCACTTGAAAATTTGTTGTACATAGCTTTTGAAGTGGATTGAATTTCTTGTGAAGAGAGTAACCAATCCACTAAAATTATTTTTTAAGAAATTTTTGTGTGGCATTGCTTGTATATATAAGGTCTTACAGGACTAAGGACAAGGAATGAAACTTGTAATATTTTGGTATTAAGGTGTCTATGTTGTGTTTAACCCAACAGAGTAATGATTGTGATCCTCCACCCCATCATCCATGTAAACCACAAACCAGCTACTAATTCTCCCTCCTATTATAACAAACCACACACCACCTACTAGTTCCCTTTATTGATCCGCAATCCTTTGTTCGAATGTGGGGCACCAACCTTACATTTTCCCAAACCCCCTTGATCTTGCACAAATAGGATATTTTCCCCCTTCCACTCTATCAACTCCTACACTTACCCTTGACATAAGAAAAAATCTTATCTTTTTTTACTATTTAAATTCATTAGGTTTTTAATGAAATAGGACAAAATTGATTAATATGCAACTTGTATAGTTTTGGTAAAAAAGGACAAATTCATTAGGAAATTTTTAAAAATGTTTTTAAATCATTTTGAATAGTTGCATGTTGCAATTGATAAATTTTAATTAAGAAATTATGACATGGATATACAAGGTCCCAAGTTAATATGACATGGAATAACATGCCATTTCATCATATAACTTTTTCATTTTTAATTTATTTTTTGGATTGTAAAGTCATGAATTACATTTTTATCACAACATGCCATGACAAATTTACATGCCATGAAAAAAATTGAAGTTATTATTTTATTTTTTTGACATTTTTTGACAAAAATCTTTAATTTTGTTAGCAAATTTTTTTGACATCATTTAAGCATGATGTACATGTTTGCCACCATGATGTATATGTTTGTAAATTATATTTGTACAACATACATTTAAGAATGCAACCATCAAGGATTAAACCCACAACTTCATGGATACACACTAAAGTCTTAACCACCAAACTAATTCAAAATTTTATGAATAAAGATGAAAAAAATTAACTTTATCATGTTTGGCATGAAAAAAATTCAAATTTTAGGGCAAATCCATCCTTGGGTGGTACCACTAGGAACCACCTCAAGGAATAGTTAAAGAACCAAAAACAACCAAATCATTTTTCTAAGCCTTTTTTGGTTAAATGTTTTCACAATTATAAATTATTATTATTTCATGTTTATCAATTGCATGTTTTAAGAAATAACTTGAAGTTTATTTGGGAATTTTAAAAATTAGAAATTTGGAAAATTTTATATTATTAATTAAAATCACCCCTTAAAATATCAATAGCTTTAAATTTGGAAATTCATAACTAAATCATATTTAATCAATTAATTGCCAAATAGAAACTTAAAATAAAATGATTTTCAAATTACCTTAAAAAGAAAATTCATAAATCATGTTCCAAATTTGTGTTCATGACTAAAAAGTTCAAGGGAAAAAATAGGTGCAACGTTTTTAAATTTTTTAATAAATGCAATGATTAGGAACATCAAAATACACAATATTTTTGAAAGTATTGAGATTTCAAAATGTATGAAACCTAATAAATGTATTACAAAACATAAATTTATGAAAATGTTCATTTAAGTGTTTCGTATGATTTTTCAAAGTTTGATGGGTCCAAAAAAATCAAGGTGTGACGTTCCTAGTGATACCACCCAAGGACAAAAAGCCTTTTTAACATACATTTTCATTTGCAAATTGTATTGAAATGTTACAAATGAAAAGATGATTTTGAAGCTTATTCAATAATTTATTAAGACAAATTATTATAATTTACAAAAATTAAATTTACAACATGAGAAAAACCTTAAAATAACATTTCATGAATAAATCAACAAATATTGTTTTGTTTAAATCGAACCAAATCTTTGTAAATTCAATTTGAATTCAAAAATGGATTTATTAATTTTTTATAAAAATTTTAATTACATAAAATATGTCTAGTTTTTGAAAAATTGCAAGTTTTTATTTTCCCCAATATGATTAGGTATAAATTTATTTATTTATTTTTATGATGTTGTTAAATGGTAATCATCCATAGGAAGTTGCCACATTTGGTTATAGTCAAGTTATGTAGTTGGAACATATATTAACCATAATATTTAATTTGGTGAAATTTTGGGTTTAAATAGTTTGACTAATCCCCCCTTTCCCCCAACCAACATATTTTCTTGGTTTCAAATTTTCTTACTTTTGTAATTTTTTTGGGAAAGAAATGGAAAAAATAAAATGCAAATTCAAGGAGAAATGTAAACAATAAAAAACTCACCAAAAATTTGGGATTGGAAATTTGAATTTTTTTTTTAACTCCTCATAATTAAATTTTTAAATTAATTATAATAATTCCAACCTTAAACACATAGAAAATTCGAACATCAAAATTATTTGAAAAAATTTAAGCTCGATCTTTAAAATCATCATAAACCTTATCCAATGTTTTTGAAATTTTAAAATAAATATTAATCATGTAGCCAAAGGTGTGATGAATTTTCACCATTTTGCAAACATAAAAAAAGCCATCAACATCAACAAAAGATTTTTTAATCTTTTAAAGATATATATATATATAATTCCACAATGGGTTTTAAGACTTGTAATCAAAATATAAAAATATTTTAATCAATAATGTATTCAAAAAAATAATTACAATTTACAAAAATTAAGTTTAAAAGGTTAAAAATTTGAAATTTCATGTCATGAATAGATCTACAATTTTTTTTTGTTTAAATCAACCTAAAATCTTTATAAATTCAATGTCAATGCAAAGATGTGTTCATTAAGTTTTTTAAATTTTATTTTCAATCCATAAAATATGTCCAATTTTCTGTGGAATTGCAAGTTTTTATTTTCCCCAATATGATTATGTACAATTTATTTATTTATTTTTTTGATGTTGTTAAAATTGTAATCATCCACTAAAAAATTTGCCACATTTAGTCACAAATAAGTTTTATAATTAGAAACTCGTTTAAATCATTAAATATTATGGTTATTTACTATATTTTATTGTAAAAATTTAACAATATATCTTTTAAATTTGAAAAAATTCCAAAAAAAATCTTTATCAATGTTGTTGCCCCTTTAAATTGGTAATAATTGGTCACAAGACAAAACATTAATTAAGTAATCAATATAACCTTTTAATTATCAAGACCATATTTGTTTATTAAAATGAATTATACATGAATACAAATAATTAATTACCTAACCTTGTTAAAAGATGTTTAACATGTGGACCTTTTCCTTAAGATGGGTGATGTTAAGGTAAAATTTGAAATCCTAATTCATTGCTTCATGCAATGGCCGTCATATTTTTTACGATGCACACCTTCTTCTTCCACCTTTGTAAAAACCTTTATTTCTTTTGATTCATCCCTTTTTCAAATGTTTGGGCACCTCTTGGGTCCTGGATCCTTTGATAGCTTAGGACTTTTAACCCATAAACAATCCTCTTTCACAATAACCTTTGGTGGCATTGGGTTCATACCAATAGCCACCATCACCCTAACAACCTATTTAAAAAGTTGGGCCCTTGTAATTTCAATCATAATTATTAAGTTTATGGTTGATCAATGTTTCATCTTTCTTAAAATCTTAACTCGAGTTGACAATAACACCTTCCCTTTTCAACAACATTTCAAAGCAACATGCAACCTTTTATTGTCCCTAATTCATGCATGTTTTCTTCCATTTGAATAACTCATCGAACAACAAAATGGTTCAACTTTAAGATTCCATCTTGAAGCATTTCCACCATCATATTTTTTCCAACATGTTTTTCGACATGATATTTAAAGCCCATCATGTTCAAATTTTATAATGTTTTGACTCAAAGGTAATCGCTTGGTTTACAATTTGACCAATCTTCTTAGCCTTTTGATTATATTCCCCAATTTTTTTCATAGTGTTTCAAACGCAACTTGAATTACTCCATCCCTCAATTGCAAGTATCTTTCGATGCATGTGCACACATCCCATCGACCTTATGAGTATCCACTTTTTATGTTGCATTCATGGCAACAAATGCATAAGATCCCATGATGTAGTTTACAACACCTTTGTTGTCATTGTGTGACATGCTAACTTTAACATGGGATACAAATAATTACATGCGTTTCCTTCAATCATGTTCAATTTCTTTTGTCGACAACCCAACATTGTGTTCACCAAAAATAACATGTGTTCACTAGTTGATGTTGTCATTGGTAACCATACTTAAACATATTTACTCCCTTGATTTTGCACAACTCAAGAATTTGCTACTTCCGATGCAATTCAAGCCAAAAAAAAGAGCTATCATAACTAACACCTCACTGATTAATTCCTCTATTTAATAATTAAAATATTTGAATATTTACACCAACAAGCTGATGTGTTTTTGCACAATTGTGCCAATGCCATTTGGAGCTTGAAAAGGCCAAAGGGCCCTCATCTTTTTGTCTTGATTATTTTTTTTCATCAAAATTTTTTAATCACATTACCAAGGATGCCAATATCTTCCATCTTAAGTTGGGCAGTAGCCATAAACCTAGCTATTTCCTGACTTCCACCCCTTCAAGACACACCTCTCATCGTTACGGTCAACCTATTGCAAATGGTCAATTTTTGACTTGGAGAAATACAACCGACATTCTACAGGCGACTAGTTTTCGACATGGAGAGATTTTGACATCTAGTGTGAGCTAACTTCACATCCTGTAAATTCTCCCTTTCTCCTTTTTCTTATTCCTTTGTACATTTTCCAAATCTATGGTGTGTTAATAAATTAAGTTTCGCAGGGTTGCATCATTAAATGCTGTGGACAAAGGACTTAGAGTAGCTCCTAAGTAAACATGGAATCTGATACAAATGTCTTCAATCTCGTGATAAATTGTTTTCATGTGTCGGGTTGACATTTCAAATCCAGGAAGAGCGGCCTGGGACAGCAGAGCTTGAGCATGAGGGGGCCAATTGGGTCATTAGAGCATCTCCGCCCCACTCTGGCTAACAGCCCTTTCCATTAAATCTTGCAGCAAGATAGCATAAATCCAGCTGGGCTCCTATATTGATGTCCATTGTGCAGTGGTCATTTTAACCCCTTTAAAAGCTTTTTTGGACCATGGATTTGGACAGTGACTATTACTCGTCCATATGTAAAGACATAAATGGTCGTTTATGTTTAAAGGGGCTTCAATGACCTTCATTTTAGAATTGAATAGCATTTCTTGTTTACAGTTTTGGGGGGTGGAGATGCTCTTATATCGATACACTTGCGTGCATACCAAGAATAAAAAGTGCCATAACACCTTGTGTCGGTAAAAATGTGCAAAATCGAAGTGTAAAATCTTAGTGCAATTTGATAATCTTATTGCACTTTGCTCAAGAGTCTGCTATTGTGCGATTTGTGGTCTGTTGTTGTGGCATACCTTGCCCCTCTCTTGTGTTGAGGGCCTTGGCTCCTTTCTTCATCACAACAACCCCATAACATCCCAAAAGTTATGTGAAAGGTAAAGGCCCTGGGTGGGGGCATCCCCCAAATAAGGGGCCTAGATGAGATGAAAGCTGAGTGGCTCTGCATTTTGGGAATGTCACCTGGGCCCTTACCCATAGTAAAGAGCAATGTGACTCCTGTCATACTAAGTCCAAACATATATAAATCAGGATGTGGTAGTAGGAGGAGGAGGGATCTTAATCTTGCTATTTAGGAGTGAGAGGCACATTACACCTACTTAAGGACCCTCTCACTCCCAGGAACCAAATGGAAGGAGTAAGATCCCCAGGAGAAATATTCACAAAAATAAGGTACCCGCCTAAGAAAGTAAGAATTTTTTCAGCAACAACAAACGTGTTCAATGTTCTTTGATGTGAACTTTGAAGGGTGGGGCACAGAACATTCCTTGAAATAGTGATTACCTATATAATAATATGCAATTGAATATTCTTTGAGTATATGTAAGGGGTGGCGCCGGCCATTGAACATTCTTTGAAATAGTGTTTACCTGTATAATAATATGCAATTGAATATTCTTTGAGTATATGTAAGGGATGGCGCCGGCCATTGAACATTCTTTGAAATAGTGTTGCCTATATGTTTGCTTGAATATTCTTCGACTAAATATTCCAAAATATGCCTATTGAATATTAACTAATGCTTAGCACCTAAATAGTAGGCATAAAGTCTCTCTTAAATAATAGGCATAAGGTCCGTCTCACTCTTAAATAGTATGAGTAAAAGATCATTCCCGAGTCCCATTGCCTCATGATGTATGTATGTTTAGGCATATGATAAGATTCTTATCATGCTTTAGATGCTCTAGTTGGGTAAGGCCGCAAGCTGCCCAAGACATTCCCAACCTTGTTTTAGGCCCCTTACTTGAGGGAATATTCTCACTTTGGGGCTTTACAATACACTTAGGCCCACTTTAGATGGGGTTCCAGGGTCCAAATTCTTACAAACCAAATCATAAGGTCTCTTTTTAGCTCTTTTTTTTGGTCTGAACCAATTGATTTTCCTTTCAAAATGGTTCCATGTAGGTTTAACTTCAATGTGCCACTTTTTGGTCTTGGACCCTTCTCCAAAGGCCATGGGTCCAATTTATGGCTCTCATCCAATAGGATTGCTCTATTTCATTGGGCCCTGGACCTTGGATGCTCATCTAAAGTGACCTCAATTACTCTATTTCATTGGCCCCTAAACCTTGGATGCACATGGGTTAGTACATAGGGGTACGTGGATGATCTTATAAACTGTTAACAATGTTAGTTACGAGTCAAACTAGGTGCACTCGTGAAACTCACGGAAGGGACCCGCGGGGAAGAAGGAAACTCAGTACCACAGTTGAGTTGACAATTTGGCGTGAATTATTTAGTTAGTTTCTTGTGATGATGGTCTGGGGACGTCGACAGACACAATACAAAAACGTGAGTAATGTTGTGTGTCGTGGTTTAGTCTACGGGGAGGCATTGCTGTCAATGCCTTCTTCCATCCTGTGAACTGCGGTCCAAGGTCAGTGGCTCCCATCCCATGAACTGAGATGGAGCCACAGGTGGAAGGAAGGCCGTGCGGGGTAGGTACCCAAAATTTCTCCAAACCCCCACCGAGTCTCAACCCAGGTATACACGTGCAAAACTGGCAGGTGTAAACGCTTGTCTCTTTCCTTGCAACGCTTTTGTAATAATGGATTGTGGATGTTGTCAATTATGAGTGTTGTGTATTGCGTCTCCTTTTTTCCTTTACCTTGAATGCAAGGTTCAAGCTTCAAGAGGTCTACAATTCATTATCAATTCAACTTATTGGCAGTGTGAACATGGAGCTTTATCTTTTTGTCTAAAGTCAAAGGTATAAAAGAAGATAAGAAATTTCAGCTTTTTTTCACCCTTGCATTGTCTGTTAGATGTTTTTTTGTCTGCGGTGGTCAAGCTTTTGAAGTTCTTTGGCTTTATGTTTTGGTCCAACATTTTTCATTTTTGTTATGTTTGTTTTTCATCCTTTTCATTCCAAGACCATCATTGCTGTGAGCGATAATGTTTGAGGATTTAGTGTTTGTGAGAGCTTTGAAACTCTCATTTTACAACTTCTATCACCTTGTCACCTTGGTTCTGAAGTAATTGCATGAAAGAATGAGGTGTGAAAAGTGTGAAAGCAAAAAAAAGAAAAGGAAAAATTAGGGTTACAAATTGGGCATTACGATCTCTATCAATTCTCATTGAGTTTTGGCCTTCCATTTCTCTCCCACTTAAACTTTTTTTCACCTTTCATCAAATCCATTTTGTGTTTTTTTTGTGATTTTGTGAGTTTTGTTTTTTCACTTTTCACCAAACCCCTTTTGCTTGCATTTTTTTTGTGGCAAGTTGTGAGATTTCAACAAGTTTTGTATGGGTTTCTGAAGTCTTGTCATGAATAGTACATATTTGTCACTTAATGAAAAGATGTTCCAATATTTGTAAGCCATATTAACAACATCAATGTTGACGACCTACCACAAGAAAATGGAGAATTGCATCCTACTAAAATTATTCATGTTCCTAATGATGATTCATATGCACTAGATTTTCACATGACAAATTTACAAAATTAAGTAGTTCACTAGAAGCCTCACAATTGGAATTCATCAACATGGTATTTCTTCAAGGTGAACAACAAATCAATAAACCTTTTCCAAAACCAAATAATGTGATGCATAGTCTACCACACAATGATGTCATGGGTTTTGAAGTTTTGGTATTACACATCACATTATGGAAAGCTCTCATTGTTTATCATAAATCAAATGATGTTACAACCATGAAGAAGCATGTTGAAATTGAAAGCAATGCCCCACTTAAAAATTCCTTGAAAATGTAACCAATGTGGTTGTTGCTCCACTTGTGCATGAACTAGCCAAAAAGAAAGCACATGTGACACCATCTGCCATTTTTAGGTTTTTTTATTTTATTAACTAGTTTAAGAAGGATAATGAAACCCAAATTGGTTTCCTTGAAGATTTAATGTTATTGGTGCTCAAGGGCTACTTGTCCATGAAGATTGTTAGTCCATTTGGCTCAAAGATTTGCATATACGTTCTGCCCAAAAATGGCTTTCCTTAACAAGAAGGTTTCAATGGATGAAGTTTTACATGGATTGGTGGAAAAGACTATGGTTATTTATGTGTAGCCTACAATGGCAGGATCTCTATCAACCACATGTACATTTGACTTATGGATGTCAAAAGGGGTGCATAATGTCTTTGCTATGGTTGTTAATTTTTTTGTCTATTAAGTGAGAGGCCAAACATGTGACTATTAGGTTGTTTGAGATGAATGATACAATAGTGCAACTATGGCTTTGAAAGTATAGTAGCTTCTTAACAATTTATCCTTTATTCATAAGATCCTTGTTTACATTAACAATGAAGGGCTAAATTTGTAAACTTGTGTTAGTGCTTTGAATTTGGTTGTTTCATTTGTAAGCTTGAGTATGTTGGAGTGATTTGATGGATAATGCTTTGGGCATGCCTTATGAAAGGTTTGCCAATATGCAACTACAAATGAAAGGGGGTCGTTGGATTGTCCCATGAATTTGCACATCCATAAAGACTATTCAAGTTGATATTTAGAAGCGTATTTCTTGGCCAAAGAAGTTTGGGAAGGGGAGGCAAGCATGCGAGAAAGCTTGCAAATATTTTAATTTGAAGCCCAAAAAACTAAACACACCTATCAAAACAAGGTGAATGTGGTTTTTATTTCATTTTTTATTACCAACTTTTAATTAACATGATTCCTAAGATTTTGTTAAGGTTGTTAATTTTGTTAAGGTTGTATTATTCCCCAATGATGTGTGTGAGTTGAATTTGTTGATCGCAAGTTTGCAAGTTAGGTTTTATTATTCCAAGACATTTTGACTTTTTGAAGTGCCATTGCATTGTGTTATAATTGACAAATTATAACATTAAAACGTTGAATTCTTTCACCACAAACATGGGCTATTTATGAAACTATTATCAAAGTTTTATTGCCCATTGTTAGGAGCTATGTTTTGAACTAGAGTTGAGGGCATTGGCTCCTTGGGGATGCCTTCCATTTTGTCATATCTACATGTTGCCAACTTCATGAAGAATTTTCCCACCAAAGGATTCTTTATAGCCTTGATGAAGAGGAAGCAAATGTGTTTAATTTTGAATTGGACAAGCTTAATTTTACATATGAAGCACCAAGTGTTAAAGGTCCTTTTATCCTTCTTTTCTTTTTTCATTTTGTTGATTTAAAAAAAAAAACATGTTAACTTTTATGTTGGGTCCCAAGTGTAAAAATATGTGGCTAGTGAGTACTTATTTAAATCATGAAATTATTGCCACCTTAGTTGTTGAATATGATGAATAATTCTTTGCTTTTGTTGTTGGAGGTTTACAAGTTGTTGATGCCCAATAGGGTTCAAGACCTTGATGAATCTACCTAACTTATGGACTTTCAAAATCTATTTCAACAATTTGACATAAATGTAAACACATACAAGCACATCTTGACATTAAAGCTTGGATCATTCCATTACTATCGTGTTGATCATCTAGAAATTTGCAAATGTGCTTTGACATGGTGGCATACAAAAAAGAAAAAAATTCCCACTATGGTTATACTAACACAACAACTTTTGGGCATTCTAGGCAACCAAATCAAAACAAAAAGAATATTATTTATTGTTAGAATTCTCAAAGCACTTTGGAGATGTCAAATTCAAATTAACAATTTGGACAAGCTTATTTTTGTGAACAAAATTGGCATACTAATCCTCATGTTGGTTATTTCAAACCTACATATTTGGCATCTATATGTGAAGTTGAATTTGACTTGGCAAAGGAATTTGATGCTAAATTTGTGGATGAAGTTGAATGTGAATAATTTTTAGATGTTCACAATAGTACATTTTATGGGATGGTGGGACAATTTGTGAATTGTTTTTGGAATATGTAGGTTTCTAAAGTTTATAGCTTTTTGCTACATAGCAATTAGCCAAATGTATAAATCCTTATACATACTGAGTGTCCATGGAGATGATGAAATGATTATTTTGTTAGGGTTCTTGCATAGAAAATTCTTTTGTGTATCCAAATTGTGAGGTTTTCATTAAATTTATTTGAATGTTTGTCTATGTATTAGTTTGTCTTTGAAATGAGTTAAGGATCGATGGGAAGTTTGAAATATTGATGGTTTACCTTTGACAATAGTATTTTTTTGTAGGTCTTTTTGTTTTTCAAATGTTTGTCTTTTTTATTGTGAGGTCTTTTCTGTTATTTGAATGTTTGTCCCTTATATTGTGAGGCCTTTTGTCTTGTTTTTGTTTTTGAATGTCGATCCTTTTTATTATGAGGGTTTGTTTTCATTTTTGAGGTTTATTTGGATTTTTGTAATTTTTTTGTTTTTTAAAGTTTGTTTTTCTTTGAAGTTTTTTTGGATTTTCGAAATGTGTTTGCTTTTTGGGTGTATCTATCTTTGAAATATGTCTAGATTTTGGAACTTTAAAAAAAGTTTGTCTATCTTTGAGGTTTGTCATTTGTAATTTATGTATTCATCTTTGAAAGGAGTTCAAAATATGTGAATATGTCCTTGAGAGCCCATCTAAAACTATATATGAAAGAGTGGCCTATAATATAACCAATTTTTTAAAAAAAACTATCATTTTGATTCATATTAACATTAACTCTTTTCAATTAGGTTTATAGTTTTGAAATTGAAGAAAGCAAAAAAAACCTATTATAATTGTAATTTAGTTACAATGAAGTTTGAAAACTTTGCATGTTTTGCTCATGGTTTCCCCATTTTACAATGTTTAATACAAGGCATTTTTCAACTTGCATTTAAAGACCCGAGTAAAAAATCATCAATTATCCCTAATAGGGTTTCTTTCAAAGAATCAACGTGTCTTAAAGAACCCAATAGGATATTAGTTAGAGTTTCTATTAAAGTCTTGGGAATGTATACCCCCTTCAAATGGATCCAACCCCCAACCTTGTTTCATACTGACCTATCATTAACATTAAATTTTTTGAACTAATCTATTTTTTTTAATAAATTAAATCTTAAACCCAAACCCAACAATTATTCAAAAATTTAGATATTGATTCAAGGCAAAGGCACTAACAACATTACCTCCCCTTCCATAAAAATCCATGTGTATTCAAATTAGTGTAGCAAATTGTCTAAAAAAACAAATCTCCCCCATCCTAGGGATATTACCAATGTTGGGCAATTATTATTATTTTTTCATAACCATCTATTCCAATTTTCAAAAAATATAAATTTGAAAACTACTGTGATTCTCACAATTTAAAAAAAATAAAAAATCATTTGTTGTCTAGTTCCTTATTTTCATTTTTCCTTGTGCCCAATTGATTCTTTCACAACCAAATCTTAACTTATTTTGATTAGTTAGTTATATTAAGCCAAATTTTAAACCTCACTTTAAAATTTTAAGATTCAGATCTTTATATATTTTTTCAAATTTTCATAGGCCAAAAAAGAATATCAGCAAGGTTCATTACAAATCTCTAATATCAAATCAAAAATAGATCCTAAATTCACCTCCACCTAAGACCCTAAACCCTAACTAAACTTAGACTCCCTACTCCTAAATCCCTATGAACCAGACCCAGGGGTATCTCAAATTTGATATCCGAGAGTCCAAGTAAAACTGGGTATCTCAAATTCGATATCCAGAACTCTGGGCAGCACTCTAAGTGATACCTAGCCGGGTCTTTGGCTGAAAGCCAGATGAGAACCGGATCGGTTCTGAACCAGGGTTTGGTACCCGCTCAACACTGGATATTACATGTAATTTAATCTCCCTCACCTCAAGGGAAATTATGAGAAATATCCAGTAGCCGAAAATTGTGCTTGGGGAGGGCCATAGTGAAGAGGCATCCACAAGCGCACCATGAAGGATGGATGCAAAGTGGTCAGGAAACAATTTTCTGTTGGGTTCCAGTTCCCTAGCTAACCATGGTGGTCAGTTAGCTCAGTTCCTTTTTTGTTACTACCTACCTACTAACAACCCACAACCAGGTTAGAACTGGGAGGTCCCCCAAACAACACTATGAATTTCAGTGGAGGTTTTTAGGGTTTGGTAATTTGTTGCAGTTTTGTCAAACCGTTGAATCTTCAGCTGATGCTCTCAATATGACCCACCACCATCTTGAAAAATTTCCCAGTGGTTATATCGAAGCTCACCTGTCTAGTCAATTGCAGTGTGTGAGAAACATCGAACTGCGACTCATAGCTGGGGAGGAGTTGGCGATGAACTACGAAATTCTCCAGTTCGCTGTAAGTAGGAGTTTCGTGGTTTTTCCATTTGGAGGCAATGCTTGCAGTGATCCCCACCCACAACAAATTTTACCGACATCGGTAAATGCGTGTTTCTTGCTGTGCAAGATTAGCAACACGCTGAGTAGTTCGACAATGCTGCACAAAGACCCCAGCAGATTTTGCTTCGGGTTGGCAGCACTGGAGCTTATAGTATATAAGACAACTGTTGCCTCCTCACACAGCATATAGAGTTTCTTGTCCTTCAAAGAGTACAGCATCGAGTTGTGGGATCATCAGTTAAATCATAGAGTTAGATTTTTCCATATTCTTCCCGAATCAGCAGCTCAAGGCATCATTCAAGTACCGGCTTGTGGTGAAGCAACGTCCTGCAATTAGAGGCTAAATTTGCAATTGACGAAGAGTTCTGGGTGGTGGCGACAGACCTTGCAGGCTTCCATACTAGCAATCAATTTAAAATCTCATTTGTTGGTTGATTGCTGGAGACAGAAACAATGAACTGGCAGGCGGTGTCTAAGGTTGATGCACAGAAATTTAGCTGCAAGGGTGTAGCTGCTAACGGACTAGCTGGGGATGAAGAACATGAGGCAGGCTGCAGCTTAATCTCCTTCAGCAATTGTCTGTATGTTAATCTGCCTGGTGGCGAAGGAGATGGTGGATCATCAAGCTACAAACCTCCAAAGAAAGCCCAGCTCCAAAAATCTTTTGGAGATGGCAAAGGGTCATCATGGAAGCCTCCACCTCCCCCCAGGAGTACAAATCGAGCAGGCTACCCTGCCAAGAAACAGCTGGGATGGGGATTTGATGACGCTGCAGCTGGGGATGGAGATGGAGGGGGCAGTAAAATTAAGCCCTGCAAATTTGTTCTCTGACAGCCATGATAAGATAGATCCTCAGAACACATTTATTGATTTACATTTTTAGTCCTAGATGGTTTTTGGTCGCTTGAACGATCATTGCTCAGGACATTGAACAAACATTCTTTGTGGGTTCTTTCTGGAACCCATCATATTGTTAGTATTTATTTTAAGCGGATTACATTCTTTTCAACCATGGCAAAGCTTGGTCAATAAATTCAGTCTTTCTTGAATTGGTCAGTTTCACTAGGGTAAGCAGGCTGGTGACTGAACACTTAAAGCTCTCAGAGAGCTTAGAATCCTAAGAAATTGCTCCTTTGTCTCTGGAGTTCAAAAGGCTTATGTAGAGCTTTGCTTGGTGCACCACAGTCATCTACATTGGTCAAAATGGACCAAAAAAGAGAGAGGAAGATATGGGCTGCAGAAATAGGCAGGGTCAGTGTTGGATCACCAGCTCAAAAAACATTTTAAGATTGCAACACACTCATTTTCTTTTTTGATTCTTCTTCACTGCTCTTTGCCTCTAGAGTTCAATTAGAGGTTATTTAGAGCTCCCTTTGGTGCACCCATAGTTGTTTAGATTGGTCAAAATGAAACAAGGAATAAGAAAGATATGAGATCTAGAAGTAAGGGGTCATTTTCTTGGACAAAACATTATGTGAATGCGCTTTGTGTTTTTTCTTTGCTACTCCTTTGCCTGTGGAGTTCAAAGATCAAAGCTCTCCTTAACACATAATTCTTTGAATCACTCAAAAATGAACAAGAAATGAGAAAAATAAAATAAGAATGTTCGATGATGGGTGTGCTTATCCTAATCTTTTGTTTCCTAATACTTTTACAAAATTTCATCAAAGCAAGAATCACCGAACATGAGGCTGAAACCAGCAAGTTTTTTGGTCAAAATTTTGCAGAAAGAAAAAAAGAACATTCTGTCACAAAGTCGTTGTTAAAAAACAAGACAAAAAAACTAAAAGTTTAACAACATCATCACAAATTGCCACAATTGCCTACAATTTGAATATTATCTACTATCATATTTTGACTATCGCCAAATTTGACTAAATGTACTTATGGACAATCACCATTTGCTTTAAATATTCAGC
>Ga0116231_10008251_pt1 | contig 18377 bp, 13 predicted proteins | sample S1TSphgellanicum_2_FD_89695 | JGI IMG/M metagenome (GOLD analysis project Ga0116231, IMG submission 89695) | Host-associated microbial communities from peat moss isolated from Minnesota, USA - S1T2_Fd - Sphagnum magellanicum MG | ecosystem: Host-associated > Plants > Peat moss > Unclassified...
AAAAAAAAAAAAAAAAAAAAAAAAAAAAAAAAAAAAACTTGTTTTTATCAATGTGAAAGTTTAACCCTATGGGTACGGTAAAGGATATATACCAAATTTCAGAATTTGAGATAATCTAAAAACAAACAAGTTCATTAAAATACAAATTTTGAACATTTGAGATAATTTGCAACCAAAAAAAAAAAAAGTTGAATTGGACACAATTTAAAAACACACATTTGAGATAAATTGAAAACAATAAATTCATTAAAAACCCAACATCAAACACATTTAAGATAAAATTTGGAAACAATAAATCTAAAGTTTATTAGGCAAAAATGTCAATACATTTCAATAAATTGGCCCTACCCTTCTCCTAGTTAATTTTTAGAAATAAAAAAACTAGACCTAATTTTGAAATTTGGGCACCTTAGTAGAGGGGGGGGCCCCTTAGAGATTCTTGAATTGGAAATTGTGCCTTAAAAACTACTATGAAGATTAGGTTTTTGAAAGGTGTGCCTCATAGACTATGTACTTTGTAAGGAACTTGCAAATTCAAAAGCAAAAAAGTAAGGTCAGGTTTTTGGGTGTGGGTCAAGTTTGAGCCTCTAAGGTTAGCTCAAATTTTTTTAATAAGAAATTGATCAAGTGATTTGGGAATGATTTAATTCCAAATCAATGTGGGAAGAATGGTATAGATATGTATCTTAGAACCCTTTTTAGGTTTGTTGGTAATTTTTTAAAATTTTTAACTTTTAAAATAATTTATTATTTTTAATTTTATAAATTTGAAATTTTCTAGAAATTACATGCTTGAAATGCCAAAAGTTAATGAGATAATTTATTTGTCAATATTGAAAGTGTTTGGGAACTTGAGAGAGTTGTGTAGGTTATATTTGGGGTTTATTGTTTTCTTTGTTTTCATTACTTGATATTTAATACATAAGTGATTTCTCAATCACTTATTTATCTACATTTAATATTAGCCCCAATGTTTGTTACAATTAGTGGTGGAACATCGTTGCATGCATCCTAAGATGTAACTTAATGGTAGAGTAGAACGAAGTTGATTGGAGAGTAATAGCCCCAACGTTCACTACAATTGATGGTTGCACATTGCATGTGTTTTAGAATGTAGCTTAATGGTAGAGCAAAACAACTTTGATTGGGGAGGAGTTAGAATGTAAAGAGTGAAAACAAGAATTTAAGAAAGGAACATGTTATATCACATTGATTGAACAAGGATAATTGAAAGCACTACATGTGAAAACTTGTTATGGAACTAGGAAGAGTGGGAACCAAAGGCACAACCCAAAGTCTTGGAAAATGCCACAATCCAAGGATGTTGAGACCTTGGATTGTCACCAAAAGAGTTTAATCACACATCACGAATGGTAATCTTCTCAATAGTGGAGTGCACCACATAATTATGGAGTGGTTATATGTTGTATGCACTATAACAATGAACCAAATTTTGCTTAAGTCCCTCCCTCTCACCTTGCCCAAGTGTGTTTTCATCCATAGTTTCAATTTATTGACATTAATTGGAATAAGGTTAGCGTTAAACTTATCTATGGTGACCAACAAAACCTTAATGTTGGTTAAGCAATACTAAATTTGGCACGTGGTTTGAAACACCTCTTCTTGAATTTTCTAAAGTGGGCTTTAATTGCCTTTGGAAACAACATTACATAATCCTCAACTTTGAATTTGTTTTTTTGAATGATGTCATTGTTGTGACCATAAGGATCGTTCCATTAGTTGGCAACTATGAGGTCATGATGCACCTCCAATTGATGTTTTTACAATGTAAGAGCACTTTTCCAACAATGTAAGATGATTTGTGAATACTACTAATATGATTAGTTGGGAATCAACTTGCTCATCAAGATGTGTTGATAATAGGTACTGGGTAAGCAACAATGGATGTAACCCATTAGAATGGTGTAAATTTAATTACCTCCTTGTCTAAATTGTCATGTAAAAAAATGTAATATTATGGACATGTGTTCATCCTAGTCTATTTGTTTCTCATTGACCAATTTGATCAATGAAGTTATTGATTATCTTATTTGTTGAGTTGACATGTCCATTCAATGGGAGATTTTTTTTAAAAAAATTAACAAGTTTTCAACATTATCATGTGGGTAATATGGTGTTGGGTTGGTATGACATAATAAAAAGTGTTTGACAAGGTATCGAATTGTTAGCTCATTGATGAAATGTGCACCTTGATTAGTTACAATTGTCAAAATGGTGGTCAAAATGAGTGAAATGTATTCATTTGGGGATTATTTTGTAGATATTGCAATATTAATGTTTGTCCTCTATGTAATTGCTTCCACCCATTTGTTGGCATGATTGGTTACCACCCAAATGTACCAATTGTAAGGCAAACTCATCATTGGGTGGTACCATTAGGAATGTCAAACCTCAATTTTTTTGGACCCATTGAACTTTTAAAATGTATAGGAAACATTTAAGTAAATATTTTCATTTTTTTTTAATGAGTACATTTATTAGGTTTCATAGATTTTGAAATTTCAATAATGTCAAGAGTATTGTATATTTTGATGTTCCTAATCATTGCATTTAGAAAAAAATTTAGGAATGTAATGTTGGTTCTTTTCCTTGAATTTTTTAGTCATAAACACAAATTTGGAACATGATTTGAGGATTTTTTTTAAAAGAAAATTTTGAAGTCATTCTATTTTTTATTTTTATTGGGAAATTAATTGAGTAAGTATAATTTAATTATGAAATTCCAAAATTAAGGATGTTAATTCCTTAAGGGGGACATTTCTATTAGGAATATAAAATTTTAACAATTTCCACTTTTTACTTCCAAAATATACTTCAAGCCATATATTAAGGCATGCAATGGATAAACATGGGAAAAAAAAAATTATAGTTGTGAAAACATTTCAAAAAACAAGTCCAAAAAAATGATTTGGCCACTTTTAGTTTGTTAGGGAATTCCTTGAGGTGGTTCCCAGCAGTACCACCCAAGGATGGGTTTTCCATGTTGGAATATTGTTGTGCATATTTAATGGGTACCATGAAATCTAAGCCCTACTTCATAAACAATTATTATGCTAAAGTATAGTGACTAATTTAACCCAACTTTATGTGGTTGAATTTCTAGTTAGTTAACATTGAACACATGTTTTGCAAAAATCAACATTTATGTATTTCAAAACTGGCCATTAGTACCCATTGTTTAACATCTTTTTCAATGTTACATTGACAATAATTGTTTTCATGTGATTCCTACATGAAGTTTCTTGAAGAAAATATGTATTTTTTCTAGTTGTAAACAAAGGAAATAATGGTGATCTAGTCCAAACTCAGACAAAACTTCATTTCAAATTATAAATAACTTAGCTTTCTAATAAACATATTGTTTCTATGTTATATCATACCCATGATTAATAATCAACATATCTTGCCAAAATAATGAATTATAGAAAAAAAGGTTTTACAATCCCAACCTAAATATTTTAAAATTTAATAATAATTAATAAGTGCACTAAGTTTCTTAACCCCTTAATTCCTCAGTTAGAAAACATGATTTTTACCATTATTTTCACCCTCTTGGACATAGAAACATATTACCTACCAATTAGAGAATTAAAAAATATGTTGAATTATAGGTTTCTAATGATATGAAACTCATCCCTTTACTTTATTTGGTAGTAAGGGCATATCATTCTACCATGTCGGTGTGGACATTATAATAGTTGATGAACCAAATGTTAACCTTTTGACCATATTGACCATGTGTCAATTGAAGTTGACGATGTCAAGTTGAAGTACCATTATTTTTTTAGACTTGCATCCATGTTCAAGGGATCTATAAAGACATGCATTATGCAACTTTGAAAATCAACAAAAATAACAATTGGCCTAGACTTAATTCGAATAGACATCATGTCATAATTGAACCAAATTATAATGTTGGCTTCACAGAATTTGAAAAAAGCATGTTTAGAAACCAATTATAAGAAAATTTGACAAGATGGAAATAAATAATGCATGTGCAAATATTTTTTAAAGAATTGAGTTCAAATGAAACATAGATGTGAATTTTTTATGAACTAGAGGTTTGCCCAACCTAAACAACTACATTAGCCATGACCATTGTATTGAAACTTGGGGGGCCAATCTCCAAAAGGGGAACCTATATTGTCTTGTCTTAATTTTTAAAATTGCATTTTACACTTTTTGTAGTTTCTAAAAAATGTAATCTACACTATATAGTATTGACAAGTTCATAAAAATGATTGTTTATTGTCATAAGGCACATAAAAATTCATCATTGTGTGACCTTGAAATGAGCCTTTTCAAAATAGTGTTTAGAGCACAAAAAATATCCTTCACATTCACGCACATGGTCTTGATCCATTTGTTCCGTGTTGACTTGTGACAAACACCAAGCATGGAATAATGAACACGGTTGTGTACTTGGGGATGGTGAGGGTTGACAATATATGTCACCCTATGGTCCACCATTGATGCATTTGTTAGAAGCTCGACCATCTAGAATTGGAAATCAAGGTGAGAGAAAGTCTTATTGGGGTCAAGTTTATTGGATGTGGTGGTGTGCATTAATATCAACATGTTGGTCAATGTGGCTTCCAATGAAAATTTTTAAAAATCAATGCCACCACTTGTGAGTGTGCACCTGACATGGATACATGATAGGCAAAGTTGATTTAGAATTTTAGCTTTGTGCATGTATTTTATGCATTATAAATGAAGTGGAAAAGTCGGTGATAATCCTATGCCCATTGACCTCCCTAAAACATGTGACCAATGCTTTGCTAGCCACATGGGATAAATTAGACATGGATAACATGAAAACAATTTTTTTGTCATTCCATTAAAAATTAGTTAAAAAATAAAGTGGTTCACTTTTTGTGTTACAATGAACTTTTTATAAAATGCACTTTATTCAAATACCACAAATGTATGGTAAAATCATATATATATATATATATATAATGGATTAAGATTGCCAACTTGAATAAAAAAATGTGCATAATAATGAAATTCAATAAATATACATTAAACATATAGTAATGAACTTTTGAAGTGGAATCATGGACTATGATTAGTTTGAATGTGCATGAATATTCAAATGCACTTTTCAATATTATTCCATATCAAGATGTATTATAAGGACTTAATATGTGGTACATGTTAGAAAAACATTCTAACAAAATTTGGAATTATAATTTACCAAGCACCGTATCACCATCAGAACCTATTTGATAGGTTTAGAAGGTCCATATATTATTGTATGCTACAATAGTGACTTTTATACATTACCATCATCTCATCAATTGTAATTTCCTATTCATGATGCCATACCTCCATGCTCCATTCACAAATTTCTTCCAATAACCACCTACCCTTGTAAATTTTATCGGTTTGTAACATGTCTTCCTTCTTGACACCAAAAATTGTTTGACTTTTTATCAAATGTAAACACGTTACTATTATTGCAACCTTTTTGGGTGGTAATGGTAGTCAAACAATTTTATTTTTCATAGGTTTGTATTGTTGAGACATGAATGCCATGTGTTTAAAACATGTATGAAACACATATAAGTAGGATGAAGGATTTTCATCCACATTAAAATCTTTCATCCAATTTATAAATGTTTCATCATCATTTTAAACACATGGCATTCATGTATAAATAGTACAAACCTATGAAAAAACAAATGTTGCATGATTATTATTATCAAAACATGACCCAAAAAGTTGATATTTTCAAACTTGTTGTGAAACAGCACTAATGTTATTATAAAATAATAATTAAATAATTTGGATTTGGCCAATTAAATTAAATTATTTGGTTGTCTCTTGAAACCCATATACAAATTTAGACCCAAATTTTTTTTCAATTCCGAAAACTCTAATATGTGCAAATGCATTCAACTTACATGTAAGGTGGAATCACTTTATTATCAATAGTCCCATATAATAACATCATCTCATTCACATATGCAAAAGTTTTTGAACGTATGCACTTGAAGGTATTCCATGGGTAAAAAATGTTGAACAAATGCATCAAACTTGGAATTCTAATGTAGTTGTGAACAAGGGATGGTGTTGGGCCATAAAAATGGTACAAATGATAGATTGAAGGCAACATGATCTTGAAATCAATTTTTGTTTTGATATCTATCCACAATTGAAGTAGGATTCAATGGTTTCATAAGGGCCCATTTGACACACTAGTCAAAAAACAAGTTTCTTTGATTAGAAATTTTAGTACAAAAAGCCCCATTTAGATAGTCGAAAGAAAAATCTTTCGTCATTTTGGACAAGTCAATTTTAACATGTCTGTTATGATTAAGTGGTCATTTTGATTTGCAAGGCAATGGATAATTTGATTGGTCAAATTTAAATTATTTTTAGATTTTTATTTTCAAAAATAAAATTACAATGAATAGGTAGGTACTTGTGGTAGCCTAGTTACCCAATTTAACTTACACTACCAAGCTACCCAACCGAACCTACTTAGCTTAACTACCCAACCTAACATACTTATCAAAGCCCTTTAAAACATGAACATTGTATATTGTAAACTTATGTAATTATATATTATAGTTTAAAAGATAATTAAATATGTAAAATAATAAATAAGAGGTGTATTGGCCATCCGACTACCTAACAACTTAACCTACTATGGTACCTAGGTGCCTATAACCTAGTTAGGGTGTTACCTACCTACTACCTAATGCTTAAATAATAGGTAAATAGGTACCAATGTTGTACTAGTAAGTCCATCTTGACTTACTTTGCTAGTTTGGGTATTTTAAAAATTTGAAAACTAGTTACCATGTGATTCTTAATATGTTTGGGTTTTTTCTTTTGTTTTCCAATTTTGTATGAATATTTTTTTACTTTTCATAATCTTAAATGGTATGAATATCAATCCATTTGGATATTTGTTACCATGGGAATATGAATATTAGTATGTTAAAATTTGAGTTGCATATTACTACAAAATGACATAATGAAAATAACAAATTGCAATTTATTTTTTAAAAAAAACACATATTTGAAATGCAAAGCAACAATGTACTTGAAAATTCAAGAACTAGAAAAACAATTAGCTCCAAATTATTCCTACTACTTGCACTACTTCCACTAAATTGAAATGTGATGTGAAGTATCACTACGAAGATTTTTCCTCTTACCAAGGACAACGAAATCCCAAGAATGGGAATACTAGTAAGAATTATGATTTTGCAAAATGAACAACCATTTAGATAAGGTAGCAACCATGGTAAGTTCAACTGACTTATTTGGAACAACATGGATAAATTCTAAGTATGTGGGTGGGATCATACCATGTTATACAAATATGACATATCCATACTCTTACCATTATTACATACCATGGTATGACCTATATACCAGTACAACATTGGTAGGTACCTACTACCTATTAAGTAGTTAACTACCTATTTATTAGGTAGCTAACTAGTTACTTAGGTATTAAATAATACATATTTATAGGTACCTAGTAGGTATTTAAGTCCATTACTTTGATGGTATTATGTACATAGGTAGAATGTCATTTTTGTTTGTTCAACTTGACTAAATGTCCAATTTGACACGTAATCAAATGGGTCATCATTAATCAAATTGATTAGTTAAAAACTATGACGACCATTCATATGATGGACCTTTAATCAAAATGCACATTTCACCAATAAAAAAAAGCCCATTAATAAACTTGAACAACTTGAAAAACCATGTTTTTCTATTACTGATATATGCAAAACCATTAGTAATGATTGTGCTTCAATTGTGGCCCAATCCACACCACAACCTTTTCCATGCCATGTAATCCATATTCCAACACTTGAAGTTTGACTTTTACCTCTATGTGAACTACAACTGCACAAACAAGTTTAGTCATAATAAAATGAACAAGTTGGATTAGGAACTAAATATTTTATAAGGATTACATTTGACACACAATTTATGTGTTTTGATTTTAAATACCCAATTTAATAGCTTTGCATGTAGTTTTTTAGATTATATATCAATATTGAAACCATATATGACCCATATTATAATAAACATATGAACGTTTTGCATTGAGTTTTATATTACAATCAAACTTATAACTTTACTTTTAACCATGATCACAAATTTTGAATTATATTAATCATTAAGCACATATGAATAGTATAATTCAATATAGAACCACCACACAAAATTCAAAAGGACTTTTGAATGGTTGAACACATTGGCCCTTTTTATGAAGTATGTTAAACCCTACTACAAATTTGAAAACATTTGATAAAGGTTTGAGTAACAAAAAGCACATCCAAATTTTAATGTGTGTTGAAAAATATTATTCGACAAGTATTTTTTGTATGTAAAAGGACTCTTTCAACATAATGAAATTATTCCAAATTCATGGGATCTCAACTTCATGAGTAAACAAACATAATTACAAAAAAAAATAAAAATTCATTGAATACAATTGATGATGGTTTTCAAAAGAGTGAAGATATATTTTTTCATTGCATTCAACAATTGTTTTGGCTCCTTTTATTATGAGTACACCCAAACCTCCCATTCCCTAATTACCTTTTCATCTTTGACTACCTCTCCTACAAGGAAGATATGATTATATATCAAGCTTGGGAATGAATTCAAGTCCAAAACTAGAAATTTGAAGCCCTTGCCATGCACCAAGTCTTCACTAATATACATTGTTGATTCCTCCATGAAATTAAAGTCACATGAGTCATCATGTTCTTAAAACTCTTTTGGCCAATTATCATGCAATTCAGAATTGAAGTCATTACCCCTAAATGCATCATCAATGAATTCCTAATTAGTGGAGGAGAAGTTAGTGTAATTATCCCTAGACCCACATTCAAGTCAATTGAAAATACCAACCCTAATTCATCATGTACAAATTGTGTACTTTGAAAATTGGAGATATTCCCAACTTGATGACGATGTGGGGATGTGGTACAATTTATTTTTTCTATGGTGTATGTTTTTCATGTGAAGTCATTAACATTTACCTATTGGTGGATATAATACAAAATCATGAAGGAATGCCAATAGGCTGAATTTGTGTTTTGGCAGGCATTGAGATGATTCCACTTTGTCAAAATTTCATTTACATGGTGCAATTAGGCTCGAGAATTTTTGTTGAGGTGGTGATTTGCGTAACCATTTTTGTGGATTGGGAGATGCATAGGGGGACAATGAGACGAATTGCTTTCAACAAGGGACAATTACGTTGCAATTCTTGTTATTATATTTCAAGGAAACATAGTTGTTGTTTTCAAATGAGGTAGTAGGGTCAATCACCCCAAGTGTGGCATTAGATCTTATGATTCTTGAAATGATCATATGTGAAATGATAGGAATTTTCACCTAACCACCCTCTAATTACCATCCAATGTGCAATTGATGATATCATTAGGCCACACTATAGTCCTTATGTACCTATCCACCTTATGGAAACCATTTTCATCACTATTTTCACATTGTGGTCCTTAGTTTAGGTGGTCCACAACTTGATGAAAGTAGTGGTAATGCCCAATTCTTTGCTTTTGTGCATCATGGAAATTGTATCACTCCTTCCAACTTAAGCAATTCCCGTAACCACCATTCATTTAGACAACCCAACACAAACTTGACCTCATAATCTATTGCATGTTACACAACTCGTGCTCATGATTTGAAAGCTTGGATGCAAGCTATGGGCAAGGTGTTTTATGGTGAAGGGATGGGTCAATCCATGGTCATATATATCTACATGTGTGCAAAAGCCAATTGAATTAAAATTTGATGTTAGAATTGAAATATGAAACACAATTGAGAAAATTTTGGGATAATGGAAGTTGCCATTCAAATTGAATCTTAAAATGATTAGGTATAATGCTGAATGAATTAGTATTTTTCATTGTTGTTGAAATGAGAATGATTTCTACACTAACGAACAATACCATGTGTAATTCAATTGTTGGCATGGCCTCTTGAAGGATTCAAATTCTTGGATTTGTTTGCACAAGATTGATGATTAACTACAAGCTTGGATTTCGAATGCTATCTCTTGAAACTTTATAATGAATCCATGGCAATATTGTTTGATTAATAGTTTCCTCTATTGATTCATGTACCATATTCATATTAAGAATTTTGTGCACCTTGAACATAGTTGTTTCAATTAATGCCATTCTTTTTTTTCATATAATACTTTAAAGACATATCAAATAGTTGGTGAACATAGATTTTGGCATAATTGCAATTGGAAAAAGTAGGCATGTCATGCAAGAAAAAGTGGAATAAGATGGTCCAAATATTCTATGAGACTTATATTTTTTACCAAGTGAAATTCATGTAGACCATGATTCTTCATTTGCTTCTTCTTGTTAGTAGAAAAAGTAGATACCATTCACATATGTTAGTAGAACAATAAGGGCAATTTTTAGAGTAGACCACTCATAACAATTCTAAATTTCAAAACACATTTATTCTAAAAGGGACTTCAACTTGATCTAGTGGTCCCAAAACTATCAATAAAATTACATTCCCAAACCTTGCAACATTGTTTAAAGGCTACCTTGGGTATCACATTATAAAGATAATACAATCATTATGTATAGGCACGTTACCAAACCTCCTAACATTTTCTTTCCATGTTCAAAAGCTTTGAATTTGTATGAACTTGGTTAATTTGTTTACATGAATATATTGCCCGTATATTATGGAAATGTGTGATATGATTTGGAATGAATTTAATGATGAAAAAAATACTCATAAAATATTATAATGAATGTTTTAAATCATTGTAAGGACTTTTATTTTTGGGAAAATTTTGTAAACATATTTTTACATAACAATATAATAGCAAAATCTTTTTCAATGATAAAACATTTTCAATGATTTTTTTCAACTTAAAGATGAAAATACCCCAAATTTTTTTCAAAATAAACAATCACCCAAAGTGGTAGGTGTGGCTTTTATTATTCTATTTGCCCCCCATTGTTAACATCATCACCAACATCATCATTGTGAACATAATCATGGATGAAGTTCATCCATGAACATTCATCTTCCATCAATGATGAGTAAAATTTATCATGGGTGAAAATACGAGTGGGTGGTATCATGATGAACTTCCTCAAACAATGGTTAAAGAACTAAAATTGGTCAAATAATATTTGTGGGCCTTTTAAAAAATGATTTTAATAATAATATATATTTATTGTGTTTATCCATTGCATGTCAAAGTATGTGACTTTAAGTTTTCATTAGAATAAAAATAGGTTTAGGATTCATTACAAATTTGTATTCCTAATTTTTGTGGGCTTTTTGGGAATCATGAATTTAAAAATTGAAAATTCATAACTAAATTATATTTATTCAATTACTTAATTAAAAAAAACCTTTAAAGTACTTTAAATACACACACACACACAACCCTTAAAATATGTTTTAAAAATGTTCATAACCAAAAAATTCACAAGAATGACCAACATTACTTTCCTAAAAAAATTTGGTTAGGAAATGAGTAAGAACATCAAAATTCAAAATATTTTTTATTTCATAAAAGTTTCAAACTCTATGCAACTTAGTTAATGTAATGAATTAAAAAATAAATTCTTACATTCTTTTAAAGTTTGATGGATCTAGTAAAATGAAAGTGTGATATTCTTTGTGGTACCTCTTAGTCATAATTTCACCTTTTCATTGTTCAATTTCCATCCATTGAATGAAATTCATCCATCATTATTCAATTTCATCCACAAAACAAAAAAGTTCATCCATTAGTGTGAATTTTTCATCCATAATGTGTAGTTAAAAAGATGGTCAAGAAATATTTTTAGACAATGGGCCATATGGAAGTTTTTTAGAACTAAGTCCTTAAATTGATATATATATATATATATATAGATAGTTCCTTTCATTACATTCAATTTATTCAACGTTAGTTTGAAATACGACTTGCACTATAACTTTGTTTCTTTCATTTCATGTTTATGTTTCATGCATCATCAAAATAAAGTTGTATTTCAACTTTTTCTTGCACATTTCATATTCTTGACTTTGAATATTGTGTTTCATGATGTGGGTTGAAGGTGTTCATGGGCATGAAACAATCCGCATGTAACCACGATGATTGGTTATGAATTACAAATGAAGGATCTATTGTATGAAATGAAAATAACAAATTAATAGTGGGATGTTTTAAATCCTAAGTTTATAGGTGCTTTTTTTAATTCAACAAACTTACTTCATTAGAAAAAAAATCTATGCAAAGAATGAAAGTTTAAACCTAGGAGAAAATAGGAAACTAAGATGCAAAACACAAATTCAAAAATCTAATGAACTTTAGGGGCGATCAATTGCAAATAACCAAAAAGGGGGTTGCAAAGGAACAACAATCACCTAGGAAGATAAGAAAACACTTTAAAAAATGAAAGTAAAGTAGAAAAAAGCTCACCTTAAATCAAACAATTTTGGAGCTTCTAAACTAAATAATGTATTGTAAAATCCAAGTGCAAACCTATGTGTTTATTTTTTTATAAAATTTCTAAAGAGGTGAGTGCAATAAGGTGATAAAAATTGAAGGAACAAAAACCCACTTAATAAAATTGGCAATCGATTTGCTAGTTTAAGCAATCAAATGATCCTACTAGAATGCATAAATACCATAGTACCTTGGCAAATTCGGTTCACTCAAGATAACTAAGAAAACAAATTCAGACCACCAAATCCAGCAATCCCATTGGCCTATATACAAAAATTAAATAAAATTTCGGGCCTACACACAACCCTATTCTGCCCATTTTTAGGTCATCTTCTGTTCGGAGGCTTTGAGGACTTACTTGGGCTTTGAGGAAGCATGTCGCTCATGCTTTCTCTGGAAACAATAGCGTGAGGCATTTCTTGATGAGAGATCATCGTTGTTGATGTATGTGGAGGCACAAATCCAAAGGGAAATGGCAGCTTATTTGGGCAACAAGTTGGTGCAAATGGGTACCAAGATTGTGGGCGTGGGGCGGAACTATGCAGCGCATGCCAAAGAGCTTGGCAATGCTCTCCCTTCGGTATGCTACATGTACTATATACCTCCCCATCTCCTGGCTCCCATTTGTTGATGAATCCCACCTTGGAAGATGCTGTGGGTGTGTGTGTACACTTGCATTTGATGTTGTTTGTTTGTTTTTTTTGGGGCGGGGTGGGGGGTATAGCAAACAATTGGATGATGATTCCAGCACAGTTGGGTCTGCAAAGCAATTTTGAATGAGTTTGAGCTTTTGGGCATCATTCTTCTTTGTGTTCCATGACTATGCATACTTCCCATATCCCCCTGCTACATTTGCTGATCATCCAAAACCATGCTTAATTTTTATGTTGTTTTTAGGGTAGCAAGTGATTTTGGAGAATCCCAGGACTATTGGGTGCTTGCCAGAAATTGTAGGATGATTTTCCAGCCTCTGAGTAGTTTCTTTCTTCTTACTGTGATTGTTAGTGCACCTTGATTTATGGCTGCCGAAGAATTCAGAAAACTGGGTTTCATGGTGCATTGCCATTTTTCATTTTCTGAGCTGCGAAATATGAACTTGTAATTTGGTTTGACTGAAGTTTCAAATCTAATGCATGATATGGTGACTTGTGGGAGTATTCAGGAACCACTGCTTTTTTTGAAGCCCACTTCCTCATACATAAGGGAGGGAATGGCAATAGAGATTCCACACCCTTGTACAGCCCTTGACCATGAAGTAGAGCTTGGGGTTGTGATTGGGAAGAAGGGTCGGGACATACCTCAGCATGCAGCAATGGACCACATTTCAGGTACACCCTTTACTCTCGCTCTTTCCACTCTGTCAAATCCATCCATCATCTGTTTGCATGTGTTTTGGTGTTGGAATCAAACCAGTAGGAGAGCCCAATCCAACCTACTCTCATGTGTGGCCACCTAGGATGATTATGAGCTGATGAAATGCTTGTTCTGTTGGTTGGAAATTCCAAGTAATGTGTGAAGGGCTTCAACTTAAGTATTGGGCTTAGACAAGATAATTGTCTCGGTAGAGTTGCAGGCAGAAGATGTTTATACTGAGGAGGCATCAGTTCAGAAACAGCTCAGGGGATGCGGAATAGATTATGCTTAGGACTGAGGTCAGAGGCATGCCCAACTAAGCATCCCAATGTAGATTGCAAGAAGGGGCCATTAGGGTTTGTTGATACATCTGCTTCAGAATTCAGGCAGTTCAACAATTCCAGTTTCATTGATGTGAATCTCTGAATTAAATAGAGGTCACTGCAAATTATCGTTTCCATAGATTTATGTGACAAGACTCTGATGGTGTTGTTGGTTGGCAGGATACGCTTTGGCACTTGACATGACAGCAAGGGAGCTTCAAGCTGTTGCCAAGGTAAACAAAGAAAAGAGAACTTGTGAGGAAGGCATGTTATATTAATACATGTCATTTCATGATTTCCCATGCTCAAGAGTAAACTTCATCTTTGCTACCTTGTGGCAAGGAAACTGCTCTGAATCCATGCACCTATGTTCATTGATCAAGGGGGAACTTCTATGCACCTACAAGTTGGTTGTCTTATCTGGGAGTGTAACTTAATAGAGTTCATAATCTGTTTATTGTCATGGAGATGAATGTTTGGTTGGTTGGTTCCCATGTATTTCTGCAGCAAAAGGGGCTTCCATGGACACTGGCTAAAGGATATGACACCTTCACACCGATTGGTAACTTTGTATGTATGCCCCTTTCCTTCTAATCGACCATCTCTCTGCTCATACTACCTCAGCATGTGTTATATCTACTTCCATTTACATTTCCATTGTAGTGGTCACTGTCTCATGCATATGCAAGTAATGCTGCAGAGTTCTTAATGCTTCTGTGTCTTTGTTGCTATTTTTCTGCTGCATTTGTCGTTTTCTGTGGGTTTTCTAAGTGCTTTTGAGCTTCTATTCTTGGTGCTTCTTTCTCATAGGTAGAAAGTTCAGAAATTTGCTTGAATAATGGTATCCCCAAATGCTTGCTTTTTATTTGGTGTCATACACTTCTGCAGACTTTAGTGATAAATTGAAGTCTTTTTGTCTTTTACTCTTGTGCATTTTTCAATGTTCCACATCACATTTGTTGCAGCATAAGGAACTAACTGAGTTTGGTTTCTGTGTCAGATTCCTAAGACAAAAGTACCATCCTGTGATGATCTGGAGTTATGGCTTGAGGTGAACTCAACATCTTCTTTCTTCCCAGGCTCAAGTCTGTGCTATAGTGGGCATTCATGAACTCAGGGTATTAAGAAACAGTTCATGATACTCAATCTACCCTGAATTGAGAATGTAAGTTGCAGTTCACTGGGAGATAGTAGTCTTTGGTTTGTTCGGGCACAGGAAAATATTTGAAGGTAGGAAGTATATTATGAAGTTCATTTTGTGGTCTCTGTTGGGATCAACCTTGAGAAGGATAAGAGGTATGATTGAGGTTATACAGAGAAGGTTGGTTGATATTGGTTTGTTCCAATTGTGTTCAGCTCAACAATTTAGTACACAACTTGATTGACAGGTGGATGGGAAGTTACGGCAGAAGGGAAGTACAAAGGACATGATTTTCAGTATCCCCGTGCTTATCAGTTACATCAGCAGCATCATGACTCTTAATGAAGGGGATGTTATACTCACAGGTCTATATTCTCACCAGATTTCTTTTGTACAAATTACTTTCAGAAGGAAAGGGAAGTTATCTCATGGTGCAAATGCCTTAGTAAAAATCTCCAAAATTCTATGGGACTCGATATCTAATGTACATTTGTGGCTTCTGAGGTGATACCTAGTAAAGGCACAAAGTCCATTATGCAATAAACTCTGACTCAAATGGGTATGCGATATTGCAGGAACACCATCAGGTGTTGGGCCTGTAAAAGCAGGTCAAAAAATCACAGCAGGCATCACTGGTTTGGTAGAAATGTCTTTTGATGTCAAGTTGCGGGTGTCACAGAGTGCATCTAGATGGTAGCCTTCTCTCTTCTACACTAAGGGGGGGAGGGGGGAATGAGAGATGAGTTAGAAGACCTACAAGAGCCTTTTGTCTTTTGTTCACAATCTCTGCTTACCTTGAAATTTGGAGATGTTCTTATGGCCATGTGAATCAACTGAGGAAACTGAAGCTAGATGCCAAGCTAGATGCACTAGATTGTGGTCTGCCATTTCATTGATGCTACCTGGATTGGAGATCTGTGCAGGGTGTAGATTTGAATTCCTAGATTCCACAATCATTTCCATGTGTCAACACTTCAGCTCAAATAAAACATTACAATCATTTATTAGCTGTTATGTTTTTGGGTTGACAGTCTCTGGTTTGCTTGAGAAGTATTGCTAACAGTCAGACAACAAAACTGTTGGTTACAGTCATAATAATAATCATGGAGATATTATGAATGAGATCTTAAGTTTTGTGCTCTGCTTTGTAAAGTGTCTCATAATTCTCCATCTCTGATTCCATCTAAATGAATTGCAGCATCTGGAAACCTTTTGCCTTTAGATGCAAAGTGCACAAGAAAACCGAGTTGCCCCCTCACTAGCCAATCCAGGAAGGCCTAATAGCTATCATTATCAGAAGCAGGGATCAAACCCTGCCTATCTGTATTCTTGCTGCAATTATCACATTAGCAAAAGAAAGTCCCCCAAGACTTAACAGAGGACATGCATTGCAAAAGATCACAAAAAATTGCATCACAAAAGATCTCAGAACATGTTTGGTTGTAATGCCCTGTTGGGCACAATTTTGATGTTTGGGCCTAATAATCTGACATAAGCCTGTCACAAGTTTGCTGGTTGATGCTGCAAACCGTGAACCTTGCAGAAATCAATTAAGGAAAAAAAAACCTATTGTCAAACAGCAGTCATTGAAGCCCCACTTAGTAATAACAATCAGGCATGATACCACAAGTGTCTATTACCATTCGTAGCATCCCAAGCAAGCAAACGTGTGCAGAGTGAAGTGATGGAAGACAGACGTGACAATCCATAAACACTCACAGCAAAGCTTTGAAGAACAATACCTCCATTTCTCAATCTTTCTCCAAAAGAGAGCACTGAGAAACCCTGTCATATATCTAGCCAAAAATTGGGCTGCTCAGACTCTTCTCAGAGACAGGACAAAGTTTTCCTGACAAACCTAGTTCATCTGATGAATGAGATTATTCAACTTATCCTCCCTATTTCCAGCATCACCAGACTCAATATAGTGGTTGCACTTCTTCTTCAGGCCACCCAATGGACAGCTTAGCTTGAATGGCCACAAAAAGTTGTTGGCCTCCTTGAAATGAGGACCCGCAGTGTAGATCTCATGAATAAGATCCTCAATGCAAATGATGCTGAACTTGCCGAGAGCCTGCAAGAATAAACCCCTTGAGAGTTTCAAAAGCTGGAAATATGTGGCACCATAAACACATCTCAAACTTTAATACAGCTGAATTTCCATTGAGCACTGAGACACATGGATGTGTGCTATGAAACTCAAAACCACTCACCTCCTCAATGATGGAGTTATCAGTCAATGGAGATCGAGCTTTGTTCAGCTTGCCATATCCACGTTTGTAGATCAGCTCCTTTGGGGGGGGGGGGGCATAGCGACGCTGTAGTTCACAGTTCAGACTTACGACTCCAGTTCAGAAAAAAGAGAGAAAAAAGACAACAAAATAAAACATTGGGAGAAGTGCGGTTGAAATAGCCCTAGAGTAGAATCGCTCATCATCGAACGTATATTTATCACTGAACACTTTTCAATATTTTACTCATTCGTTAACCAAATTGAGTGATTTTTGTGTCATTGAACGGGCAAATTGAAGGATTACAAATGTTCTTGAAGTGTAAGAAGTAAAGGAGCAGCCTACAGAACACGTGAAGAGGATGAATGATAGTTTGCTTCAAACTTTTTGAAAAAAATTGCTTTAGACCCTTTTTAGTTCTAGCCTCATATTTTTGTCAATTTGAGTGATTTCAAACCTGATGGGTACATCAACTAAGGCTTTACAAAACTTCTTTGTATTTTAAAAGCAAAGGTGCAATGACAAAAAAGTTTAAGCTTAAAATTTTAATATGTTTTAATTCACTCATCATTGAACACTAAGCCCCCTTACACCAAATATCTCATAATTTCCACATTCATTAATGAAATTGAGCAATTTTTGTGATGTTGAAAGCACTAGGTGGAGGGTTACAAGGGTTACAAATGTTTTTTAAGCTTCAAAAAAAAAAAAAAAAAGTGTAGGAAAAATTTGTAAGGGTTCAACTTTCTTCAACTTCTTAAATGTTAATTCACCAAAATAATTAACAAAAAATAAAAAAAATAAAAAAAAAAATTAAAAAA
>Ga0116231_10008252_pt1 | contig 18375 bp, 9 predicted proteins | sample S1TSphgellanicum_2_FD_89695 | JGI IMG/M metagenome (GOLD analysis project Ga0116231, IMG submission 89695) | Host-associated microbial communities from peat moss isolated from Minnesota, USA - S1T2_Fd - Sphagnum magellanicum MG | ecosystem: Host-associated > Plants > Peat moss > Unclassified...
CGGCATTGTGTTGCGAGCTCGCTCTTGCGCTTCTTCAACTGTCTGTCAAAGAGCACTGTCCCGCTTTGGAGTTGTTGAGGATGGAGCTAGGATTAGGAGGAGGACGAGGACGAGGAGTTCTGAGCACCATCAGAGTACATGAGCTTCATGAGCTCCTCCAACAAGCTTTCTTGCCATCTCCCCATCCTCCCTAAACTGTAGCAGCAGCAGCTCCTGAAACTGGGATACCAAAAACATCCCCCCAAAAAAAACTGTGGAAAAGAAAATCAAAAATTCTACCTGCAACTCATCTCTTGCACTTGTGTCAATAATCAAAAGAGAAAAAAAGAAATCACTCTACTCTAAATAAATTAGTTAAGAGAGCTCAAGAAGCAACTGCAAATCAACCTCAGAAGAAGAGGAAGGAGAAGAGTGTGGATCAAAGCAGCTGCTGCAGCAGCAGCAGCAACATATCATTCTGCAATGAATGAAAAGTTGGCTGCAAATTGGGTCACACTGGAAAGAGAAACAGATTGAGCCAAAAAAAGGAATGTAATAAGTAGCACTAAACTCCACTTTTCTTTAAATAAGAACATCTCCAGAGGTGTGAAAGATGGGCTTACAATTCTACTTTGGATATTACAGCTCTGTAGCTTTTCAAATACCATATTAGCTACTACATACCTTGGCAGCTTCAACACTAATTATCAAAAATAATTATATTATTTTCAGAATTGTTGAAATGGACCTTCTCTGACTTGGTGTTACAGAATTATTTTCATGAAATTAAAATATATATTTTTTCAGAATTAAATTAAATTAAATTAAATTAAATTATTAATTAATTTTTTTCATGGGAGTTCTTGCACTTTGTTTTTTTGCAACTGGGAGCAAGAAGGGGTACTCTTTTTTTTTTGTTTGGATAAGACTTGAACCAAAATCCAGTATTTTGTTTTTTCATTTGTTCCTTGCATTTTTTATCTTTGTCTTCTTCTTCTTCTTCTTCTTCTGCCCCTCCCCCGCAAAGACAAATGTGTAACCTATTGCTCCCAATAAAAGGGGTATTTCCTGCAGACAAAAGGAATTAGGTGTAGGATTAGGCCCCAAAAGTGGGGGGAGGTTCCTCAATTACTGGGCCTAGGACTACTACTAAGCCCAGGTTTAGGATCCCATGTGGCCTTGCATTTTGGGATTGTTACCCCCACCTGGTGTGCCTTACTTACCCATTGTAAAGCATGAGACAAGTGTTATATCATAAGCCTAAACAAACCTAAATCACAAGGTGGTAGGAGCAAAAGGGACCTTGTGTGGTAGGTAAGGCCTAAGGGATGAAGAGGCATTCTTGCTAGCAAGAGTCAAGGATGGGCCTAAATTTTGGGAGTGCCCCCTTCCAAGGGCCTTATTGAGTGTAAAGCCCGATGGGGCAGGTTCTTACATGTGGACTGAAGGAAATTACGAAACATAATAACACGTAGAGGGTACCTTGTATGATTTAAGGCACCGGCGATTGACCCTAGCAAATTTCCAGGAGGGGCATATGGTGGTCCAAGAGGCCCTTTGAACCTACCTACTAATAACTAGGTGTAAGAAGAAACTTCAGGTAGGTGTTGTGGTTAGCTAGCTAGGGAACTTAAACCCAATGAAAAAGTGCTTTTCCATCCATCCAGCCATCCATCCCTCATGGTGGGCTGGTGGGTTGGGTTGTTGTAACTTGTTGGTTGGCTTCACTTGGCTGAAAATCTGGGGGGGGTGAATCTTGGAACTTTTTTCTGGCTAATTATAAAATCATCTAACTTTTTCCTCAATTTGTGTGTGTGTGTGTGTGTGTGTGTGTGTGTTTCATGGAAGTTTTTCTTTGGAATAATAAAAAGTCTTTGCAAGGTTCATCACATCATTTGAAGAAGCTTGCACGTCCACAGAAACCCACAAACTCTTTCTTCCTATTTATATACTCTTCGTGAATTTTACAGCAAAGATGATGATGATCAGGATGATCATGTATTCAACAGAACATATCCCCAAACTTTTGTTGCTTTCTTGTTTGCAGTGATGGGTTTGCTTTGCCAAATTCCATTAAACTACAAAATGGGAAATAATAACAACAACAACAACAGCTGTTGGTGTTCTACTCCCACTTTTTTGCCATCCTCACCGGACCCACCACATACAACACCTCCCACCTCAAGATTTGCTTGTGGGTGGAGGAGATAGATAGATGTGTTTGTGTGTGTGTGGAATCCAATAAGGGTTTTGAATTGATCAGAATTTTAAAATGAGCATGGAAATTGATTTTTTAGTTTTTGAGAGTTAAAATTTCAATTGATTTTTGAGTTGCATACAACATGTGTAGTTGCATAAGACAAGTTGCAAAAAAAATTAAAAAATTATTAAATATTTTTTTCACAAAATTTTTCATTCAATATGGATTTTGCAAAGGGTGAAAAATAAAGAACAATGTTGGATGGGTATGTTCATTTCGACATGTCTTTTTGGAATTGGTCGCAAAGTTTCATTTCATTTTCATATTTCATTGTCAAAATGTTCTACGAATCATGGGTGCAAACATAAATATTGAAACATTTTCACATATCACATGTTTAAATATATTTACCTGAGTAAATCAAAAGCCATTAAACCATTTTTTTTTTTTTCCAAATTATAATTTCAATATACAAGTGATCTCATTATAACTTTGTCAAATTACATAACCTTGTTGGTAAAATTATGATGATTTAGTTCATGACACATATGTGTGTAAGTAAAAACATCAATCCATTGGTTCATTCAATACCTCAAAATTTGACATCCCATACTTTAAAAAGAAAAGTTAGAAATTTGTATTAAACCATGATATCTTTCTTCTTAAGTTAGACATCTATTGTGGGTGGGTCCCATTTTTCTCTCCCTCACTCCCTCACTCCCTCCCTCCTCTCTGCCACCCCTCTTTAGCATCATCAGCACGTTTGCACTGGCGCTTGCTTGCTTGCTTGCTTGTTTGTTGTTGGCTCCTCCACACACTACTTTTATGGATGCAAAGCCTAGTGCTTTGCACAAACTTCCAAGTTCTTGTGGCACCACAGCAGCAGCAGCAGCTACAATTGATCTCTCTATCTCCCTCTCTCTCTCTCTCTCTATTGTTAGTGATGTATTATTATCATGTATTGTATCATCCTCTTGCTCTGGCCACTTCACAAGTCCATTGATGAATCCTGGTTTTGGGTGTGTGTGTGTGTTGTGGTGAAGAAGAAAGAGAAAGTCCTGTCTTCTTCTACATGCAAAGCACTCCGAGACAATTTTTCCTAATGTAGTATTTGGAAGGTACTCCTTGTATCCGTAAAATAAATACCTTATCCCTCGTATTACACCTACTCCTTGAAGAGTGGGAGGGATCTTACTCCTACTTGTAGGTCTAAGATCCAAAGAGTAGGATACCTAATAGCCCCGAGGCAATGGGTTTTACTGGAATAAGGACCCGCATGACACAACGTCGAGGTAGGCCCGATTATGGTAAAGCCTATTTGCTGAGGGCTTTATTGAGCATAAAAACCTGAGTTTTTTAATTAAAAAATTACCCATAATACCTGGTAGGTATCATGGGAAAAAAGTTTTAAATGAGAGGTAAAATTGTGCTCTGTATTTGCGACCTCCAAATGCACAACTTGTTCATGATGAAAGGGTTTCCCTTGTCACCAACAAAGTTTGCACATTGTGTGCAAGAGCTTCCCAAAACTTTTTGCAAGTTTGTTCTCTTCTTGCTGAATGACTATTTGATGCGATGGTGTGTCACATGTTTGCTTTGAAGTTTTGTTTTCCCCTCATCATACTCACCATGGCTTGAGGCTTCAATGCACAATGTATCATTGTGCACGTTGTGCAATGTGTAGTAGTTTATTATGCAGCTCATGAATTAATCTTTGATGTGTCACTTACATATCCTCAAAGTCCTCATTCCATTGTGATTCTTGCTTTCAACATGCCAGCAGCCTAGGGGAGCACTTGCTTGGTTTTGAAGTTTTTTTCAAACATATATGTTTTGTCATGGAGCTTCAAGATTCATAGAGTGTTTTGATTTATGACATTTTGTTGAAACATTATGTGGGATTTAATGTTTGTGAAGTTGGTGGTCATTGACAATGGATTGTGGAGTTATGATTTCACAACTAGAATGTACAAGCTTTCTCCACTTCTTGTGCTCTATGTGGTTGTAGGGTTTTGTTTGTGTGTAAAATGGAAGTGAATAAGGTGTAACAAGTTTCTTATTGAGTTTCAATTCTTCCAAATTTGTTTTGCACTTTGTGCAATGTGTTAAACATTCCAAAGTTAGCATGTAGTTATTTAAACAAATTGAACAATGTGATTTTGTGAAATTTGGTGAATTTGTTAATTCTATGTGATTTGCCAAGTTACACCATTATTCTTAATGCAAGTAAATAATGCACTTTCATTTCCTTTTGTTTTTTGTATTTTTTGCTCATATGTAGATGTTGAAGATTTGATGCATGCCATAGGGGAAGTACACACCATCTCAAAATGATTTTGTGTAGGATCAACATTGAGAATGGGTTTGTTTTTAGAATGAAGGCCCAATGCAAGGCAAGAATTCAATGGACCAAAATTCGTGGAATGGCTGCATTGAAGGTTTATGTGGCATAAAAGTCATGGTAGAATTATAACAATGAAATTTTGTTTGAGAAGGAGAAGAGGCACCTTAAGTGAAAAGTTCCACAATTTATAATACTTATAAGGTTCTTCAAATTTGAGGAACTTTAGATGTAAGGTGCTTGTTCTATTAAAGAAAAAATATTAGGGAAGGAAATCACCCTCCACATACATTACAAAAAACATTTACTAGTTTTTTTTAGAAGCATGTAACACCATTAGGTGATGTCAATGATCGGTTTTGTGGCAAAACCCATCACACGCATCCTTCTTTTCAAAAGTGGATTCTCCAAAAGATGTAAAACTATTTTTTTTGGTGGACTAACCTAAGTTGGCTACAACATGAATGCCAAACACACATGTTGGGGACTATGTTGGCCTGATTTGGGAGCTTGTAAAGCCACTACCACCAACCTAGGTTGAAAGCTAATAAACAGAAGGGGGACAACCAAAGCCTCATGTTGGGTTTAAATGGGCCCTTTCACGACTTTGTGAATAGATGTTTGGAGGCTTAAAAGTAGGGCATTACTATGCATAAAGCAAAAAATGACCCTTGTATGGAAGCCCCTTACAAGGGTATGGAAGTGCCTTATGAAGCACCTTAATATAGGGGGCATGCATGTGTAAGGCATGTTCATACCATTTATTATTTTTTCATTTTTGCAAATTAACCAATGGGGTCAATTGTGAAAATCATTTGGTACAAAATTGGCTAAAAGTTAATTTAGGTAGGAGCCCTATTTGCCTTCATTGCTAAAATTTTTTTATTTCAATATGCTTGCCCCTAATATTCTTAAGGTGAAAATTTTAGCCTTTCCTTTATATTCAAAGGTGCTAACATATGGTTATCATTTTAAAATCCTTAGAGTTTTCTGGCTATTTTGATATTGCACATTGGGGCTTTTGAATGAAAAGTTAAATTTTATTTTTTTGAAAATATCATTTATTTGTGCCAATTTGTACTATTTAGAAAAAAAATCTTTGTATGAATTCACATGTGCAAACAAAAATTGAGAAGATTGAATATCAAGAAGTCAACCACCAACTTTCACAAGCAAACCCAAACACTTGCAAGGGAATCAAATCTACAAAATTGGCCTTTCCAACACAAGTGGCCTACAAAGTCAAACCAAATTACCATACATTTACAACTTCAAAAAGCCCACCAAACATAAACCGTTGCAATTAAACTATGAAAAGTCAGTAGACCATGTTGACAAGATGGAAGCCAAGATGTAAAGCAACCATTGAATTCAACAAAAATAGAAACATAAGCCATCAAGCTTCTACATTTGTGAAAATAGGCCCAAAAAGCCCATAAAACATCCTAACCATCATAACAATATCAATGGCATGTTATTTTCCATTACTCAATGCTATCTTCATATGGGAAGTTTTGCAAAGTATAGAACTATTGTACAAACATGTGCGCAAGTGGTAGATGGGCAGTGAGCCTATTATGAAAGTTTGACTTCAAAGAAACAAAATAGAAAAACATCTATTGTCCTCCACATTACTTACTATTTTCACCATGGCCAATTCATTTAGTTTCACATATTCTAAGAATCTAAAAACAAGTACTTCAAATGTTATCACAGGGCATCACATTTTGGTTAAAGGATTCAAGTCAAAAAGGGGCACCATACATTCTATCGCATTTGACTTCATTGTGAGCTTGAACACACCTTGTTAGGAATCAAGGTCACAAGTACTGAAGAGCTTTACCTATGAAATATTTTGCTCATCCACCTTGTGGGTTTTGGCATAGTAGAAAGTCCTTTTAATAACATAAAAGTATTTGGCAAATGATGCATCACATTCTACTTGCATCCAATATTGGGGATACACAATCCCAAGAGCATCCATAATGCCATTGGTTAGAAAACTAGTTTCCAGTTCTCAAATCAAAATTTCTCCAACCTTTGTTAAAACACACAAAAATCATGGACTTGTGGCTTGCACAAAATGAAAAGAAAATCAAAGGATTGGGGAAAAAAAATGTGAACAGTAGAAGGGAGAAAGTTGCAAGGCTTACCTATGCACTAGTTTTTCACCAATGATTGAACAACAACAAATAGATCTTGAATCACCACTAAAGACAACATGGTCTCCAAATCTTATTGGACTACCCAAACTTGTCAACCATATAGTTCAAAGGCCAAATGTGAAACTCCAAAATTCAAATAAGGTATTCAATGCATATAAATGTGCTCATGTTTAAACTTCAATAATGATTTGAAGGCCCAAAAAGTATCAGTAATGAACTTGGAATTGATCACAATACATATTATAAACATTTGTTTGATAAACCTTGATGGCTCCTACCATGCCACACAAAAGCACATCTTTAAATTGTGCAAACTTGATGAAAACGTGCACAAATTCCAACAATGGTAAAATGCAAGCAAGTTCAAACAAAATCTAGAAGTCACAAAAATGTTCATAATTCAACATTGCTTACTAGTTTTTAGGGTTTTTTAAGGCCATCTTCACAAGGAGAGTCCTATATTTTGGTGAAGTTCAAGATATTTTTTGGTGAGGTTCAAGATAAATATCCATCTTGTTTTAACATTCCAAAAAAAAATTTCCCATCTATTGCCATGAGCTTCACAAGCTTTGTGAACTTCAAGTGTCTTTTAAATGAATGAAAAATAAGAATATAAACATTGCAACAATTTTTTTAAGTGTATCACCAAAAGTAGTCCCAACAATGTTTCAACCACCAAATTAGAGTGATGGGTCCTATAATGGACCCCAATTGAATGAAAAGCACATGTGTCATGCATTTATTTTGCAACACCATTTTTGTGCTTTGAAACACATTAACACCATCTACCCCAAAAAAATGAACTTTAAAACAATTTGGTTTATTGGCAAACTACCACCAATCATCAAAGCCTCCATAATAACCTTAGTCAAATTATGACACCCAAATCCTTCAAGCACCTAATTCAAAGAGATGAACTTTGGAATCCTTACATAATTTTACATCGCATAACAATGAATAGATAACCTAGATTGGTTGTCAACTATAATTTTTTATCACAACTAATAACAACATAACAAGTAGCTCCCACTATTACCCTATTTGCTTTCATTACTTTTTAATGCATGGATTCTACCATTTTCCAACCAAATCTATTGGTCTAGTGCTTCTTGTTATTTTTTGGCATTATCAAGAACTCAAACAAAAACTTCATTGTTTCATATTTCATCCTTGCTAAAACAAATGTAAAATTGTGGCAAATTGCACAACTTTCCTTGCCTTGTCTCCTACCAACCCATTTGTTTTGGGCAACAACACTCTCATGGCTATAGGAAACATTCAATTTCTAGTTTTTGGCATGCTTGCAAAATTTGGAATAATACCAATCCCATTTCTTCACATCAATCCCAATATTCTTGTTTTTCTTCTTATGTCACGCATGCTTACAAAAAGAATCCCACTTAGGAACAAGTAACATATCATTCCCTTCCAACTCATTGCAAATATTGCATTTGACAATATGCAAGCTACCATTTGAATTTAAAGACAATTTTGTGCACAAAATTTTTGCAACCCAAGAGTTTTAAAACTTTTAAGTGGCATCAAAATTCCTTTTTTTGATATCTAGTTTGAACTAGACATTCAACAAATCTATTTCAAGGTGGGAACATCATCACTTGTAGGACCTTCATGATTTAGATCATTTGAAAGATCAATATTGCATGGAGAAAATAAGGGAGGGGAACATGCAAAACAACCACAAGATGAGGAAGCTACATTGGAATCATGTATGACAGTAGGCCCACCCACAATGAAGGTGTTCTTCTTGGAATAAAAGTGTTTGAACTTGGAAGATTGTGGGAATAATGGGGGCATTGTGAAAGGATTGGACTAGGGAGAATATGGGTTTTGGACAACCACTAGAGATAGAACAGAAGGTTAAAACTAGAACAATATTTTAAAAACCAAAACTAAAACAACATTCAATTCTACTACAATTTTGTAATGTAACATTTCACATTGCACACTACATTTATATATGACATTATTGGAATGAATAGAACAAACAAGGAAGGAGGTTCAAACTTCATAAACCCTAGTCAAATTGCAACACAATTCAAATGAAAAAATATACAAAGAAGTAGGTTTAAGCTTGGTAGCCCTTGGTCAAATCACATTAAACCTTACACAAAGAAAAAAAATTTTGATTTGTTGTAGTTGAATCGCATAAAATCACATAACATTATCACTCATGATTGGTTTCATGTCAAAATTCAATATCAAAAAATTGCAAGTTCCTATTATTTCAAGTAATGAAAGAACCAATGGTTTGCATGCAAGAATTATGGTTTTATAGTCAATTTTATTTTGTGGGTGACAATGGAAATTATATATCAAAACCAATTCTCTCATTTTTTAAGAATGTCAGTTATGAAATTAAAGAACCGCCTTGATAACTAGTGAGAATTTGGTGCCATTTATGATGCCCATACAACATTGGCTTGAACTTTGAAGCCAAATCAATTAGTTTGAACTTGAATTGGAATCTTAGAAACCAAATTTTCCTTGAATTGGAAACCCATGACACAGATGATGAGACCTTTGAAGGATCATCCTAATAGATCATGGTTCTTACATCCTTTGAAGATAAATTTGCTGAAATTTTCCTATAAATTTCTTTTTCCTTCTCATCACCATTAATTCTAGTGACAATGTTTCATTGGAACTCGTTTATGTAGGATGGGATTTTGGTGATCATCATTGTCACAATTCCAGAGCCATTCCATATTATAATTCGTCATGGACGAATTTTTTTTAGAGTCATTTCTTGTTGTTTATGTTGCACCCTTTCAATGTTTTTGTTTGTATCTTGTTTTTTTTTTTTTTTTCATTTTTTCATTTTTTTATTTTTTTTTAAATAAATATTATTTTTTTTTTTTTTTTTTTTTTGTTTTTTTTTTTTTTTTTTACATTCTTTCAATTTTTAAATTTCATTTAAAGAAATATTATTATTTGATTTATTTGTATCTTGTTTTGAACTTATTTAATAAATCAGACTTTTGTTGACATTTTGCCTACCAAATCAAGAATGGAAAAAAAAAATTGGAACAAAATGACATATAGTGAAATTTATAAAATTTTATCTTTTGAAAAGATAAATTTGATTTAAAAAAATTACAAAAAATAATTTAATCATTGTCAATGGTAGTGTGAAGCAACGTGGAGCCCAAATATATCTGGTTTGACAAATATGGGACTTATGCCCCCAGCATTGCAACATTTCCTTGACTATGGTTGTGAATTCCAAAGGATTGGTTTAATGGGTTTAATACCAAATTTGTAATTTGTAATTTATACTTGGACATAGTTTGTTCCATCCAATGTTGGAACTTCACAATATTTCATGTTTCAAATGTTGAGGTAACAACAAAAATGCCCACCATGAGTTTAGGTACAAGGTTCTAATTGATGTTTGGTTTCCATCATTGACTTTTAAAACACAACTTTCACTTTTGGAAAAAAAATGGTACCAAATTGTTAAGAGGATAAAAAAGTTTTTTTATTTGACTTGGGACATGGTGGGTTTAATTCATGTGTTGGTGTTTTGGAATGTCATAAAATGCAATTACAATTTCCAAACAAATTTGTCATTGGTATCCTAATTTAAGTACTCAACAATTTTTGAAATGTAAATCTATCAATATTAAGCCACTACAAATCACTCAACCTTTTTTGAAGATTACAACCCATGTAGGGTGATTAGTTGATTTAATGACCTTTATTATAGGCAACTTGGCTATTATAGTAAATAAAAAATTGACATCTAGCTTAGTGATGAATTGAACCTACAAATTCCTTGTGAGGTGACATCGAACCTCATAGCAATTGAAATTGAGCAAAATATTCTTTTTTCATGCATGATGCTTCTTCATGATTATTTGATGATCGAACATCCTTTATATGTAAGTTAGTTCTAATAGTTTTTTTGTGTATAGTTTAACATTATTGTTAGTGAAAAATATTTACATCATTGTTGTTGGTCTATTTTCAACAAATTGAATTCAATAATGGACCAAACTAAACTAATGTTGGCAATGGGGGGAATGTTCAAAGAAGTTGAAGAGACAACAAACATGGTTGACACAAAGCCATTGTTGTCAAATGTCCACAAGGAATTAATGTCTAGTCTCCATGATCAACACTTTCCTCACCCCCTTCCTTTTCTTGCAATTATGCCTCCAACTCTTCTTTTCACAACAACAACAAAAACATTAACCTATTGGCATGTGGCTAAACAAACTAAAGAATGTTAGATATAAAGTCATCTTGTGTTGTGAATGGGGAAACAAGGAATGAACACCATTTCTCCGTGACAAACATGGCAATGCCATACGATTTTGATGAACCTTGATGATCACTAGATTGCATTTGGAAAACAATATTTGGCACAAAGTTGTAATCTTTGTTTGAGAAACATCTTATAAGAACATCATCAAGATCTACACAATGTTGACTTACATGGTATTTATTTTGGATAATGTGACTTGATGGGTTGTTGCACAAGAAGAAATCTTGTCCATTTGCACTAGCCATGAAAAATTCATCTCCACCTTAAGTCCAAGTTCTTGAAATACACTAAAAGACTTGGCTACCATAGTGTAGCAATTGTTAAGTGACCCAAGAAAATCTATTTTGTTGTTGCATTTTGGATTAGAACAACCAACTAGGAGTTTGTTTTTTTTAGTGACAAGGCTTTCAAATTAAAAGGATTAAACACTCTACGAGGATGCAAATTAATGTTTCTATCAATGCAAATGGTTGTAGAGAATGATTGCATTTGCCGTTTTTCTTGGACTTGGAATGACCTTGACATTCTTGGTATGTTGCCCCGAACCCTAATTTATGATTGGCAATTTGATAGAGGCTTAGAATCAAATATTGTTGTGGGTTTTGGAACAAAGTTGTGAAACTATGGATCAAGAGGTTTCTACTTTTCAAAGAGAAAGACCCACCATCCATAATGAAAAAAAAAAAAATTGGGTAAGAAGGTTTCCATGTGATCCCTTTGTGATGAAGGATTTTGAGAAGTGCTCTCATTTCAATTGTGGGAGCATGATGCATCCATGTGGGTGTTAAATTCCTTTGGGAGCAATGTAGGGGTGGGTCAGGTGTTGTAAGCATTGTTTGCTTGTGTCAAATGAAGGAGAAGGAACATTTGATATGTTTTCTTCACTACCGCATTCTAAATTGGTCGTGGGCTGGATTTGCGGTGGGTGGATAGTCCATGACAATGCTAGTCTTCCCCACTAAGTTTGCCGTCACATACAGCTTTGGAAATTTGTTTGCCATTTCAAGGTTAGTTATCAAATCCACAATTCAAATCTCTTACCACATGACCTTCTGCTAGAAAGATTTACATATTGGATGTCTATCTTTTCTTCTTTCTAACTCTCAAGAGGCACATCATGGTTTTTTGAGTGACATCAACCAAAAAAAAAACAAAAGTCATCGGTCTGAATTTAGGGTTAAGAATAATCACTTCATTTGCACATCATCACAGAACTCAGCCATCCAGCAAGGTATATGTTGCATCCAGCAAGATGTGTGTTCCAAAGATTTGTATGTAATGGACATTTCCTTTTGGCAATCATAAGGTTGTTGTTTGCTCACTAGAGTTTTTAGCACATTGGAAATTCTCAACATTTTGTGATTTCTATATAAAAAAATTGTCACGTTTGGAATTCAACGTTTTGTGGTTTCTTTTGAAGATTTTGTACAATGTTGGTGCATGGGGTCAATACAGCACAATGTTTCTGTTAGGCCCTGCAAGACAATTGAGAACCATGTGTGATCCTGAACGCCGGATTGCATGCACAATCTACTTTTGTAGCCTTTTCTTCACACTGTTTTCTGCCCTCAAGGTACACACTCCAATTTCCTAGCACCAAATTCTATCATCAGTTTGATCTATATAATACATCAATAGTGTAGACATGCGCCTAAATCTGAAACCAACTCGAGGTTGCAAGCATCATTTCTGAAGCTATGGGTATGAATTGCAACTAACTAACTAACCTATGTGCTGGTTTGATACTGCAGCTCAGAGTTTTCATCTTGACAGTCATGGCAATTTTAATGGAGTTGTGCGCAGTTGCATGGTGAGATTTCCAAACTGCACAGTAATGCATACGAAGCAACAAAATTCGATTAGTGGAGGACACTGCAAAAAAAATAAAAATAAAAATCAAGAAATAAATTCTCTTAAAAAAATCACATGCAAGTAGCGCTTGACCCAATGTCTGCATTGATCTGCAATGTACACTAACAATAATTATCAGCATTAACAAGATGCTGCTGTTGCATGAATCTAACTACCTGTAGTACCTGCCTGATATGCAACACTCATGAATGGATTATTATTATGGGCTCAGGTATGCATTGAGTTACATACCATTTGCTCGAGCCCTGGCAAAAGCATGCTTCATGTCATGTTGGCAAGCTCGAGGTTAGTAATACAATAAATCGGCAGCATCTTTGTAACCCACTGTGGAACTTGGACAATTTGATGAGCTGATTTTGCTCATGAGCTTTCTTTTACATTGTACACTACAAGAGTTTATGGGTTTAGGTAATGATAATAATCTTCAAGACCACAATGATCAGTGAGTGGGGGGGCTTGAGTAGCCTTGGCACAAAGACATAGTCAATAGCAGTGCACACAGAACATTTTCAGACAAAATTGGTTTGTGCAATTTTTATAAAAGAAAGATGAAGACTCATCTGTGCCAGAAAGGAAGTTGTTTACAAAAGAGAAATGTTGCAAAGGGTCCATGAGCTCACACAACATACCATCTTGGCCACCATCATGGAATCCACACAACTGCATCCAGAACTCATCACATCAGTGACTAGACTATGGGTTCACTTCAAAAATTCCAGTGGCAAAGGAAATGAAGAGGCCTAGCCCATAGTGCAACACTGACACTGAAAGATACCACTGCAACTGCTCTTCTAATTCTACACCCAGATATGTACAATATGTAACATGTCATGAACTTGCAGAACCTTTTTGAACACAAATTGCATATATTTACATTGATGTTAAGGAATGTGCAGAAAGAAAGACAGTGGGGCAAAATCCAGGATATCCAAGCAATGCAACTACTTAGATGCGACAGTTACCAAGACCCTCATATGCACACACCCATCTGCACTTACAAAACCCAACAACAACAGAAGCTCCTCAACCTCTGTGCATGGTCACCAATAAGCAACAAGCTGATCTTCCAACTAACCCACAATTTTGCTGATGGATATCTGAAATTGATAACACATGACATGGTTTTTCTGCTGTGTTTGAAACATGAGTTACAGAGCAAAGAAAACCATCTACCAAACAAGTCATTTCTCATCTCACCAGAATTCTGGAACTCAGATTATCCAAAGCATTTTTATTAGCATGTGAAGGGTCTGTATGGGCATTGATGCAGTACAGTTTTCCTCCAAATGATGCTGGGTCCCTTTAACAAGAGAGGGGGTTGAGTTCCTCCCTTCACAGGCCCTAGCAAGAAATACGAAAACAATGTGTCTGAATCTGCCTTCTGCTGCCCTGCAGAGGTAGGTAGGTCAATTGAGAAAACCTAGGGTCAAAATCCCTCATCATTTTGTTGCAGATATTCTGTTATTGAATTTGTCAAAACAAACTTAGGGCGTTGGATACATCCATTTCTGCAAGTCAAGAAGATCTTGAGTCCATGAAAAAATATTGTGCACTACAATACAGGATATTTTCAGTGAGGAGCACCATTAATCCTGTGTTGGTTGAAGCTGCATACTTGATAGTTTGTTGCAGTGATCAGCAACATCTGCAACTGACCATGCATCCTCTACATTCAGATTTCCTGCCAATCCCCACAAAAGGAAGCCTAGGGTTAGGGTTTAGGGTTTTCAACACAATTGGTTTTCTGTTTCACCCTGGGTGCAATTCCACCATCTAACTGAGTGAAAAGTCTACACCTCCCAGTTCAACAAGAAACCTATAAATCAGGAATTCAACAGAAGCAAATGACTAAAAGTTCTTGGCAGAAACCTACCACAAAAGCAGACAGCAAAGAAGATGCACATCTTCAGAGTGGAGACAATGACTCAAAAGCAAATTTGATGAGAGTCTAGTTTACTGCTGCTGCTCACAGCAAACTAAATAATAAAAAGCTTAAAAAGGAAAAGGTGAGACCTATTTTTTCTCGCCGCAGAGCTGTGAGATGTGCATAACTGCAGTATCCACAAAAAACATAGAATACAACCATCCTTATTAGCATGAGCATGCAATCCATTGTGAAAACAAAATAGAGACCAACTCAGAAGCAGGTTTGCACAGTAAATCTCAGATGGGAACTAATGATGAAAGACCACATTTCAAGGACAGCAAAGGAGTCACCTGTCAAGGGCCTGTCCAAGGTCTGCACAAAGAGTCCGGACATATGTTCCTTTGGAGCAAATCACGACAAAATCAAGGTCTTGCCTGAGGGTAAAAGCAAAGACCACAGTTTATATTAGTGCTTCAAGGTTTTAGCTCAAGAAACCAAAAAGTGAGAGTCTGAAGGAGAGAGAGAGAGAGACACACACAGAGAGAGAGAGAGAGAGAGAGAGAGAGAGAGAGAGAGAGAGAGAGAGAGAGATAAATGACTGAAGAACAAATGAGCAACTAGCAACTATTGTTTAGACTCTTTTGCTTGCAGTCTGAGAAAACTGGAAAGGAAAAAAGACATCCAGAACTCCCATCATCATCATCAGGTGAAATCGAATAAGACCTATTGTCTGAGTTGCGTTCAAGGTGAAAGTCATAGATAGTCACTGGTCGTGGTGGCACTGATATCTCCTCTCCTCGCCTTGCTTTCTTATAAAGCCTCTCTCCACCTACCTGTAACAAAATATCAGGACAATATAAACAATGCAAGAGACAAATATAGTCCCCCATATGCTCTTATTGAGCATGCCACTAAACAAAGAATCTACTACCACCAGAATTCCTACTCAGCAAACTGTAAAAAATCCTAAACACTTAAAACCCTTAAAACCAATGAATAGGAGGAATTGGGTGGACAACCTTAATGGCAGAAAACATGGGTGGAACTTGCATTACATCTCCAATGAAGGCCTGTTTCGCTCTCATGATGTGAGAATCTTGTATGTGCTCCCATGGCAATGTTTTTGTCACCTGCAAAACAACCATCAAATTCTGTAACTCTGAAAGGAACTTCACCATACAAAAAATTCTACAACCCACTTGAGAAAGGATGTGAAATTTGTTAGTCCCTCAAAGTGCACAAGCATCACTGGCTTTGAGAGGACAAGGCACCATGTTCTGATCACACATTGCCTGTTTTTTTCTAAATTCGACAAGCACTATTTGTCCAGGCTGCTATCACATGAACATCTTTATGACAGAAAACCCAAGTACATGCAGATCACTACCTCATATTCACTGTAATGTTTGAGTGAACCCTCAATCCTAGACCATAAAAACCATGGATTAGCATTTTATTTGAAGCTTTCTCTAATCTGAGTTGACATGTAAACACACTGGTACCACACCCAAGATACAGTCTCTGTTACATTTACAAAACAGAATGACTTACTTCTGTATCGGCATCGTAAGATGGTGTGTACTCACCCAGCCGCATTGTCCCACTGTATACCTTGGTCATTGCCTGATAGCTGGCCCCACTTTCAGTTCTATTAGTGCTATAACAAGTGACTGAAAATTCCTGCTCATTGACAGATGCCCACTTATCATAAACTGCCTAAAAACCAAGAGTTGATACTACTGCACAGTTTGGTAGCATGGACACATGGGAGTGGGAATGGAAATCAAGACCTCAAAATACTCATTTCTTCTGCTAACTCAGAGAAGAAATGACACCCTAAATCCAGGTTTGGGGTTTAGAGTTTGGACCAGAAAATCAACCCTAATTTTGAAAACCCAGTTGTTGAGTTATTATATGCATAATTGTTCGTTAATGCAGACAGACAGCAAGAAAATATACCTGTCAGCCAGCTTTGTCGCCTTGCCCACACACACAATCAGTAACCCTGTAGCCATTGGGTCCAGTGTTCCTGCATGTCCCACCTACAAACACAATTTTTTCATTCCCTCCTAAGGTGAGTTTGTGGAGCCTGCAAGGAACAACAAAAGGTGCATGCTCGAGAAATGTGCTCATGTTTATACAGTCCACACAAACCCAAGCCTATCTACTAGGATATACATAGGCAAGTGTGACTAGTGCAGGAGGTGCTCAAACCTTTTTGATGCCTAGCATATGGCGAATCCTGCTACATACAGCAAAAGATGTCCACCCTGTGATCACCATATCCAGCAGTAGCACTTTAGACTAAAGTCCAACTCATTCAGACAGCAAAGCCATGGCATATATCTGCTCACAAATTCAAGGAGGGAAATGGGTTCAAATGCAAGGTTTGTCCAATCAGAAAATCAGTTGGCCAGAAAAACATGCAAAGTTGTTACCTTTAGGTTTGTCAATCAGAACCACAGTGCCACCAGGACCATCCCAATCCTCTGGGACCTTGGCATTTCGTTTCACCACAATGGGTCTTTGTTCCAGCCCTGTCAACGGATCTTTCTCCTTGGGCAATTTCAACAATTGTGGATTCGTTCTTAACGTTTCAATGAACCTCACCATTGAATTGGGTTTTGTCCTTTGTGAGAAAACTCCCGAACTACTACTATATGCTGCTGGATGAGTCTCCTTTTGCAATCCTCTTGCTTTCTCTTCTACATTACTCCGCAAAGGGAAAACAAACTATGTGAGTTTTCCAAATAGCCAACTATGTTCGTATTTCAAAGTGCACCAGTATTGGAACTACAACAATCCAACCGCAGAACACTATGGTACTTGTTGAGAAGGTTTTCTGACATGAATCTCAGTCAGTCAGTCAACAACCAGACCTGCATTATCTTTCTCCCTTTTGTTGCAAGAGAGACTTGAGAAAGGAACATTCTCAGTTCCCTTGTCGCCCTCCTCACTGCTCCGACAATTGTTGTTTGAAGTTTCCTTCTCTTCAGCAGCATCAGCTCTTGCCTCCACAGTCAGCACTACTTGTGTTTTGCTGCTACTCCCTCCCTGTGCAAATCTGTCTTATCATCATCAGCTCATGCTGCATAAACCCTAAACCCCAAATTCCAAACCCTGCTGCAGCATGTAAACCCTGAACCCTAAAACCTGCTGACCAACAATCTGAACTAATAGGGCAGCAACAGAATCAGACAGCTCAAATTGAGTTCATATCCTTCTAACAACACAGGACACTCTTCAACCCTAAACCCTAATCCTAAGCCCTGCTGCAGCATGTAAACCCTAAACCCTAAAACCTGCAGACCAACAATCTGAACTGATAGAGCAGCAAAAGAATCAGAAAGCTCAGATTGAGTTTCATGTCCTCTTTATTACACAGGGCACTCTTCAAGCTTCCTCACGACAGTCTGCAATCAGGCAATCAGCTCCTTGAAGCTCTATGAGCACACCCAATACTTCAACCATCACCTGCTTGGCAGTTTCATTCAACAACAAACATCCACAGCCTAATCCAAAGAAGAATATGAAGTGCAGAAGAAATCCATGCCCATCTTACGGATTTCTGGCTGCTTTCAAATGAAATTGCACTTGAATCCAAGTCCCTGCTCGAAGAAACTGGTTGGGATCCTGGAGCTAGCGCCTGTCGCATCTCTTGGA
>Ga0116231_10008254_pt1 | contig 18374 bp, 17 predicted proteins | sample S1TSphgellanicum_2_FD_89695 | JGI IMG/M metagenome (GOLD analysis project Ga0116231, IMG submission 89695) | Host-associated microbial communities from peat moss isolated from Minnesota, USA - S1T2_Fd - Sphagnum magellanicum MG | ecosystem: Host-associated > Plants > Peat moss > Unclassified...
TATTAAGAAAAATTTTTGTTAAAAAAAAAAAAATAATAAAAAAAAAAATTTTGAATATTTAAAATATTTTTTTTTTTCCTTTACAATTTTTTTTTTTTTTCAAATAATTTTTTTAAAAGGTTTTTTTTTTTTTTTTTTTTGGGGGGTTTGAAAATTTCAACATTTCCATGAATAATATAATTAATGTCATGGCTGGCTGCCAAAGTACTACAGTATTTTTTTTAAGTCATGGAGAACGAATTTGAACTTTAGGTCTACTTGAAATATAGGTTCTAGTCTATCTAGTTAACTGGACTTATGTAGGTATTTCTATGTGTATTGATTTTAAAGTATTTATGAAGCCAATTTCTATGTCAGTTTAAACCACATATGATTGATTTTTAATATTTATTAAACCAATTCTTATGTTAATTAAACCATAATTAGTAGGCTAGTTGGATGATACCAATTGGGGTCTTATTTGGTTACTTTTTTGTAAGTGTTCTTTTTCTAGGTGGGATCACCTAAGCACAATTCATTGGCTAGTCTTCATTAGTGTTGCACTAGTATTGGATTATTGACATACCATAGTGGTCTAGATATCTAGATTTTTTTTTGAATTTTATATATCATGACAATATTAATTCTAGGGTAGATCGGCCGATGACTGAACTTCCAACAAAATCTTTGTATGTTGCTTTGTTGTTATAAGAGTTCAAAAATGATTTGTAGAAGTTCAAGTGGCACTCTTATAGCACTTTAAATCGTTTAAAATGAATAAGAAAGTTATGAGGTTTGAAAGTAGGAGGGGTTCAAAGAGAAAAACAAAAGAAAAAAATGTGTTTTGTAAGTTGGAAAGCTTATTTCTTCTTAATATTTTTTCATTATTTTTTTTCCTTTGCACTTGAAAGATGATTTCTAGAGCTTGAGGTAATGTTGTCATAATATTTTAAATCAGTCAAATGAAACACATATGATGAAGATATAAATAAGTGTTCGATCATAGACATGCAATCAACGATGGCCTGATTTACCTTAAGGTAGAAGTTTGAAAATGTATATATGATGGTATATATATAGTTGAAGAATTGTGCACAATGGTATGAGCATCAAGGTATAAGTAAATTTAATATCATAAAAATATTGAATATGGATATGAATACAGATTTTGTGTGTGATGCCACAAAACAAATGCAACTTTTATTGAGTTAATCAATGAAAATTGAATTACAACATTTCAATCCAAAGTATTAAAGTTGATTATAAAAGGCAAAATGTTTATTTTTTCCTAAAGTTATGTTCCAAGCACAAGCCCCAAAATTGAGTTGGAGTTTTAAAGTTGAATCTTCAATACACAATGAACATGTGTTCACCATGAGTGATTTAAACTAGCAAGCACAAGCATGCCACAAATTTGACCTTTAGAGCTCTAATTGAAGCTAGAATGACCATGTGGTTCATTGAGTGAAGTTGCCAAACACCATCACAAAATTTGATTTGCAAAAGTTTCAATTTCAACACAAATAAATCTTGATAAGTTTTCAAAATCAAACATCACAACAAAATGCATCTACAAAGGTCCCAAGTTAACGAAAAATAATTGATTCAATGATTAAACTCAGTAGCCAATGCCACAACATTGATTTGAAAAGGTCCCAATTTCAACACAAATGAATCATCAATCATTAATTCAAGTTGTTAAACTCAAGTATCATAACAAAATGCATTTTGCAAAGGTTTGAAGTTCAAGACAAACGCATCATTAAGCATTAACTAAAGCCATTTGATTTTATCACAAAAGAAAAATTATTGCAAAGATTCGAAATTGAAATTTCATTTTCCTAATGACTAAATCCAACCAACACAAGCATTAATATAAAATTGATTTATAGAGGTTTCAAGTTCAATAAAAATACATCATTGATCATTGAATGCGGCTACAAACATAAACACAACCATAAAATGCATTTGTAAAGGACCCAAGTTAACATTTGAATGCATCTTTAATCATTGACAAGTGATATTTCTAAGCATAATGACAAGACATTTTGTTTACAAAAGTCCCAAGTTAAAGGGACAAAATGTTATGAGCAAAGCACAAAACAAATCTACAAATGCCTCAAGACACCACCTTTGTATGAGTTATTAAAACTACCAAGCACAAAGACGAAATATATTTATTGGAGTGAAAAATGTGCATGTTCCAAGACATTGTTCACAATTTTGGACCTCCACTTTGCAATTGAGAAAAACAATTGAGAAGACATTTCACATTTAAATGACAAAATCCAAATTAGGCTTATTGAATATTGCAATTAGGATTAAGGATTGTTAACTTAAATGGACATGAAAGTGAGAATTTGTTATTCATTTTCAAAGTAACCTTATTCCTCAAGTTTTTTTTGTGTTCATCAAACAATGTCTTTTGTAAAACAAAACTCAATGAGGTTTTCTAAACAAGTTTACAGTTTGTCCACATATCATTAAACTAATTTTTGTACATTGTCACCAAGGCATCCAAATTATCAAAACCCAACCAATAGTGCTTTAAGTTGGTCAAAACACTAACAATCAAGGTTTTTTTTCAAATTCTTCAAGTAAGTCCATTAATGAAGATACTCATCATTAAACATTAAAATGGTGATTCTCCTAGGTGGGTTGTAACATTTTCACAAAAGTGCTTCCTATAAATGGCAATTTAGGAAGTGCCTAAGTTTGGATGTGGCTATTGTAGTTATTTAATTTTGGCATAAAATTTTCTAAAAATCACAATTCTTTCATGTTATTTTTCATTTTTCACAAAAACATTGCCATGTTGCAAACATTCAGCACTAAGAAATCATTGTTGGCAATGCTAAAAATGTGTTTAGTCTTGCTTTGGCTTCTTGGAATTTCAAAGATTTGTCACACCAAGAACCCAACATTTAGGAATTGAGATTCATGTTTTTTCCAACTAGCAAGAAAAAATTTCATGTCCTTTAAAACAACAATATGACAAAATAAGGACCCAAATTTGAATAGCAAACTCTCACTAGCTTCTTTTATGGATGCAAGAACCCCAAGCAATGAATCGACAATTTGTTTGAGGAGGTGCATTTGCACAACTAGGCTTAGGGGACTTGAACCACAACCAAAAATGGAATCAATTTTTTTGTGTCATATTTGTTCACTACAATCCAAGTTTTGTCCTTCCCAATTAAGTTTGTCACACATTTTAACCCCCAATATTTAGGGTGAAACATGAATGCCAACATGTTGTGGACCATGGTTGCATCAAATTGAACACAAAACATAAGGAAAGATCGCAAGACCCACAAAACTTACGTTATCATACTAGCAAGTAAGATTTTCAATTTTGCATCAAAGTTTCACAAGTTGTCAAAGGAAGAAAAGTTATGCCCTTGGTTGTAGTTAATTTGAAATTGATTGTTATTGAAAATTGGAACATAAATAGCATCAAACAATGATCAATACCCTTTAGTTTGGTTTACATTACATTGTTTAATAAAAAAGTTCAAGATTTTAATCATTGCCCTTGCAATAGCCCAAGTTAGACTAGAAGGAGCGTGGGCCTATAAATGCAAAGACTAATGTATATAACAAATCATGTTGGCATGACGTGGGCCATATGAAATCAATTGAATACCTTGGGGGGACACTAGGTTAAAAAAACTAGAAAATATATGAGTAAAATTAGAAGGTGCAATATATTGGTTGTTGAATAAAAACTATAAGTTAATTAGTTAAAAATAGGGTACATTTTATTCAAATAATAAATTTAATTATAATATAGGGTATGCAATAATCTGAAATAATGGATTATAATTAATATAGGTGGCTTTAATATGCATATATTAGAAATTTAGATAATAATAAGGTGATAAAAAGTAAGTTGGACAATTATTTAATACCCCCCTTAAAAGTGGTCATTTGATGTATGTAGATCTCAAACTTTACACTAAATGTTCCCCCTCATGTTGAGTACCCAAAAAAATATAAATAAACGTTGTGCCCACAAATTGTTTTTACTTTGTTCAACATTGGAGTTTGAACTAGTACAACTTTGCAATATAACTATTACAAATTAGAGTTAAGTTATTAATCACAAGTTATTCATTAATTATCAATTATATTAACTATAAAAATTACAGTTATTATGTAGTTAGTATTAATTCAATCTTGAATCAATTTGTGTAGAAGGTTTGAAACAACATGTTTTATTCATGATCTTTCAAAATATATATATATTTTTTCATGAGTTTTAATTTCATGAGCAATATTTCGTTTTGAGATATTTTAAAAGTCTATTTTAACACTACAATTGTGTGTGATTTAATCTCTTTTTTAATATCTCATAGTTTTTAAGATTTAAAGGGAAGAAAAAATCATCAATAAACAAATAGACCAATTCTAAAGTTTAATTTATTTTATTGTCAAATCTATCATAACAATATATATTTTTGGATAAATTGGAAAGACATTGAAGGCTAGATTAGGTAGATTAGCATAAATACAATTGAAATAAACCATAGGGTAATTTTTCCCTTTTATTAATAACCTTGTTCCATTTGTTTCACACCCCATGTTACCAATATAATTATGTGTAAATATCTTTTTGTCTTTGTTTTATGTTAATTTGTGTGTGATTGAACATGGATTTAGATCTATTTCTTTTGTCATTGTGCACATTAATGCAAATTGTTGGTCACAATAATTTTCATGTGTGTGACATATAACTTTTGATGCACTTTTTGGCTTGTCATTTTGTATTGTTGGCAAATTCAATGATTTTGCCACTAATGGAAATCTTGAAATTTTGGGGTGCATTACATAGTTCGTTGAAACTAAAATGAAATGGTAAATGTTTTGAAACAATTATAATGAAATGACCCACAAGCCCTTTTTGACCATTTCAATACATAAACAAAGAAGGTGGTTAATACAATTTTGAGCCTAAATTGGTCGTAAATTCACATGAATTTCATAACTTGGATTCATGTAACATCCATTACTCTCCTTATGGAGGTCACCATAGGAATTATATCAATGGAGAAAAATCTTCAAGATTGTCAAAAAAATTCCTATTGATTTTTGACAATTTTTATCAAATGCAATTTTGGGGGTTCATCATTAATGGTACATGTAACCATTTTTAATATACAACAACATTAATTTACACCCATATCAAGAACATTACATACCCACACATAATTTGCCCATTTTAATTGTGTTTTTAATGGTCATGACTTTTTGTGGCAATTTTTGTCTTGACCTTACAAAGCCTTGTAATTATTAACAAACACTTGTTTTGGCAATGAATCCATTGTCTCATAGCATTCATTGAAAATTTCAATGATATCAAGATCATTTAGTTCGACATGTTTTGACTTTTCAGATTTGACTTCAAAGATTTGGGATTTTATTATATAGTTCGAATTCCCAAACAAGGTTTTTTCCTCCAATGTTTTTAAGGTAGTTGGAGTAAAATCATGCACAAGAAGATTGTCAAATTTGCCTATCAATCAAAGAGGAAAGTAGAATTTTTTTGGAACCTTGTTATTTTTGTGACATGCTAAGACATGATGTGGTGATTTCAGTTGCTCTTCTATCGAAATATGGCACCTCTAAACATAATTTTCCAAAAACCTCTTATTTATGAATCAAAGCCTTCTTTTGTGTCAATAGGTGGCAAAAAAATTGCCAAAAAGAAAAAGTCGTTCTTCCCAAAAGGGGAATGCAATTTAGGGGTCTTAGGAATGTTCATGCTCATAGATTTCCACTTGGTTTGTAAATACATTTGGCTTCTTTTGGCTTGTCATGCTTTGGCCTTTATTCCAACCCATTTCCTTTTCTTTCATCTTAATAGTGGTCATGAAAATTTTAGAAGTAAAGTAAAAATCACAAGTAAAAAAACCCTATCAGCACATTTTTTTTAAATTTGTGATGGCAAAGGTTACAATAAACTTCAAAAAAACCATTCCTAAATTTAGAAGTTTAACCCTATAAAAAATATGATCTTCAAAAAGGGGCATGAATATGCAAAGAAGTATCCAAAAACAAGGTTTTATTTGTAGATCAAAGAACATAAAAAAAACAAACAATGTGGATAAGGCTATGCTCCAAATTCATAGTTTGGACTAATACTAGACATAATTGCAAGGGCATGGGGAGGGGTAAGACTATGTTTATTTATTATTTTTTAGGAAGTGAGTTCAAAAACATTTATTTAAGGCTTATTGTCCAAGGAACCTTTTGATTATTTTTTAAAATATTTATAATGAATGCAAATAGACAATGACATAATGATGGATGAATTTAAAATTATTGGTTTAAAATGATGTTTATGGATGAATTTCATCAAATATGGCTGAAAAATGGATGTTCATGTTTTTTTTATTCATGAATGACAAATTGTAAAGTGTGACAAATTTTGAACAAACATTTGTCATTTTTGTGAAATCCAAAAACTGAAAAACATGCACTCTTATGGAAACATGCCCATCTATCATATGCACACTTATTGTACCTAGCCTCTGCAAAGCAATTGGGCCCAACCTAAAATTGATGTTCCATAATGTGATGTTATATATATATATATATATATATTGAAGAAACACGGTTTCACAATCCAAAACTTTATATTTCAGAATTAGGGAAATTAAGGAATAAATATTTATAATGTTTTATATATTTTGTATTTGTAATGTTATCTCATTAATGCTATTTATGGCAAATCCTCCAACTACCTAGGATTCAACTATTAGGCAACCATTGTATGGCTATTGCCTTTTCTCAAATGGGCTAAGACTAAAATGGGGCACATATAAAGGTTCAAGATTAATAACTTGGTCATTTAAGGGCATCAATTCAATTCAAGACCTTTGGAATGAAAATGACAACTATTAAAAATTTGTTTGAGTCATTAAGACATCTACCAAGTCTACCAAATCTACTAGGGGGCATGTAAAAATCAATCCAAAACATACCTTGGGATTTATCATGTGCTAAACAACTCTCTTCAGGTGATTGGATATCTAGTTGTTCTCCCAACCCCCCTTACTGATCTACCAAATCTTCCATTCAATGAGTCCCAACACATATGCAAAAACTCAATATTCCCATCCAAACAACTTTTAAGGATAATGGAAGGGTTTCAACTCATCAATGGTAGCTCCCTTGGACAAGTAAAAAAAATTCAAAGGCAAGGAAAAATAGGCCAATTCTTAGATTATAATCCCTTAATTTCTCCAACTAAAGACCAAAGACCAATTTATATATGGTTGTTTGTCAATTACCTAATGAAAGATTCAAGCTTTGACCTCAAAAATTAGTAATGGAGGACAATGCGAAAATTTAAAACCTCCAACATTTTCAACTACGCAACAAAACAAGGTTACAATATTGGCTTACTTGAAAAAGGAATAGAGAAGTCATTTGATGCCTTCTTGACTAGGAGCAATTTCATTCCTAGTTAAAGATCCAAATTTTTTCTCAATTATGATCTAGTTGAACTTGCAAGGATGTTTTCCAATAGGAGCATGTTGGAGAAATATTGGTCACCAAGGGGACATCATGTTCAATGGTTTTGGGGATTTAGAAACAATTAAACACATGTTTTCCTATAGCATGTGCACGACAAAAATATGGTAGAATTTCAATGCAACCTAAATTCAAACAAGTTTTCCCCCACATTCCCTTGTGTGTGAACAACTTATTTGGGGAGGTTTCCATCCCCCACAAAACCCCACCAACTTGGGAGATGCAAATTGGGACTACAATTCCACTCCCTTGAGCAAGGTCCTAAAATACGTCGGGACATTTTGAGGGCATGATTGATTTGGCATAGATGGTGCCAAAGATGCAAACATGAGTTCCATGAAGACACCTTCACTTGGGCAAGGTCCTTTACAATAGTTAACAATTGATAGCAAGAATTGGGATGGAAGCTTGGAGGCATGTCCACCAACATTCAAGGTCCTTTGCAAAAATCCAAACTTTTCAAACTCAACTCATGGCAATATGGACAAAAGGAATTTCTCGCTTCGTTTAGAGGAGTGGTTTTCATCTCCTATAAGTTGATACCTTTTCCCATCCACCCTACCTCATGTTACATACAGCTGATCTAATTGCAATTGAATTAATTGTTTAGGATATCCCTATCATTTAACCTAGAAAAAAATGTTGCAACCTCCCATGAAGAAAACTTTGAAGTTACATTAGACAACTTGTTAGAAATATATTATATTGTGATTTAGAAGAATGCCCACCAAATTTTCAACATTCCACATTACAAAAGCCCACATTGCCATCATAATCCCTACCAACTTCTCCACCCCCTTTTCAACCATGCATGTTGGCGTTGAAGACTTCTATTTCTTGGCAAAATGTTGCAATGTTGTTTTTCCCACCACCTAGCCCATAACCACATCTAATTTTGTGCATTTCTTTTGTGAAGCCACAACAACACAAATGTGTGTTGCTACCTTCGCTACTTGTGACTTATAACCTAATGACATCCCATTCCTCAAGTTCAAGACTTGTAATACATTGCCCATTGACCTCTTGTTGACTTACTAAAATCTCATTCATGTTCAACCCTTGCAAGATGGGGTTGGTTGTGACCTCCCTCCCAACTTCTCCTAAGAGCTCCAAGTGGAGCCAAGAAAGAAAAGAATGTTTGATTAAAGTGAGGGATCTAAGGCTCTAGCACGATCCGTTTTGGTGTTGTTGACAAAGTTAACAACCTCTTTGAAAACTTATGGATACAACACCTCCTAGGTGAGTCGACATAGACACTCACCATCCTCTAGAAGGAAATGTTCAAATGCATCCAAAAGCACCAAAGTTGTAACAAGCTCCCCAACAACAAAATGTTTTATTAGATGCACAATGCAATCAACACTCAAGGAGTTTGTTTTTTTCAACACTAAGGAATAGTACATTTCTCAAGGTTGCATGGACTTTCTTGCCATCACAAACCTTCATTCCATAAAGGACCTTTCTCCCTAGTTCATCACTCTAGGAGCCTTATTCCCCTAGTCTCCATGGTGTTCACCAATATGCCTTTAGTCAATGTTTTTGGGTTCATTCCCTTTCGCCACTTCTCACCTTTTCTTTTCTTTGTTTTAAAGTGGTTCCCCTCCCAACCTTTGGCTTTTGTTTTTAGTTCTTAATTGATTTTGTTTCCTTCAAATGATGAAAAAATTCAATTGCATCTAGAAACAAGCTAGCATATGTTGGTGACAGCAACTAAGTGTGGAGGATGAATGGTGGAAAAGATTGATCTCCCCTTTGAATCTTCATCACTTTCGATGAAGAACAAGTTTCAAAAATTGCATCCCAAAAATGCAAGCAAGCTTTCACCACCCTTTGTGTCCAACAAGTGCTCTTGAGTTGACTACCTATATTTCTCACTTCCACCCTTGGGTGACCCTTGCCCACTCCCACGATTCATTTATTATAAGTCATTAAATTATGATACTTGGGCTTTGTGTAACTACGCATTATTAGTGACGATGAATGGAAAAAAAAAAAAAAAGTTTACATTTTTGAATTTTTTAATTATTTTGAGATATATATCAAATTCAAATTGTACAAAATATTGTTCAATTATCATCCATAGGGAGATTTAATCAGGCACCCCTATTTTTAATCCATTGAAATTTTCAAAGCAATTAGGGTGGATAAACATTAAATCAACTAAACAAAAAGGGATTAAATATTTGAATTAGGTATTTGAAAGAGAAAATTTTATTGGAAACTAACTTAATATCAAAGAAAAAAAAAATGTAACTTCTTGAAATGATTTCAACATATTCAAAATAACACATATTTACATTTGTATGAAATTACATATAAACATGTGTATGAAATTGGAAAGACACAAAGGTTCCAAAAGACATTGAAAAAAATAAAAATAGTTGTTTCTCTTTTGATACCTTAGGATCCATAAGGACATTTTGAAACAACTTGTAAAATGTTTATTTTTTAAGAATTCTAATTTGGAATCGACCTCTAATAAGTTTGGAGTTTGGAATTATCTTTTTGTATGACCTATAACTATAGCCCATCCCACCTAAACCAACTCCAATGAAATCGTCGTCACTAGAATTTTATTTTGGCTTTCAAATCTAACCTTAGGAAATGAAAATTTTGGACTTAGAGACCCTAATTTGGTGTTGATACTGAAAAAAATCCAAAATAAATGGTCAAAAATTCAAGGCAAAAAAACTTTTGACCTAAAATTTCGACATTTTTTTTAGCCAACCTTTAGCTTGTGAAAAAAGGTAAATGCTAAAATTTTCTAGTGATTCTCTCCAATTAGGGTAGAATTGTCCATTACCAATTGGGAACTGGCTTTGTAGTGTTTTGTGGTTTTTTTTTTTGTTTGAGTTTTCAACCCCCTCTACTTTGGGGGATCATAACTTTCTCATTTAAAAACTGTCTTTGATGATCTTTAGTGCATCAGATGTGCCAAGAGGAGGCCTTCAAGTTTTGTTTGAACACCAAAAACAACCGAGCCCTCCCCTTGGATTCGGCCTGCCTTGAGCGCTTAAGTGTCTGCTCACCGGCCATTCTACCCTAATGCTATTTCAAATTATTGAAAAAAGGAAAAGAATACAAAACCTCAATCATACTATATTGTAGCATCTTGTGGCTAAACCTTGGAAGAAGGAAAATAATAAAATTGTAATATGCAAAAGCTATACACTTAGAGGTGTTTTTTCAAAAAAATAAAATAAAATTTCTGAATAAATTAAATTCTACACTGGAATTTTTATTTTATTTTATTGAAAATTTCTCCTTTTTTTTTTGGAAAAATAATGAAAACGCCAGAAATTGAAAAAAGAAAAAAAGAAAAAAAAGGTGGCCTAAATCCCACCCAGGTTTCAAATAAAATCCAACAAGCTTGGGTTCTTTTTTCTTCTCTTCAATTTTTGTGATGTAACCAAACTGGGGATCATACCAAAGAAGGTTTAGCCAAATCTGGCTAGACAGGGTTTCTTCTTTTCTTTTTTTCTTTTTTTCTTTTTTTTCCCCTCCCCTCTCAATTTTGTGGCATGAAAAATGTGGTGGGTTTTCCATTTAAAATCAGCAAAATTAGTCGAATTTACACTTAATTTCCCAATTTTTTTGTTATAAAAACGGCAAATTTGACCCCCAAATAAGTCATTGAGACCATATGTGAAAGTAAATAAATTTAAGAATATTTTACTATTCCGGCTAGCTGAAATACGGCGATTAAGTTTTTCTATTTATTCGAAATCCGGCGAGTTAGAGACCTCTTTTTTTTTTTCACAAAAATCATTCGGATACGTCGAAATCATATTTTTTAGGTCGAAAAAATGCGAAAATTTAGAACGCCGTTTTGACCGTCCGATCGAAATCTGGACGACTGAGGGATGCTTTCTGGTCGATCCGAGTGAACACACGCTATTGGCCTTCTCCTCTGTTTGCAGTATAAATACTGCATTGCTGATCGAGCTGCTGCGCGTGTGCAGATCCTTTGAATTCGTATTTTCGCCGATTGCTATCCCGCTCGATTGTCGCTGAAATTTCTAGTCGCTCTTTCTCTGTTGCTTGCGCACTTTCTATTGTCTATAGATCTACTGTGACTTGTTTGTTTTGTGGATTTTTGTTTTACGTTTTTCTCGTCTGCGACCATGTCGGGAAGAGGGAAGAGCTCCGGGAAGAAGGTTATGTCGCGTTCCACCAAGGCTGGGCTACAGTTTCCCGTGGGAAGGATTGCAAGGTTCTTGAAGGCTGGGAAATACTCTACCAGAGTCGGGGCGGGCGCTCCTGTTTATCTTGCTGCAGTGTTGGAGTATCTTGCTGCTGAGGTATGTCTGGTTTACTCTTATTTAAATTTTAGTCGGTGCGCTGAATACAATCCTTAATTCGTCTGCAAGAAATAGCCTCAGAGTCTTATGTGTAGCTTGCAGCACAATCAATCATTAAAAAAATACTCTCCAACTAACGAGAAAAGTGGAGCGTTACTGCGGTTGAAGAAATGTGCACCTATCAGTCGGAGAGAAATAGGCTCAGAGTCCTACTTGCAGCATAATCGCTCGTAAAAACTTATCAATAAATGAAGAGGAGAGCGTTAAGCGTTATCACAGATGAAGGACTTAAGTAAATGCGTCCGTCAAAGGAACGGCGAATCAGGTGTTAGTCGGTATGCAGAATCGAATTCTTGTATGTCGGGGAAAAAATGGGCTCGGAGTCCTGTTCGGAGCTTGCTGCGTAAAACTACTCGTCAATTAAAAAAACAAGGAGAGCGTTGAGCGCTAACGCGGTTGGAGAAATGTACGCTGAACCGAGTTCTTGATTCGTCTCAGAAACTTTGTTTTCCTTGTGCTGATTTGTCATTCTGTTTCAATCTGCTTTTCTCAGGTGCTGGAGTTGGCTGGGAATGCATCCCGAGATAACAAGAAGACAAGAATAGTGCCTCGTCACATTCAACTGGCAGTAAGAAACGATGAAGAACTGAGCAGGCTACTAGGACAGGTGACGATTGCCAACGGAGGAGTGCTTCCAAACATCCACTCAATCTTGCTTCCAAAGAAATCTGGAGGAACTGGCAAACCTGGCAAGGCAGGTTCTCCAGAGTAAAATTCTTGAAGGATTTTTACCTTGCCATTTCTCCTTCACTCAAATGGTGTTTTCAAACACCACCTAACAAAAGTTTGATATCAGCTTTAAAACTTGTTTCATGTATTCATGCAACTCACTTGCAGATAGATTACTCGAGCTCTAGGAGCTTCAATTTGCTATGCCACATGGTGGACACAGAAAGAGAGGTCCTGATGCAGAGTTGCAGGTGGGAATGAAGCACATCCCTAGCAGACTCTGCTCAGCAGGGGATAGTGCAAAAATACTTCTCATGTTGAAGTTCAGTTATTTACTTTTTTGCAACACCATCTTAAAACCAAAATCAGGATTGCAAGTAGAGGAGTCACTAGAAGCAAACTGCCAGGACCAATAAAGGAGCAATAGTTAGATCATATTTATTGCTCTTCTCTGCCAGTAGCACAACCTCAGCAAACTGGAAAAATGCTGGGCTAAAACCATTTTGCTGTTCCAAACTGGCTTGTTTTTTAACTTCATCCAATTGTAATGTGCATGGTTTGTAAGAACCTCATATTCAGGGGGGTGAATGATCATGTTTGATTTCAGTCTTATTAATGCACTTACACAGAAAAAAAAATCCTGCAAGAATGTTCTCTCAAGAGACATTGAAATTGGTTTGTGCAGATATATGCATATAGTACATGGGCACCTTGCAAACACTAGAATTAGTGCTTTGGGTTTTTCTGTCATTTTATTTAATTGCCTCATCATATGGTGGATTAGAGCCTCTTTTGTTGCTCTGTCAATTCTCAGTTGACTGGAGCCCCTTCTTAGATCCTTGCAACTGCAACATACACTCCTGTAAAGAAAACACTGATTATACGATACACTGATTTGTCTCTGTTAAACCTGAATAGCATCAACACTTGAGAGAAGTTATGTAGAGAATGTATTTGTCAGAAATGAAACATGTCTCTGTTAAACCTGAATAGCATCAAAACTTGAGAGAAGTTATGTAGAGAATGTATTCGTCAGAAATGAAACACGACATTCTGTGTTGTTGGGAGAAATGTTACACCTTGATTGAAGCCATTTTTGCCCGCAGACTTTGCTCAATCTGATCCCTGGCCATTTGGACTGGTAAATCAATAACATCCTGCACCCGAATCTGTGTGTGTGTCAAAAGCAAATTTCATAGACCTGGCCTGAGACTACTATTCACACACTAGTCCCATCGACGTTATCTTGCAACCTTGATTGACATCGTCAAATTTGAAAGAACCAAAGTTTACCATGCATTCTCCTAATGCTGTTTGAGGTGGCTCAAGATCAAACATGCCATTTGCCCTGGTTCCTCCTGAAGATCTTGGCAAACTCCCTGGCACATTCAAACAGTCACGCATGTCTCCCTGTACTGCCAAGAAAATGATGATTAGAGCTTGTCAGATCATATGCATGACAAGAGGCATTTAAGACATAGGGAAATATCAAGAATTCATGCATCATTATACAGAGAAAAAACTTCTGAATGAATCATTTGATCAACTTCATTGGAGAGGAGAGATTCCTCAGAATACATGCCTGCATGGATCTTAACATATTCCTCAAATCTGTGTTCTCTGTAATGAGCTCCTGCTTTTGGGCCTCATATGCATCAACCTGCAGGGACATAGATCTCCATAAAACATGCTATCTTGGGGAGCTTGAAAGTTGTTCCTCCATGTCCAGTTGATCTACTCTACTGCAAAAATACATGAAAATACTGATGAAATAGGCTTACAATCATTTTACAGAAGTCCCCATCTGCTTTCTTGTTGAGCAATGTTCCCCTTTGCTTGCCTTCCTTCTGTTGAATAGCAATGAGATGAGGTTCTGGAAGTTCTTAGACTCAAATATTGGATTTCACCCAGGATGTGAAGGAAGATTTGCCCTTGACCAAAGAAATTATTCCATCTGAGACCAAATGGTAAGGGTTTGCAACCATAATGGAGTTCTACTCTTTTTCTACACTTAAATAGTGCAGGTAATAATTATAAGAGGCAGGTGCATGCCTGTAGTGAGCTCAACATGTCCATGCTATTCTTCACCTCTTTCTTCCTCTCCAGCAACACCTGGTTAAGTCGCTCCTATAACATGGAACAAAATTCTACTGTCAGAAATGTAAAATTGCCTTTGCTCTTTGATATTGATCAAAAGTGGAGGATGACTATATATGATCACTCTCCTTACATTTGTACATAAGATTTGTAAAGCAGGTTCATAAAGCATAAACTGACAATGACAGGGTGGAACTCAGGACAATTGATAGCAGGCTAAATGCAGTGTGCCCTACAAAACATCAAGATGAAAGGAAAGAACAATGCACCACCAGAGTAAACTCCTGTACCTGTAACTTGATGAAGTCTTTTTCTTTTTTCTTCAACTCATGCATCTGCTGAATTCTTACTTGCTATACACAAACCAGCCCATCCCAAAAATAGGTTAGAACATTCATCCCCAAAATAGATTAGTCTGACTTTATTCGAGTAGCCATTAGCTTCAGATAAATTTTGGCAGCGCATAACATCTTTGCACACAGTGATCAACATGAGAGTGACCTGTGGAATCCCTTGAGGTCTCAACATGCAACCTATACCTGAGTGCTGATCACCATGCGCTGGAACTCATCTTTCTCATGTTGGAGCCTTGCCAGCTGTGCCCTGTTAGCAGCTGCTGCCTTTTGCTCCTGGTACAAAGGACTGTTCCCTTGTTATTAAACTCTGAAACTCATCTAGGGCCCTTCCGGAGATAACAAAAATCCCAAGTCATCAAGTTGCATCAACATCTTCTGTCACAGTGCCTTTAATCTTGACCAGGTCTAGAGACTGTGAAAAAACCTTGCTTGTCAATGCTTGCAATTCCCGCTCCTTGCTAGCAAGTTGGTCAGTGAGTCTCTCTACTTTAGCCTCAAGCCTTGACATGTCTGACATTAACCTGATCCATCCATAAGCAGTGAGGAGTCTGACCAGGAAAAAGACTGACATCTGCAGCTGATGCAGTTCCTAGACCTCAAGAACATGTGGGAGATGGGTTGAAACTCTGAAGATTTCAAATCAACCAAAGCTTCATCACAAGGATGCCAACAGAATCCTGCATCTTGCTCAGATTCTCATGATCTTACACCAAGGAACTGGTCAATTTCGCTCCTTGACTAAGCTTCTGTGCTTCTCAGAAAATGGAACCTACCTCTGTCTAGTGTCATTTGCTGTTTCACGGTATTCAATATCACGCTGCCGCTGCTGGATCATTGAATAAATGCAGTTACATGTGCGCACAATTGAAGCCTGCACATGGGACAAAGATGTAGGTTGATCTTCCCTGTAGCAAATTACATTGGGAGGATTTGCAAGCATTTCTTACAAAGCCCAATGGGAAAACACTGTTTTGTCATCAACTTAAAAAAGGTTCTTCAGGAAATACATCAGTTTGATCAGTTGGGAGGAAAATTGCAAAGCACTACTTACAGGCTCACTGGAGTACAAATTGAGTGCTGATGGAAAGCCAAATGTGACCAATGACTGATTGAGGTATTTTATACAGTGATCCAGATTGTGAATGTCAGCAAATGTGTCATCTCTGCAATTTCAAACAGGACATTGCCACCCATCAAATTTTGTATGTGTGCTGCAAAACGAAAGAGGAAATTCTATGTCACAGAGATGCTCCACACAAGCTTTTTGGGATCTGTTGGATATATTCTGCTAATACATGTCTGTAAAATCATCTAGACTCTCTCTGTCTCTCTGTCCAACAAAACATCAGCACAAGATGCCATAAGACTTGAGTTCTTGCTCGCTAGCCTGTGGAAAGCTTTTGAGTAGGCAAATAGAGAATCTAACTTTAACCAAAATCCTCTCCCATATACCTTCAACAAGAACACAAAGAAAATATGTGAACAATTCTTCTACAGCTTGTACTGCATGTACTGCTTGTAAGTATGAAATGTTTAGGGTTTTCTTTGGAATCAGACTGGAGGTGGATTTCAAACCAGCATTTCCCAGAGAGATAAAGAGGCCTGAGAGTGAAGTCATAGGATTGCTTACGCTGTTGTGTAGCTCATATCGTACGAACCCTGCATGCAACCAAAGTAGCGCATGGAAGGTGAAAAAATGTTAGATCCGGATCAACTTTGGATCTGTTGTGCATAGGATTGAACAGGCAGTTTTTCGCAAAACAAGAAGCAGCAAACAGAGTTCATGCTGAGATCCTTCCTTCTCAACAAATGGAAATCTCTCAACTGCCTATGAATTGCTCACAGTTCTGACTTACTAGTTGTTGAAGATAATGCGGTGCAATGACATACAACTGGAGAGACAACCTTATGTGGCTTCAGAGAAAAGGAAGTACAATTGAGATCTATATCCTGGAAGCAATATGTGAAGAGGAGGGATGGCGACATGGTACCATGTAAGCAGCGTCGGCGGCGTCACTTATTCCCATAAGGCACTGTCGTGAGAATGCTCCCTAAGGAAGGAGTGCTGACTATAGGCGGAGGAAACAGACAGCCATGTGATTTCGAGCCTGTGTTCAAGGACCTGGAAGAGAGGCAGAGAATGGGAAAAACATATGCCAGAGCGCTAATGGCTTTGCAATGCCAGTCGGCTCATCAAAGGCGATGATGAGTAACCAAAAATCCTATCAGGACTCTCGACAAGAAGAAGGTCTCGAGAAGAACTACGATGAGCGTGTACTTTACAGGGATGCAACAGCGATCGTTTACCAGACCAGAGCGAGCTCTCTGGCTACCCCGCAGAAAAATGCACATTCACAACAATGACGATCGCAGATGCTATCATCCACAACAAAATCACAATCAGGGAATGTAATTCAGTTTCCAAATGCGAAGAATTTTTTTTCTCGACGACAGAAACAAACGACGACGATGCCTTGGGACACTGGAAAAAACAACGCACAGACACACACAACACAACGACAACAACAACGAAAGATTAGGTTGCAAGAACAGGAAATGAATTTTTTTCAAAAACCCCCAGAATCAAACTGATCCAGAGAAGCGAACACAACACTGTTGTGGAAGTAACAAGCGCCGATATGTGATGAGAGAGAGAGAGAAACTCAGCCGATATATTTTTTTATACCCAAAAAAAAAAGAAAAACAACAACAACAATAATAGGCCGTATCTCAGGGCGCAGGGCATCAAATGAGACGAAACTTGGACCGATAGAAGCGCCTGAAAACACAGATCCCGATGCAGTTACTATGGAGCAAGAACTGGGGCCACAAGCTTCAATACCTGGCGATGGAAAGGGCACACCAGCCAGAGGTAGAGACAAAGCGCCGACGCACGCGGATCTGAAGGGGGGAGAGCCAGGGAGAGCGCCCCCGGGGGCAGGGGGCCTGGTAACCGGCAATATCCGGTCGCCAACTACCGGCCCTACTAGTACCGCCTACGACAGCACGTTCTTTACAGTAGGGGAACGCGTTCTTTACAGTGGAGCAGTTACTAAGTTACTACTACGTAAAAAGTGAAAAGTAAAAACCTGTTCATGTGTTTTTTTAGCCTTAGTTCTTCTTTAGGGTAAATTCTGGGGAACGCGCTCTTTTTACTGGAGCAGTTACTAGTTACTATTATGTAAAAAATAATTTAAGAAAACCTGTTCCTGTTTTTTGGCCTTTTTTTTCTTTAGGGCAAATTTATGGGGGCAGAATTTTGCTAAGTTTTGAGAACTGCCCAACGAGGGGTTTGAGAACTCACCCAACGAGGGTTTTTTTCTTGTTTTGTTTTTTTTTTTTTTTCACTTTTTTTTATAAAAATTCCACAAAA
>Ga0116231_10008255_pt1 | contig 18372 bp, 19 predicted proteins | sample S1TSphgellanicum_2_FD_89695 | JGI IMG/M metagenome (GOLD analysis project Ga0116231, IMG submission 89695) | Host-associated microbial communities from peat moss isolated from Minnesota, USA - S1T2_Fd - Sphagnum magellanicum MG | ecosystem: Host-associated > Plants > Peat moss > Unclassified...
AAAAGTCTTTTGCTTCTTTTCTTCAGAAAAGAAGACCTTTCTTTCTGTTCTGTGACCCCGGCACATTTGTCGTTGCAGGTCCTCCCGCAAAATCGGTAGATCACGCGCAGGAGGTATCTTTATGTTTGGATTCTTAAGGGGCGTGTTGGCCGCCATTCTTTTCTTTATGGCGGCGGCCGTGCAGCAGCAGGCGCGCGCTACCACGCTTCCTGGTCCTGATCCGGCCTTATTTGCGTCGCCCTACTACAATTGCACGACGAACTATTATGTCGCAACAAATGGCAGCGACAGCAATGTGGGCACCAGCCCTTCGGCCGCCTGGGCGACTTTGCAACACGCGAACGACACGATTGCAGCCGTGGGTGCGAATGCGGGTGCCGGCGTGTGCATCAACGTGCATCCAGGCACATATTCGGCCGGTGTCGCGATCTCGGCCGGCGGCAACGCCGCCACGGCCAATGGCTACCTTGTGTACCGCTGCCAGGAACTGGATATGTGCACGATAACTGGGCCCACGGCAAACGGAGAGGGCGGCCAGTTTGCCTGGGCGCAGCCGAATGGCCCGGGCAGCTATGTGTTCATCGATGGATTCGTGCTGAAGGCTTCCACCCCGGCCGGCGGCGGGATTTATGGCGCCGGGCTATTCGGGCAGGGCATTCAGTTGTGGGACGGCAACGATACCGTCAAGAATTCGCCGTTTTCCGTACATCACATATGGATCATCAACAACATCATATCCGGCTATGGTCAGGCCGGCGTGAACATGAATGATGGCGAGTATTTTTATGTTGTCCATGACACAGTTTATGACAATGCGAATGCCGGATGTTCCGCGCAGGGTTCCGGCATCGGGTATGTGGAGCTGAAATCGATTCCCGGCACCTATACCCGCACGCCGGATGATTCCGATAATAAAATTCTCGGTAATATTGGGACCTTCAATAACGTCATCGGCTGGAACGTAACCTACAACAACGCCACGACGCAGTGTGGCAGCGCTGCAAACCCCTACGATACTGACGGCAATGACATTATTCTGGATACGCTGAATAACGGCCTTTTCGGCGGCTCGGTCATCACTGGGCCACTTTACGCGGGTTCGGTTCTGGTGGAATTCAACATTACTTATAATGCAGGCGGGCGGGGTATCCACATTTTCCGGTCCGAACATATCACGGTTGCCAACAATAGTTGCTATAACAGCGATCTCGATCCTTACGACAACGGGTCATACCGGCCCTGCATTGGCGATAATATTGGCTACGACAATACGTTCTTCAACAATCTGGCCTATGCCATTCCGCAGCCTTCGGCGGGGGTTCCCAATTGTGGCGGCACGGGCGTGGGGTGCCTTGCCTTCAATGCTGCATTCACCGGTGGCCTGGCAACAGGTGGAGGCCCGGAAGATCGCTTCCTGAACAACATCAGCTACTGCACCTCGACGGCACAGCCTTGGGGCTATGGCTGCAATCCGATGTTCAGCAACAGCGCGATGCTCGTTTCCGCCAGTTTCTACACTGCGGCATCGACGGGCGACGAAATTGTGCCATCCGGCGCACTGCCTGCTCCGTTGGTTGCCGGCACCACCTATTATCTCGTGAAAGTTGGCAACTATCAGATCCAATTCTCCACCACGCTGGCGAATGCCAAAGCCAAACCGCCTGCCATTCTGGGCTTTTACAATTTCCAGACTGGATCGATTTCGCTCGTCGATACCAAAACGTCGCAGACCGATCCATCGGCTGTTGTCGAGACGGATACATTTCCGACAACCGGAAGTTACCCCAACCTGGTGCAAAAAGATCCTCATTGGGTCAATGTCGGCGTCACCTCGAAGGGAACAGAGACCACGCAACCGGTTGGCGCCAATTTCGCGTTGAGCAAGGGCAGCCCTGCAATCGGCAAGGGGATTCGCAAGAGTTATCTGGATGCGCAATCGGTCGATCTTGGGGCATGCCCGAGCAGTGTTACGCAGTGCCCGGCCCAGTCGGCGCAGCCGAAATAGAAGAAAGGATGTTCTTTTCTGAAGAAAAGAACCAAAAGACTTTTGTTTCTGGCGCTCGCGGATGACTACAGGCCATGGCCGGATAGTTGGGAGAGTGCGCGCAATATTTCTTAACTTCCCGCGATGGCGACACGTGCGCTAAGCTGCCTTCATGTTTCGTCCTTGCACCATAGCCTTCTGCCTTACCCTAATTGCTGTGTCCGCCCCTGCTCGGGCGGAGCCGCAATTGCGACGTGTCGTTCTTTCCTCCGGCGGCGTCGGGCAATTCACCTTCGATGCGCAGGTGAACGGCGCCGCTATTTTGAAACTCGACATCAAGCTGGATCAGGTTGACGACGTGCTGAAAAGCCTTACCGTCAGCGACGCCGCCGGCCCGATTTCCGGCGTCCGCTTGCCCGGCCGCGAGCCGCTTTCCGAAAGTTTCAAAACGCTGCCATTTCAGCCCGACGCATTCGCTTCGTCGGAGGCACTGCTGGCAAGTCTGGTTGGCGAGCACGTGCGCATTCCGGTGATCGGCGCCGAAGGCAGCATCCTGGCCGTCAGCGCCTTCGATGTGCCCGGCGCCGGCGGCCAGAACACGGTGACCCGGCATCGCCTCACCATCACCACAGCGCAGGGCATCGAAACGGTGGTGCTAGAGGATACCCCCTCCGTCGAATTCAGCTCCGAGGTTTTGCGCGGCCAGATCGCCGGAGCGCTTGCCGCCATCGCCGCGCAGCGTGTGCAGGACAGGCGGACGCTCGAAATCGCCCTGGCCCCCGGCGGCGCCCGCACGGTGCATTTTGCCTATGTCGTGCAGGTGCCCGTGTGGAAGACATCGTACCGGCTTACGCTGCCGCCGGAGGGGGGGAAGGATCCGGCGCATTTGCAGGCCTATGCCGTGGTTGAGAATCTGTCCGGCCGCGACTGGAAGAATGTGGAGGTGGATCTCACCTCCGGGCGCCCGGCGCTGTTCCACACGCCGCTGTATCAGGCGCTGTTTTCCAGCCGCCCGGAGGCGCCGGTGGATGTGCCTGGCGTGATTGCCCCGCCGGCGGATGAGTTCGCCGCCGCATCGGCAACGGCTGGTAGTATGGAGCAGGAGAAACCGCCGCCACCACCCCCGGCGGCCCCCGCGCCGCCGATCCAGGCGGGGGTGAGGTTTGCTGCACCGATGGCTCGGCAGCGCCATAGCGCATTGGCCGACGGTAATGCTTTCGGCACTCTTTCACGTAAGCACGACTATGCACCGGACGTGGGAGCAACGTCAGGCGCCTCAGATTTTGCCGCCCTCGCAGACATCGCCCAATCCGTGGCCCAAGTCGATTTCCATCTCGCCACGCCCGTTACCGCCGCTTCCGGCCAATCGATGCTCCTGCCGATCATCGACAAGCCTGTGCCCACCGAACGCGTCTCCCTGTTCCGTGCCGACTCCGATCCGCACCATCCGCTGGTGGCGCTGCGGCTTACCAATGACAGCGCCGGCGCTCTGCCTGCTGGCCTGGTCACATTGTTCGAGCAGCGTGCGGACGGCAGCACTGGGTATCTCGGCGATACCCGCATTGCCGCCATCGAACCCGGCGAAACCCGGATTGCAAGTTTCGCCGTCGATCTCGGCGTTACGGTAGATGCGCAATCCACAGGCAAGGCCAGCATCGTTGCCGCCAAGGCGACGCATGGCACACTTACGCTCACGCGTCGCACGCTGAACACAACCACCTACACGATCACCACGCCGAAATCCGGCGGCCGCACCCTACTGGTCGAAAAACCCCGTTGGCCAGGTTATTTCGTTTCCGAGCCTACGGAAAACGTGGCGCTGACGCCCGACGCCATCCGCATTACCCGCTTGGTTCCAGCCGGAACCACGCAAACCCTGCGCGTAACGCTGGATCGGCAGGATACCGAGTTGCGCAGCCTCACCCCTGACGACACTAACGAACTCCAGATGCTCGCCACGGGCGATGACGTGCCGAAAGCCTTGCGCGCGGCCATGCAGCATGCCGAAACCTTGCAGGCCGATATCGAGGGCAAGCAGTCCGCGCTGGATGAATTGCGTTCCCATCAGCAATCCATCGTTACCGATCAGCTGCGCATCCGATCGAACCTCGTGAGCGTTCCGCTCAATAGCGCGTTGCACACACGATATTTGTCGCTGCTCGAGGCGCAGGAGAACCAGCTTGCGACGTTGCGGGATCAGGCCGCCGATGCTGAGAAAAAGGTGGACCAGGCGAAGGATGCGTTGACGACGTATTTGGCTAATTTGACAATTTGATAACGGCCATTTCCATCTGGGGTCAGGTACACCGGATAAGCGGCGCAGACACGCCGTCTTGGCCGGACGAGGCGGACTTTGTCCGCCCTACGGTTTGGCGCTTTCGATCCAAACCCGAACTGCGTTCAGCGCCGCATCCGCCTTTTCGCCATCCGGGCCGCCGGCCTGCGCCATATCCGGCCGCCCACCGCCGCCTTTGCCACCCACCGCGGTGCTTGCTGCGCGGACCAAATCTACTGCCGAAAGACGCGTGATCAGGTCAGGGGAGACGCCGACGACTATGCTGGCTTTTCCCTCAGCCGTTGAAACCAAGGCGACCACGCCGCTTTCGATCTGCTTGCCTATCGCTTCGGCGAGGCCTTTTAAATCGCGCGCTGGCACGTCACCCATATTGCGGGCCGCAAATCTAATGCCCCGGATGTCCTCAACCGCGGCCGCCCCACCGCCCGTCGCCAGCTTCTTCTGCAACTCGCTCACAGCGCGCTCCAGACGCTTGCGGTCCTCCACCAACGCCGCCACACGCTCGGGCACCTCGGCGGGGCTGGTGCGCAACACGCCGGCCACCTCCATCAGGCGGCGGTCGTTGGCGGCCACCAGCGCCTCCGCGGCTTCGCCCGTCACCGCTTCGATACGGCGGATGCCGGCGCTGACGGCGGTTTCACTGGAAATTCGAAACAACCCGATATCGCCAGTGCGGCGCACATGCGTGCCGCCACACAATTCGATGGAATAGGCGGTCCGCACATCGTCGCCTTCGCCCATCGCAACCACACGGACTTCGTCGCCGTATTTTTCGCCGAACAGCGCCATCGCTCCTTCGGCGACGGCGGCTTCCGGCGTCATCAGACGCGTGGTGACCTCGGCGTTTTCGCGGATGCGGGCGTTGACTTCGGCTTCCGCGAAGGCGAGTTCCTCGGCGGTTATGGGCTTGGGGTGGCTGATGTCGAAACGCAGGCGGTCCGGCGCGTTCAGGCTGCCCTTTTGCTGCACGTGGGTGCCGAGGCGCCGGCGCAACGCCTCGTGCAGAAGATGGGTGGCGCTGTGGTGGGCGCGGATGCGGGTGCGGCGGGCGTGGTCCACTTGGGCTACTACCGGCGCGCCGACATGCGCTTCGCCTCTCTCTATGCGGCCGTAATGGACAAAGAGTTCGCCCAGTTTTTTCTGTGTGTCGGTCACGATGATCAGCAGGCCGGCGGCTGAGGCGATGGTGCCTGTGTCACCCACCTGGCCGCCGCTTTCGGCATAAAACGGTGTTTGGTTCAGCAAAATAGCCACTTCGCTGCCGGCCGCGGCGTGTTGAACGGGGGCGCCATCCAGGAGGATCGCGCGGATCTCGCCTTCCGCAAATTCCGTGCTGTAGCCTAGAAATTCCGTGGCCCCCACGGTTTCGCGCAGCTCGTAAAACTGCTTTTCCGTGGCCGCGTCGCCGGAGCCGGACCACGCGGCGCGGGCGCGGATGCGCTGCTCCGCCATTGCCGCTTCGAAGCCGGCTACATCCACGCCGCGGCCCTGCTCACGCAAGGCATCCTGCGTCAGGTCGAGGGGAAAACCATAGGTGTCGTAGAGCTTGAACGCCACGGCGCCGGGCAGGATGCCGCCTTCGCCGAGCTGCGCCGTTTCCTCCGAAAGCAGCCACAGGCCGCGATCGAGCATCGCCTTGAAACGGGTTTCCTCCATGCGCAGCGTCTCGGCGATCAGCGTTTCCGCGCGGCCCAGTTCCGGGTAGGCCACACCCATCTGGCGCACCAGTGCGGGCACCAGTCTGTAGAAAACCGGGTCGCGGGCGCCCATCATGTGCAGATGGCGCATCGCACGGCGCATGATGCGGCGCAGAACGTAGCCACGGCCCTCATTGCTTGGCAAAACCCCATCGGCAATCAGGAACGATGCGCTGCGCAAATGATCGGCCACCACGCGATGGCTCGCGCGAAAGCGCGGATCGTCGGCCGGCACGCCGGTGGCATCTGCACTCGCCTGGATCAGGGCAACAAAAGTATCAATGTCGTAATTGTCGTGCTTGCCCTGCAGGATCGCCGCGATGCGTTCCAGGCCCATGCCGGTGTCGATGGAAGGGCGGGGCAGGGCGTTGCGGGTGCCGGGCGGACCCTCCTCGAACTGCATGAACACCAGGTTCCAGATTTCGATGAACCGGTCGCCATCTTCGGTGGCGCTGCCGGGCGGGCCGCCGGGGATGTGCGGGCCGTGATCATAGAAAATCTCGGAACAGGGGCCGCAGGGGCCGGTATCGCCCATGCGCCAGAAATTGTCGGAGGTGGGGATGCGGATGATGCGCTCATCCGGCAGGCCGGCGATCTGCTTCCATAGTTTTGCGGCATCCTCGTCCTCGGAAAATATTGTTACCAGAAGCCGATCCTGTGGGAGCGCGAAGTCGCGCGTGATCAGGTTCCAGGCGAGCTCGATGGCGAGGGGCTTGAAGTAATCGCCGAAACTGAAATTGCCGAGCATTTCGAAAAACGTGTGGTGGCGCGCGGTGTAGCCCACATTGTCGAGGTCGTTGTGCTTGCCGCCGGCGCGCACGCATTTCTGGGCCGTGGCCGCGCGGGAATAGGGGCGCCGCTCCTGGCCGGTGAATACGTTCTTGAACTGCACCATGCCGGCATTGGTGAACAGCAAGGTGGGGTCGTTGCGCGGCACCAATGGCGAGCTGGCGACGGCCTGGTGACCGTTGCGGACGAAGTAATCGAGGAAGGTGGCACGTATGTCGTTGCTGCTGGGCATGCGAGCGACGTAGCGCAGGGGCCCTCGGAAAGGAAGGCCAGGGGGCTCTGCCCCCTGGACCCCCGCTGGGGCCTAGAGGCCCCAGACCCCCATTTTCTTAAGGAAGGCAAGGAGGGGGGCATGCAGGCGCTTCGTTCCAAGTGACGTGTGATGCCCCCCTCCTTGCCTTCCTTAAAATAGCAGGTCTGGGGGTTGAACGTATACGTTCAACCGCGCCAGCGGGGGTCCTAGGGGGCAGAGCCCCCTAGTCTTCCTCTCCCCAGCACCCCCAGCGCCGCTTCGATCGCGAACGGCCCCGGCAGGCTGCCGCGGGGAAACAGGCGGGTTACATGGCCCATTTTGCGGCCCGGCCGTGCTTCTGCCTTGCCGTAATGGTGGGGGATCAGGCCGGGGGTGGCGAGGATTTCGGGCCAGAGGGCCAGGTCATCCGGCCCGATCAGGTTTTTCATCACCGCGTCGGCGTGGCGGGTGGCGGGGGGCAGCGGCAGGCCGGCGATGGCGCGGATGTGCATTTCGAACTGGCTGACGGGGCAGGCCTCGATGGTCCAGTGGCCGGAATTATGCGGGCGGGGTGCGATCTCGTTAACCAACACGCGGCCATCGCGATCCACGAACATTTCTACGGCCAGCAGGCCCACCAGGTTGGTGGCGCCGGCGAGCTCGGTGGCGATGCCGGTCGCGGCATCCAGGATATTTTGGGTGGTTTGGGCGGGGGCCAGCGTCAGATTGAGGATGTGGTTTACGTGGCGGTTTTCCACCGGGTCGAAGGCCACCACATTCCCATACGCGCCCCGGGCCACGATCACGCTGATTTCACAGGCAAAATCGACGAAGGCTTCGAGGATCAGCGGTTTGGGGGCGAGTTTTTCCCAGGCGGCGTCGAGGTCGGCCGGGGTGCGCAGCGTGGCCTGGCCGCGGCCGTCGTAGCCAAGGCGGGTTGTTTTCAGCACGGCGGGCAGGCCGAGCAGGTTAGCCGCCTTCGCCAGTTCCTCGCGCGTATCCACGGGCATCCAGTTGGCGGTTGGCAGGCCGGCGCCGTTAATAAAACCCTTCTCCGAGGCACGGTCCTGGCTCATGCGCAGCACCGCGGGGGACGGGTGCACGGGCTTGAGGGAGGCCAGCAGATCGAGGCCGGCGGCGCTGACGTTTTCGAATTCGAAGGTGATGACGTCCACCGCGGCGGCGAAGCGGCGCAGGGTTTTAAGATCGTCATAGAAGCCCAGTGTTGTGGCTGCTGCCACCTGGCTGGCAGGGCTTTCCGGGTCGGGCGTGAGGATGTGGCAGCGGTAGCCGAGGCGGGCGGCGGCCATGGCGGACATGCGGCCGAGTTGCCCGCCGCCGACGATGCCGATCGTGGCGCCGGGCGGCAGGGATGCGCTCATGTATCGGCGGGGGCGGCGGCGACTGACTCGGTTTGTGTCGTCCGGTAGGCTTTTAAGCGCGCCGTGAGTTCAGTATCATTCAGGGCCAGGATCGCGGCGGCAAGCAAGGCGGCATTCACCGCCCCGGCGCGGCCGATGGCGAGCGTACCCACCGGGATGCCGGCGGGCATTTGCACGATGGACAAAAGGCTATCCATGCCGGAGAGGGCGACGCTTTCCACCGGCACGCCAAGCACGGGCAACTCTGTATAGGCCGCGCACATGCCGGGCAGGTGGGCGGCGCCGCCGGCGCCGGCGATGATCACCTGCAGGCCGCGGGATGCGGCGGTTTTGGCGTAATCGGCCAGACGGTCCGGCGTGCGATGCGCGGAAACGATGCGGCACTCATGCGCCACTTCGAGCCCATCCAGCGTATCGGCGGCGTTGCGCAGGGTTGCCCAGTCTGACTGGCTGCCCATGATGATGCCGACGCGGCAGGTTTGCGCCATCAGGCGATGTTATCCGGGATGAGGTGGCTTTCCAGCCAAGCGATTTCGTCCTTCAGGAGCAGCTTGCGCTTTTTCAGGCGCTGCACCTGAAGCTGGTCGAGCGGTTGCGGCGCCAGGCGGGCGATCACGGTATCGAGGTCTCTGTGTTCGCTCCGCAATTCATGGAGTTTGCGCAACAGGGAGTCGCGGTCGGTCAGCATGCGCGCCTCCTTACCACTTGCATCGGCCGGCGGAAGCCCCCAAGGCCTCCGATTTGACGCGGCTTCATCGTGTTTTCCTGTTCGGGACGGTATCAGGATGCTCGCTGGCTTGTGTGCTCTTAATCCTTTATTTTTAATTGGTGTTCAAAGTGACCCCTGTATTACGGTTTCATTGCACCCCATGGTCTGGGTGCATCTTCAAGCACGGAGGCACCATGAGCCTGCAAACTCGTATCGAGAGCCTGAGCAACCGTCACGCCAGCCTGGAGACAAAGATATTCGACGAGGACCATCGACCAAGGCCCGACGACGCCGCCCTATTCCGCCTCAAGGCAGAAAAGCTACGGGTGAAGGAAGAGATGGAGCGACTACGCGCCAGCTGACAGTTGTCAGCTTACAGTTGTCAGAAGGTGATGAACGAGGGGGCCGTTTGGGCCCCCTTGTCGTATGCAGCGTCATTTTTCTGATAACTGTTAGCTGACAACTGTAACCTGTTAAGCTGCCTCGTCGGCTTCGATCTGGGGCGGCGGGGGTACGGCGCGGCCCTCGCGGGCGAGGCGATCGTTGGCGGCGGATACCATGGCATTCAGATCGGTCTGCGTGCAAAGGCCGAGGATCACAGGATCGCGCGGCTTGATGTTCTGGCTGTTCCAATGGTGCTTGTCGCGTACCTTTTGGATGGTATCCTTGGTGGTGCCCAGCAGCTTGATCACCTGTGCTTCCGAAAGCTGCGGGTAGTTGCGCAGCAGGAAGGCAATGCCGTCCGGCCGGTCGTTGCGTTTGGCTACCGGCGTGTAGCGGGCGCCCTTCTGCTTTTTCGGCGCATGGTTGGTGACAGCCATCATCGCGAGGCGCGCCTTCGGATCCTTCTCGCAGCGCGAGATCTCCTCCTGCGTCACCTGGCTGTTCGCCACCGGATCATAACCGTTGATGCCCTGCGCCACCTCGCCGTCGGCGATGGCCTGGACTTCCAGCGGGTGCATGCCACAATATTCGGCAATCTGTTCGAAGGTGAGGGCGGTCTTGTCGATCAGCCAGACGGCGGTGGCTTTTGGCATCAGGGGCAGTGTCATAGCAGAAAATCCTCACGGCGCCGGCCGCTTCCGGGCCGTCGGGTCCAATATCGAGTTTTTTGGAGGCCCGGGGCTGGGGCGCGCCATCATTTCGTCAACGCCCAGGATATGTGACCGCCCACCGGGGTGGGTCAAGGTGGTTCCATGTTAGAAGATGAAGAAGTTAGGCCTGCAAAAAAGAAGAGGCTGGAGCCATTGCAGCTCGATCCGCTCAGTGTGGTGGACCTTCACGAGTATATCAGCGAGTTGCGGGCCGAAATTGGCCGCGTGGAGGTGGCCATAGGCAAGAAGGAGGGCGCGCGGGGCCACGCGGACAGTTTTTTCAAATTCTCTTAACCCGGCCAAAAAAGTTCGTTTGTGCCCTGGGCCACCGTCAATCGCCGCCACATCCGCCGCAACCGCCACCGCCTCCCCCGCCGCCGCAGCCTGAGCCACCGCCGCTGCACCCGCTGCCAGTTTGGGCTGAGCGGAGAAGGCCGTAACCCGCGTAAGGTGTTCCACGCAGACTGGACACACCCGTGAGCGCGAGGGCCAGCATGAGTTCATGATCCATCGGCGCACGCATCAGCCGCTGGTTCTCGTGCCGATAAGCTTGCACCGCCTTGCGGCCCGCCGCCCGGCAAACCGGCTGGATCAGCATGAACAAGAAGCCGGCGAGGCCACTTAAGATGGTCAGCAGCGTGATGTAGCCGACAGGGTGGCCGCGATTGGAACCCAGAATCACCCGGATAATTCCAAGAAAGCACAGCACGAATAATGGGATGGCGGACTGCAAGCCGATCGTCTCGCTCTCGGAGGCCGAATAGGCCAGGCCACGCGCCACCAGCCCGTTGCGCAAGTCGTCGAAGAGCGGACGGAAATGGCTGGCCAGACCGATGACGCGCCTGGGGCTGCGTAGCACATGCTGATACGGCACGAGAAATGCGGGCATTTCCGGCAGCAGAACGGTGCCGCGGATTTCTCGCCGTTTGGGATCGAACTCCGCGGCCTGGGCGTGCAAAAGGCCGATCGCCACCGTATCGGTGGCGCGTTCGGCGCCGCGGGCCAGGTAGGCGAGCTCCACCGGGTTCAGGCCATCCGGCTTGGCCGGCGGCGAAGGGGTTCTTTCGCGAAAATGTTCGTAAATGCCGAAGGCGATGCTCAGGCAGAGCAACAGGCTGTAGAGCAGAAGAAAGGGTGCAGCCGGCAAGTCATACGGATTCACGTTTGTCCCCATCCCGGCAGCCGTGGCCGAATGACCACGAAGACACGCTCTGCATCCACCTTGCGGAAACGCTGCGGATTTCGGAAACGCCGGTAGGTGGACGGCCAGTAGGCTGCCGGCGGCGGCCCGAAATGGCGTTCATAGGCTGCCAGCGTCGCGCCATACTGGTTGCGATAGCGCGCCTGCTCGATTGGGCCGCCTTGCGTTGGGTCGTGGTGGAGTTTTTTGGGCAGCACTTCGCCGCACCAGACATCCCAATAGTCGCGGGAAAATGTCAAATGCAGGTGCCACACCTGGTCCACTTCCTCGCTTGGCGTCATCGGGGAGGTTTCGGTGACGCAGAGGAAGGCGAAGCGGCGGTATTCCTCGATCGCGCCACGCGCGAAAGACAGGCACCAGGATTCTTCCCGTGCCAGGCGACGTACAAAATCCAGGTCGTGTAATGGGTTTTCGAAGGGATGCGCGGCAATCCGCCGCCACAACGCCTCGTTCGGAACTGAACGGCCTACACTGCCCAAATTGGACATCCGCAGCTTTGAGGTGACGGAGAATTGGGCGGAGGAAGCAACGAATGCAAGCAGCAGATGCATGGGGGAGAGTTGCTCTCCCCCATGTCATCTGTGTGCGGTTAGGCCGCCTTGTGCTCGACCACCGTGCTGTCATTGGCGATGGCCGGCTGGCCGGCGCCAATCGTGATGCGGCGAGGCTTCAGCGCCTCCGGCACCACACGCTTCAGACCGACATGCAGCAGGCCGTTCTTCAGGTCCGCGCCATCGACCACGATGTGGTCGGCCAGCACGAACCGGCGCTCGAAGGCGCGGCCGGCAATGCCACGGTGCAGAACCTCGGCCTTACTGGCTTCCTCGTTCACGCGGCCAGTGACAAACAGCGTGTTGTCCTTCACCACGATCTCGATATTTTCGGGGCCGAAACCAGCCACCGCCATGGTCAGGCGGTAGGCATCTTCACCAGTCTTCTCAATGTTGTAAGGGGGATAGGCCGGGGTAGCGGCAGCCTCGGCAGCCGTATCGACCAGGCGAGCGAGCCGGTCGAAACCGATCGCGGTGCGGAAAAGGGGGGCGAAATCGTACGTCATTGTATAAACCTCCTGCAACAGCAAGGTTAAACTCATTCGGGCCGCACCACATGGCGCCGGCCCTGTCAGGCCCCGGAACCCCATTTGGGCATTCCAGACAGCGCAGAAGTTTGGTTGAGCGGGCGGCCGGTTCAAGACCTGCCACGGCAAAAAATCTGCCAGGAAAATGTCTGCGGCCACGGGCACGGAACGTGCCGCAGCGTAGGAAAAAAGTCTTTTTGCTTCTTTTTCTTCAGAAAAAGAAGGCCTTGCCTTCCGCTTGTCGCTGTGCGGGAGGCCCCCATCCAAACCCTCCCCACAAGGGGGAGGGGACACTGATATCAGGTGGTTTTTTTGGCGCCGAGACCGGCGAATTTCTTGTTGAACTTGGCGACCTGGCCGCCGGTATCCATCATGCGCTGCTGGCCGGTCCAGGCCGGATGGGATTTCGGGTCGATATCCAGGCGGATGGTATCCCCCGCCTTGCCCATGCAGGAGCGGGTTTTATAGGTGGTCCCGTCCGTCATGATGACGTTGATTTCGTGGTAATCAGGGTGGATCCCGGCTTTCATGGTGGGCGGCCTTCCAGCGATATGGCGCCCCCGATACCGACCGGGCGCGCGAAGAGCCGGGGTATAGGCCCGGCCGCAACCAGGTTCAAGGTGTCGGCGGTTCTACTGGAGCTCCGACCACAATTTCCCGATTTGATTGTTGCGAACTCGACCCAAATGCATTAGAAAGCATTCATGGATGAACTCGCGCTGACCCTGAGCAGTTTTCGTGATATCCAGGAATCGCTTGAACGTGCCGAAGCCGACATTGCTGCCCTTGGGATCGACCTGCCCAGCGAGTTGCATGCCAGGCTCCGCGAAGCGATTGAAAAATTGTCTGTCGAGACAGCCAACTATCGTGGAGCAAAACGCGCCGGATAATGGGCAAGGTTCTTCTTTCTTGAAAGAAAGAAGCAAAGAACTTTTGCTTCCTGCACCGGCCCTCAGATACGCTGATAAACTCCGATCACCCGCGCTGCGGCCAGGAGGTTGCCCTTTAGCGTGCGCAGCAACTGGCCGCGACCGGGAGGACTCTGAAAACTCGGTACGGCGTCGGCGGCAAACAACTGGAATGCGTAGCGGTGCGGGCCGTGGCCCGGCACCGGGGAGGGCGCCATCCAGCCGGGGCGCGCCATGGAGTTGCGGCCTACCTTGAAGCCGAGCGGCGACTGGCGGACCTGCTTCATGCTCAAGCCGCCCTCCTGGATGCCGGAAAGCCCTGGGGGGATGGAGTGCAGCACCGCATGAACGAGCGGGCGCGGGAAGGGGGCGTCGGCATCCTCGATGATGAGGGCGAGCGATTTTGTCCCAGCCGGCACGCCGTGCCATTCCAGCGGCGGGAATAGCGCTTCGCCATCCTGCGTATATCGGTCCGGGATCGTCCCGCCATCGTCGAAGGCCGGGCTGGTGATCGTAAGCCCGGCCCGCGGCAGCTCCAGGCGGCTCGTGGCCAGCGCGCCAAGTCCGGGGCGCACATTCCGCAGCATCTGGCCAACCTTGCGCGCCCACTCGTTCGCCATACGCCGCTCCTTCGCCGCCCTTGGCCAAGGCCGTGGGCGCAAAAGCGTCTTTCCACGTGTTGTGGCGCCCGTGCAACCCTGTCATGAACTGGCATCCATTTGCCCTGCCCGCCATTGACGCGGCCTGTGCGGAGCTTGATTCCAATGGGCATAACGCGCCCGCGGAGCTATCTCCCTTGAACCAGGCAGTCAGGCGGCTGGAGATTCCAGCCGCTCCCTTATCGTCTTCAACCGCTGCCCGCACCGGGCAGGCTGTGACGGCCGTGCTGCTCGCCATCAGCTTCTCGCACTTGGTGAACGATATGCTGCAGGCGCTGATACCGGCCATTTATCCGGTGCTTAAGGCACGGTTTTCGCTGAGTTTCGGACAGATCGGCGCGATTACCCTGGTGAACCAGCTGACCGCCTCCGTGCTGCAACCGGTGGTGGGCCATGTGACCGACCGCCGGCCGATGCCCTATTCGTTGGCAGCCGGCATGGCGTTTACGCTGGCCGGGCTTCTGCTGCTTTCGCGCGCCGGGAATTTTGTGGCGCTGCTATTCGCGGTGGCGGCGGTGGGGATTGGCTCCAGTATTTTCCATCCGGAATCCTCGCGGGTCGCGCGTCTGGCCTCCGGCGGCCGGCATGGGATGGCGCAATCGGTGTTTCAGGTGGGCGGCAATGCCGGCTCGGCGCTGGGGCCGCTGCTCGCCGCCTTCGTGGTGACGTCGCGCGTGGGTGGCGGGCAGGCGCAGGGTGAGGTGGCGTGGTTCGGGCTGGCCGCGGTGCTGGGCATGGTGGTGCTGACCGGTGTGGGCACGTGGTATGCGCGGCATCTGCGCGCTCCGGCGCCGAAACGCGAGGCGGCGGCGCAATCGGATCTCGGCAGCTTCCGCATCGCCGGTGCGCTTGCTCTGCTGACGGTGCTGATGCTTTCGAAATTTTTCTACACGGCGAGCATCGGCAATTATTTTACGTTTTTCCTGATCAGCCGGTTCCATGTTGCCGTGCAGACGGCGCAGCTGAGCCTGTTTCTGTTCATGGCGTCGTTTGCCGCCGGCACATTGCTGGGTGGCCCGATCGGCGACCGGATCGGGCGCAAGCGGATCATCTGGGTTTCGATTTTGGGTGTGCTGCCGTTTACGCTCGCTTTGCCGCATCTGGGGCTGGTTGGCACGCTGATCGATACGGTGCCGATCGGCCTTCTCCTCGCCTCCGCCTTCCCTGCGATCGTGGTTTATGCGCAGGAGCTGGTGCCGGGGCGGATCGGCATGGTTTCGGGGATGATGTTCGGGTTGGCGTTTGGGCTGGGCGGGCTGGGCGCAGCCGGGCTAGGTCTGCTCGCCGATCGCACCAGCATCTTCACGGTTTTTGACCTGTGCTCCGTGCTTCCGGTTCTTGGGATGCTGGCGGTATTTTTACCGAAGAAGTAGCCCGCATCGCGCTTGGGCGATGCGGGTAAATTCTCGGAACCCAAGAGCAAAACCCAAACATCTGCTTCATTGCAAATTCCGCCAGCGGGCGTGGACTTGAATAAAAACCCCAACGGAGCCGGGCGTGAATCCACGTGATGCATTGGGACTTGTGAGAAATCGCCAAGCTTGCCTATCCTGCGCGCGATCTAAAGGTGGGCGAAGAGCCAGAACTTCCTGCGTCATGATGCACTGATATCCCGGCCGCCGTAAGGCGGACAAAGTCCGCCCACTCCGACGGCCGCGATCTAATCTCCAAAGTCCAAAGTTCGTAGCGTGCACGCCGCGCAACGCTTCGCCAAGAACTGCGGCCCCATCTCTGCCAGAAGCGCTTGCGTTCCAGCAGGAACATGGCAGTGTCGGCGACCACCTCCGGCATCGTTACGGTAAACACGCGCCGCTCGCAGCGCTCCGCCGCTGCGCCGACCTGCCACGCCCAGTCGTTCAAACGGTACGAAAGTGCCGCAAACAGAAAGGCATTGCGCGGAGGCACCTTGATGCGGTCCAGAGCCTGTTCGCGCAACCGGTTGGCAGCCCTTGCAATCACATCGCGGTATCTATGTCGGTCAGGCCGAAACCGTTCCCCTTATACAACAGCTCCGCACCACGGGATTTCGCGCAAGCATACGCAAAGCAGTCGCCCATGTTGAGAGAGGCAGGGTGCCGGCCCTTTCCATACCGCGCGTACGCATCCAGCGCGATCTCGAATTCTCGTTCGCCAATCGAGGTAAATTCGAAATCCCCTGCCGCCAGGAAGCGCCGCACTTCGCGGCGCGCCGCAGGAACAGAAAGGGCATGGCTGCGGCATAATCCTCCCACGGTTTCCCAAGCCGATACAGCCGAACAAAGCCTTACCTGCTCAGGCTCGATACGGTTAGCCAGCTCATCCGCGTCAGCTTCGCCCGCAATGATCGCGACCAGCGCCGACGCATCGGCAAATAACGTCACAACTCGCCCGACAGCTCGTCGTAAAACCGCTTATCGGCCAGATCGCCCGTCGGGGGCGGCAATGGGTGCGCCGCCCGAAGCGCTGCAAATCGCTCACGCAGGGGCAGTCTCGGCGCCTCGGTTTTCGCCAGTTCCGCTTGCACCGCGCGTTTCACCGCATCCTGCTTCGACACACCAAGCCGTTGCGCAAGCTGCCCAACGAGACCCGCCGTATTGTCGTCCTTGATATAAAGCGGCATCGCAACCTCGAGGATATTTAGATATTGGGCAGAGGATATCCTGATATCCAAGCAAAGGCAATCAAGAGGGTGGGGCGTCTACCCCGCCACCAACCCCGCCAACCGCCCAAACTCCTCCACGCTCAACGTCTCCGCCCGCCGATCGCCCGCAATCCCCGCCCGTTCCAGCAGCGCCTCCCCCCCCAAGCCGCGCAGCGACCCACGCAGCATCTTCCGCCGCTGACCAAAAGCCGCCGCCGTGACGCGCTCCATCGCCGCGAACAGCGCCGCATCCGGCTGCACCGGCTTCGGAATGAATCCCACCACAGCCGAAAACACTTTCGGCGGCGGCGTAAATGCCTCGGGCGGGATGCGCATCAAAAACCCCACGCTGCACACGAATTGCGCCAGCACCGCCAGCCGGCCATAAGCGCCGGTGCCGGGTGCCGCCGCAATCCGCTCCGCCACTTCCAACTGGAACATCAGCGTCAACCGTTCCCACTGCGCCGCCTGGCGCAGCCAGCCGATCAGCAGAGGCGTCGCCACGTTGTAAGGCAGGTTCGCGACAATCTGGCGCGGCGCAGGGGCCAGAGTAGAAAGATCAATCTCCAGCGCATCTGCTTCCACAAGCTCCAGCCGCCCGGGAAAAGCGGCGGAAAGCGCCCGCATGGCCTCCGCCGCACGGGGATCGAGTTCTACCGCAATCACCTTGCCCGCCGCCGAACCAAGCAGCGCCCGCGTCAGCCCCCCGGGGCCTGGCCCCACCTCGATCACCGTGCGGCCGGCAAGGTCCCCGGCCTGGCGCGCGATTTTGCCCGTGAGATTCTCATCCAGCAAAAAATGCTGGCCAAGTTTCTTGCGCGCATCCAGTTGGTATTCGCGGATCACATCGCGCAACGGAGGAAGAGCCATTAAGCAAGAAGTTCTTTTTTGAAAAAAAGAACCAAAAAACTTTTATTCCCTGTTCGTGGCCAGGACAGGAATAAAAGTCTTTTGCTTCTTTTCTTCAGAAAAGAAGACCTTTCTTTCTTCTCACAGTATAAACCTGCTCAAATCGCCGCGCGCAGCCAACGGCGCCACCCGCTCCTTAACGGTTGACGCATCCACATGCACCGTTTCCCCAGGCCGGTCGCTCGCGGTAAAACTGATATCCTCCAGCAGCTTCTCCAGCACGGTCGCCAGGCGCCGCGCGCCGATATTCTCCACGCGGTCGTTGATATCCGCGGCCAGATCAGCCAGCGCATCCACCGCGTCATCGCCGAATTCCAGCGTCACCCCCTCGGTCTTCATCAGGGCCGCGTACTGCGCCAGCAAATTATGCTCCGGCTCGGTCAGAATACGCCGCAGATCGGCGCGCGTCAGCGGCGCCAGCTCCACCCGGATCGGCAACCGCCCTTGCAGCTCCGGCAACAGATCCGCCGGTTTGGCGAGATGGAAAGCGCCGGAGGCGATAAAGAGAATGTGGTCGGTTTTGACCGGGCCGTATTTCGTTGAAACGGTCGTCCCCTCGATCAGCGGCAGCAAGTCACGCTGCACCCCCTCGCGTGACACATCGCCGCCGCGAATACCGCCTTCGCTCGACCGCGCCACCTTGTCGATCTCATCGAGAAACACGATGCCGTTGTTTTCGGCGTGATCGACCGCATCCTTGGTGAGACGCTCGGTATCGACCAGCTTGTCGGCCTCTTCGCGCACCAGCAGCGGCCTTGCATCGGCCACCTTCATTTTCTTCTGCACCTGGCGGCCGCCCATCATGCCGCGCATC
>Ga0116231_10008256_pt1 | contig 18372 bp, 19 predicted proteins | sample S1TSphgellanicum_2_FD_89695 | JGI IMG/M metagenome (GOLD analysis project Ga0116231, IMG submission 89695) | Host-associated microbial communities from peat moss isolated from Minnesota, USA - S1T2_Fd - Sphagnum magellanicum MG | ecosystem: Host-associated > Plants > Peat moss > Unclassified...
CACAGCATTTTTTAGCTTACAGAATATCAAAATTGCGAATAAGACAGCGGAAAACTCTCTTCATTCGTTAGAATTACAGACTGTTCCAGCACTTACTGTAACTTGCTCTCCTAGGCCACGTCCCTCTGTAGATGGGTCTGTAATTCTTTTCCCGGAGTCTATTAAGCCAAGCGTTGCAGAAGGATTCACTCCCAAAATCGCACTCATGCCTTCTGTAGACTGTACTATAAAAAACCTAGGAAAGCTCCCAATAATATCGGTTGATGTGAGTATACATGCTGATTTTTTCAATCAGAGTATTGAAGGATACGGAACTAACTATGTGCCAAAAGATTTTATTCTTAGAATCAGCGGAATCTCAGAAAATGGGAGTTTTGTTTTACGTTTGTTCAATGGAACGCACCATAAATCGCTTCAACTGTTTTATCCTTATGTGATTACATTTTTTCAACCAGATGACAGATTAAATCAACAAAAATATCTATTTGATGATTCAATGCAACACCGGTTAATAGTGGGACCGAATCAAGAACCAGGGCCAGACGCTATAATAATTCGCAACTAAATCGTAATGTAATATGAAATCCAAAGTGAATGTATTCGTAACTACTCAGGTCGCATAGTTACCAAAATAGTTAGAATTAATGCTGACCCTTGAGCCGGCGCAACGAGCACGAAGTGCAAGTAGCGTCGGCGGCCGTGCCGATAGCCGGTTTGTTGAAATTGGTACGGATGAGGACCATGTACATTTTCTGGTGCAATCTGTGCCCACGTTTAGCGTGACGACGGGAAGTGATTGCCGACCTGCGTTGTAAGCACTTACACATAGGGGTCACGAGAGAACACGGAATTCAAAGAACGGGAGCTTCAGTAGGAGGCAGCGCTTGGGGGGGCTCCGGAGGGTTTCCAAATTGCAGGCTCTTCTCTGTTGCGAGAGCCTTTCTGAACGCATCGTTTAACGTGAAGGGTAGACAAGACTCTGCTGGCAGCTAGAGCAATTTTGTTCTGGACGTACATCCCAGTCACGCACATTGTAAGTTGAACACTTATGGCATTTTAACACCTTAGCTTTCATGAAATCGAAAAGGGAGAGGTGTGAAAATATATTGTGCGCAAGTAAAACGCTGCTTAGCGCATAACTATAGCTAGGCTTGCTTCCTGAACTTTCTTTGGTCGCCCCTACAAGCTTTGCAAGACCATGACTCTGCCAGTTTCTTATTTTTGCAAGCCCAGCTGGCTGGCTCACTTTGAAAATTTCACGATATACATACGAAACAGTAAAATCAGCACGTTGAACTTTTTGTAAGTCCCTCAACATTGCTGCTGGTACCATTTGATGACAATATTGTGAAGAGAAGGTCCTTACACCGTCGTTAATGGCCGCTAATGATAGTTTTTTTGCGGTGGAATCGATTTCGCTTTGTTGGTCGATAATTGATTGACAAAGGCGTATTAAATTTCGCGGTGATCCCTCGGATAATAGCGCTAGGATTTCATCAATGTTTAAATGACCGATCTCCTCGCAAAGACTTGAAAACGAAATGACAGACTCGTTGCTATAAGCTTTTAGGCGATTCGCCAGCATTTCCATCAATTGCGACTCTGACCATTGCAGCTCATATATTGAGATGCGATCTGGCCGCCCTTGTTCACGGAATTCTTCAATCAAGGGATGCCATAAGAAGAATTTTATAGCGAATCCTGGAAGCTGAAGGAAGTTGAGGTTCATTAATAATGATCTTATAAATGCAAACGATTTACGTGCATCATTCCCAGTTAGGTCGTTTTCGTCGACTCTATCTATAAGGATATAAGTCGAAAGATATCCTAACGTTTTTGCTAAATTCCCAAGCGTTTTGAGCTGTTCTAGTAACCCTCCTAAATTCAGAGGATCGTTCTCAATTTTTTTTATTTCTGGTGCCGTATAACTGGCTGCTGCGGTTACAATTGATAATATAGATGAGGCAGGACCGCTAACCTTGTTCCACCATTCAACAGCAGTAGACGAAATCAAGCGAATATCACTAATCGTACGATGTAATAACGTTTGATCAATTGTTGAAAGATGCTGTTTGATTAGCATGTACAAGACGTGACGATCGGGATGTGTGAGCTCGTCGACTCCTTTAACACGTATCTGCTCTATCAAATTCACTAGCATGAGTATAATAATATTCTTCAAATGGTAATCTAAATCAATTTGATTGAGCTTCATATTTGCGGTTTCAAAGCGGTTATAAACGATGCATAAAACTGGCTGATGATCGCTAGAGAGCTCGATCATTCTTTTTAAGGCGGTCTTTCCGCCGCCACGGGGAGCAAACACTAAAGCTGGTTTAGGAGAGCTCTGCTCTCCGTGTACTGCCATATAGAAAGGCGGAGCAATAAAATAATCAGGAAGGCGATATTCTTCATCTGCATTTGTTGTTGCAAATGGGTCCTGTTCAAATGCAAGATTGCGAAGAAGGTCTTGATAGCTCATATATTGAGTTGCGACAAAGTCATTCTTATTCTCCTTCGCTCAGATTCGGATCTTCTCGTACTCATCGAGCGTGATTTCATCGTTGCGCCGGTCGTAGAGCTTGGTCGTGCGTGGTGAGGAGTGGTTCGCCATTTGCTGCGCATGCTCAAGTGTGCCGTCATGCTTTAGGTACGTTGTAATGCCGGTGGCGCGCAGCGAGTGATTACCGACATGCATTTCAATGCCAGCCTGTAGCGCCCGTCGCTGAATCACGCGATAGGCATCGGGCTGGCTCATCCGATGGACGATCCCGGTAGCGCGCCCTGTTGTGCGGAAGAGTGGTCCATCTTTGTCATCGGCGATGCCGGCGGCCGCGATGTATTCATCGAAATAGGTCGCCAGCTTACAACGCACGGGGCTTCGTGCTCCTTGCTGCCCTTCTCGTGTAGCCGTACCCAGCTCCGTCGTCTTTGGCTGAAGTAGTCGCTAACGTTCATATGCAGCACCGCGCCAATCCGCGCAAAGGTATAGAGCATGATGCCGATGAGTGCCCGGTCCCGGAGACCCGTCAGGGTGTTGGTATCGATCGCGGCAAGCAGTGCCCGTGCCTCCTCGCCCTCGAGCACCGGCGTGGGCCCCTTCTTCACCACGTGCTTGGGGCCGCGCACCGCATATGCCGGGTTCACGGCGATGACCTGGCCGACGACGAGCCAGTCAAAGAGCATCCGCAGTGCCGCGAGATGCTGCTTGACGGTCGGCTTCGCGAGGCTTAGTCCCTCAATGTAGGCGGCGATGTGAATTGGCCGTACGTCGGTAAGTGTCCGCAGGCCATGGCTCTCGCACCACGCCGAGAACGCACAGGCCACCCGGTAGTAGGCTCGCCGAGTGTGCGGGTTGCGGATGTGCGCCGTAAAGAATCCCATAAAGCGCTCGGCCGTAGCCGCAGAGGGGTAAAGAGCGTGGGATTCTCCGCCGGATTCCCATCCGTGCGTGCGCCAAGGCTTTGGTCATGCTCGCTGAGCAGGGCAAGGCTGGTCATACGCTGATCTCCGGCAATACGCATGATAATGTCCTTTATCATGCAGTTAGGTGAAAACTGATTCTGAATTTAGTTTTACAAAATCGGAGCCTCGAGATAAATTTCGAACCCGCAGAAAATTGGTCACTAGGTTAACTAACTAGCTGTGCTTGCCAATGCTAAGATGTCACGAATATCGCTATAGGACCACCATATCTCATTTCGATGTAACGGTATTTGTAAACGCCGCCATTCATTGATCTCGCCTACTGTCATGATCAGCCGAGCATCTCCCTGATTACCGCGGAGGCGTACACACAGTCTGAGGTTCGCATGGGCGACGGCTAGGGCGACGAGATCGTCGAGTCTCAGTCCGCAAATAGCCGCGTGTTCCGAAATTGTTCCATCAGCAACGGCTGCAGATAATGAGTTCTTCATTTGCAACTTATTAAACGATTACAACACGCGCCAGGAATCGGATCTAATCGGATCTTCTCCGTGCAGTCCTATCTGCATATCTCTCTTGGATTGATATCCGGATAACTCAAATTCTCGACGCTGATCTGATATGTTTTTATCGTCATCGCTGCATTTGTTCCGTTTTGTATTTCGAGGTAACGCGAATGCAACCAAAACGAAGCATTCTAAAATGCCGTTATAATGCTCCATTATAAACTTATGTAAATATTGTAGCATGGCGTCTACTCTGATATACGTGTCAATGGAACAGTGATTGCCGTATTGTTAAACGTCATTGTTCCGTTAGGCAGAATGTTGAAATCGTATCCGGCATTAGGCGCAACTGCTTCAGTCGCGGAACGCACTACATATGCCCCACCGAATGGCGCATTGTGCGACTTATCAAACCAAGTATCGCACGTCACAAAGGCATCGGTAAATGTACATGTTGCTTGTACACTCGTACCACCGATGCCGCTTCCTGTGCCGGACCACTTGCCCTTAAACGGGTTAGAGTGAGCGCAGCCCGACAATACGGCAACAGTAACGAGCAATACCGAAATCTTAGGGATAATGTCCGGCATCATTTAGCCTAGTCTTTCCATAACGTATTCGCCTTCTCTTGATATACCGGTCACCGTGACGACGTCAGATACCCAGCGCCGTCCGTCTTTGGTGTCATGTTTCATGTATACGACAACGTCGACAAACTTCGCAAGCATTCTCCTGACTATAGGCTTTCCTTCGAAGGCAAGAAGGTCTTCGATTCGGTGTATGGTTTCTTCGGCACTTTCGCTATGGATGGTTGTCATAAATCCGCGTGTTCCCGTATTGAGGGCTAACGCCAGACCAACGGCACTTTTGCCATCGCGAAGTTCACCCCATATCAGAAAATTGCCGTTACTTTGCAGCGCGTCTTCAAGGGCATGAGTAAATTCATAAACATACCGCGATGTCGTGCCGTTTAGGCCAGCCGTGGCCTGCTGGACGCGGGCGAAGAGGAATAGCTTGTCACGGAAACCATCGGCGCGTATCTCGTCATCACTTTGGACGATAATAGGTCGAGCCTCAGGTCTGATTCGGGCTGCCTCAAGTAGCAACGAGCGGACAAAGGCGGTCTTACCCGAGTTCATAGCGCCGGCGACGACGATGTTTTTTTCGGAGACGATGGCGTCGCATAAATAGTCGGCTAGCCGTTGAGAGATAAGCTGACGCTCGACGTATTCCGATAAGGGGATGGTCGGACCGTGTTGGCGGATGACCAACGCCCACCCACCGATTGGATCGGCGAAGCCTCTGACCCGTGATCCATACAGAGGCATTCGGACCGAAAGGCTTGCCTGAAGATGGTCGATAGTTTTGCCCTGGCAATTTGCTAAAAAACTGAGGAGAGCACGACGAGCTGTTTCGCTCATGCGCTCAGGAGCCTCAAATTTAGATTCACCGAAACGCTCTACGAAAATTAGCCCGTCTTGTGTTACGTTGATATTCGTTGTGCGTGGCTGATCAAGATATTGTTTCAGAGGTCCTAACATGAAGAAAAAACGCTGTTGCGCAAGAGCATCGCCAGCGTCGAAACCATAGGAGACCCTATTTTCGATCTCTCCAGTTGTCATCACGGAGTTACAGGGCTCGGCACTGATTGATCCCGTATGTACATCGATAGAGTTAACCATTTCTTCTCACCGAGTTCTAAACGCGCTTCGCGAACAAAGGTAGGTTCGTCCAAAGGCTTATAGTGAGCATTTTTTGCTGGTTTTCGCCTAGCTCTTTCTAGTAGTTTCTGGTTTTTGAAAAACGGAAATTTTGTGAGATAGAAATTACGACCGGATGTAATTGCGATGAGTTTGTCATCTCCGATCTGCATAACTTGCTTTGGAGTTAAGAGCGGAATGCGATGAACCTCAGGGCTATCTTGCATAGAAACGCTTCCTTGTGCCGTTCCGTTCGAGGCAGAACGTGATCGCCGATTCACAACGACTGACTCAAATCCGAGTTCTTCTGAAATTTCTTCCGCGGCTTTCACGCGCGCTGGTCTACCGAAAAGCATCATGCCGGTAGTCTCACTAAGGACCTCGTTCTGACCATAATTGTTCGCTATTTGTGCCAATGATTGAAATATCATGAACAGATACACTCCGTATCCTCGAAAGAAGCCGGACCCAACTTCGATTTCGCTTAGGCGACGAAATGCCGCAATTTCATCGAGTGCAAACCAAAATGGACGAAACGACTTTCGACCGCTACGCCCGTCGATGTTTGCATTTCCACCGCGAGTTAGCTCTTCTAGAGCGTCTGCTAAAACTAAACGAAGAAACGGTCGAACTTTCGGTATATCCAAGGGATTTATTCCAAGGTATATCGTTGATGCCCGAGTGCTATTCTTAGCGATATTTCTCCAAGAAAATGAAGATGTCGTCGCATATTTCTTAAACTGCTCACCGAGGTAGAGTGAAAGATGTGCGATGAATGAACTATAGACGCTCGCGCGCTCGCGAGATTCCTTGCGCTCCATTGCGACTGCCGCCGCAAATATCGATGGCTTGACATCTGTTGGCACTGTTACGTTTTTCTCGAAGTCGTAACGGTGCCATCCAAATACACCGGTCGGGTCATCGGGAGTATTTTTAAGAAAATGAATGAGTTTGTTAAGCGCAGCTTCGGATTCTTTTGCTTTATCATTCTCGTTCGCGGCGGGAGCCTTCGACGTCATCGAACTGACGAACTCGGCGAGGCCTGGCAGAGAAAATTGATCCCAGCGTCCGCGGTTTAAGGCAAGAAAACCAAGTTTCTCTATAACTGCAGCGCCAAAGCCGAGAGACGTGCGGTCCCAATGGGTTTTGATGCCCTCGCCTTCTCCGTCAATAATATTTTGAGCTTTTGCGAGGCAGTCTTGATATCCAAGACTTGTGCCTATCCGGATCGACCAAAATGGGTTGTAAGTAGCGTATGCCTCTGAATCGTAAGGTTCGCCGTTTTGGTCTTCAATATTACCTAATGGTGCGAGAAGAAAGACATCCTTTTTGAGTACATCGCGTTGATACCCAGACGTTTGCGCAAATAGCTCTCCTTTAACATCAGGCACAAAGATGTTCGGTTCTTCACCCCACGGATGCAATCGTCTTTGGACTTCACTCCAGTAATGTGCCTCGCTATGCCTGAGCGGCATCAGCAAATTTGTCTTGAGCACGGAACTTTTGCCGCCTCCGGGAGGCTCGATCATGATGATATTCTTGTCACCGGCATATCGTACCGGTATGATCTTTCCCAGCGGAATTTTTAGCCCACCAACTATTGGACCAGCCGGAGTGAAAAAACCAAGCGCTTTAGCTTCTTCTGCTGAGCTCCACTTGGTCGAGTCAAATAGCTGGCTTGTTGGGTTGTAGAGCGCGCGTCCAATAAGCGCAGCAACAAAGGTTACAAATATTGCGACGCCACTAAGCTCGGCGAGTAACTTTAGTGAATCATCGATTGCTGCGTAGACCGAATAAGGGTATATTTCACGCGAAATGGGATTGAGAAAATGGGCTGCCCATACAAGAATGTCCCAAGGGGCATATACATGATTTATTACGGACTTTCCCAGGCTTGGGTTATAACCTAGATGAAACGCTGCATATTGTGTCGATATGACGCACGCAAGCAGAAACGACGTGAAGAGTACTAACATTACAAGCGGATGCAATGGTGGCGAACCGATATAAGACGGGCGACGTATATCAGGAGTATTCATCGCTCAATACCCTCCCTTGTAGATTTCGAGGTCTAAATCATCAAGCTCATGGAAAGCGTTTCTCGGAATCTCGTTATCATCTAAAGTAAGATGATTTTGTTTCAGGTATTCTCTTTCGCGGAATCCACTAATGATCGTACGAGAATCTGCAAGTGTGTCGAGTAACGAGACACTATCGAGATCATGATTAATGTTTACGAGGTTGCCGACCGTCAAACGGTCGCGCTCTCCGCTTGTGAAATCGGATAGACCATGAGCGATCAACTCGGAACCTACTGACTGGATTACATGCCAAGTCTGCTCTGAATGAATGAGGCCGCTAAAAGATCCTGAAGCCGCCGATACCGCGATCTTGAGAGGCAAGAATTCAATGTTCTGTTGATTCTCAGCAAAACTTGGGCTGATCGAAACGCCTTGTTCCATAGAAGAAAATCCAGGATGTAGAAACACCTGATCGCGCTGAATCATTTCCGAAAAAGCATCAGAACGAATCGGTTTTACAACAACCATGTCACTGTACTCAGCGACAGTTGCGTATACATCTGTTATAATACCATTTTCTATACGGCCAATAAGCGCCACAGAACTCCGTTCGTTGTCGCTTATTATGTGACCGATAGTGGTGACACCAGATGAGATGCTTCCGTTCTGAGCCGAATCGAAATGTAAGCTGGTCGATACCTCTTGCGTCGTAACCATGTAATGTATTAGCTATTCCGAACGTTAGAAGCTTGACGTCGACCAACCGAACCGCCATTTTGAGATCCGCTATATGCCCCACCTACAGCGCCAGTAATCCCGCCTCTTAGGCCGCCCATCGCGCCTCCCGCAATTCCGCCTCCGATTCCACCGGCCATCATTCCAGCAGCGCCGCCAACTACGGAACCGGCACGTCCTGCGGCGGCCGATGTCGCACTGAAGGCCGGTTGGCCTGATAGTTGTGATGTTGCTAAGGCTGTTACTTTGATCGCCAAGAAAAGAAATACGACTCCCATCATCGGAATCTGAAGAAGGGTAAGGATACTGCTACCGAATTTAGTCGGGTCAAGCGCACCAGCAGCGGTAATTTGAGTGACCCATGTACCGGTCTCTTTCATTCCGATTGCGATGACCGCCATCGTAACGATAATTCTGATGATGGAATTCATGACGAGGCCCCAATACGACGCCGCGAACGAATTTGTGGCTTTAGATGCAGACCATCCCAATTGAAACGCACCGATCGAAATGGCAATATATCCCTGAGCGAAAGCAACTAGCATTTCGACCGCAAGCATGCTAAATGTTACTAAAAGAACCACTGCTCCAAATATTGCGACAACTGCCATTAGTAAATAGACTACGGCCTGACCAACGTTAAGTCCGGAATTTCGCGCGTTATTCAGCATAACTTGGCCTACTGCTACTAGCATCGTTTTCGCGAGATTTGCACCTTCTCCAAAAACGCTATCTGGATCTGACAGCAACGGTTGCGACGTTATGGTCTGACCGAATGATAATGCCACGGCTAGCCAATTTGGTAAAAACGTTTCTGCTGCTTTTAAAAAAGCAAACGGGAATCCGATGCTCAGTATCGTGCGAAGCAATAAAACCCCGAGTCCACTTCCTGTTCGGTGTTCACCGACGTAGTTGGCTAGTGTTGTGATAATGACGAAAAAGGCTACAAAGCCAAATAGTGCGTCCGCGATCAAAAAAGATCCGGCGAAAAAACCGGACGTATCGCTTGCCAGATTATTGTTAATCGTATCGAGCAAGCCGGCAGCTGACGCTACTCTTCCATGCGAAAGCGCAAATGCGCTGCATAAGAAAAAAACCAGGGTAAGATACGTTCTGACCGGCTTCGGATGTAACAACATCGCAGAATGAAGTCGATGCGTAAGCATCTCAATATATTGAGATATCGCGAGCGGTATCCGAAGACTGATGGGCAGATCTCTCGACTCATCCACAAAAACGTGCGTCGGCTCGGCATCAGACTGTACCAGTGCGCATCCGCACCAACTCATTATTGCCTCTTTCTTGCGATCGGCGACTCTAAAATCGTGCTAAAGCATGTATCCGTTACCAAGATCCGGCGTCGTTCCCGACATATTGGTATTGAGCGTTTGCATTGCTTCGAGCGACGCTTGCCGGTCCGACGTTTGTGTTGAGGCTTCGAACGTAAGCTGTTTCTGGAGTTCGCTTGCGTTGTACGCGTTGAGTGCGGCAGCGGCACGAACATTCTGGTCGCGACCTTGTGCCGCATCAAGATTGCCCTCGAGTGTTCCAAGTATCATTGCATCAGATTGAGATTGGCTGAGCAGTGTGATCGCTTGTGCTTGGCTCGCAAGGCTTGGGTCGACCGACTGAGCCGACGTCATCATCGTTGATAGCTGGTTTGGTGCGTTTAAGTAGACGCCGTTACCGGTTGTCATATCAGTGGTCATCATTTGAACTTGCTGCTGCTGTTGGCACAGCTGCTTGACTTGTGTGGTTAGCTGTCCCGTCGTGAACGTCAAGTGAAATGCCGCTCCGCCATTCACATCGGGTACCCACGATGGTACAAATCCCACGGCCCCGCATATGTTCGCCAATGGTGTGAAATCTGACGCGGCCATTGCTGGAGTTGCAAAGGACACTGAAGCAGCGAAAGTGATTGCTGTTAGGGGCAGGGTTTTCAAAAACGCTTTCATGGTAATCTCCTATGCCGCGACGAGTTGAGCATCGTGATCGAGTAGACGGACGAAGCGGTCAATTTCATGTGCGCTCACGCCTTCATAGCGCAGGAGCTCCTGACGCCATGTAGTGCCGTATTTATCGATATATTCATCCACACGCTCATTGTCGCGCGCGTCGGTGCGACCGATAACCGCAAGCCATGCTTTATCAAGTGCCAAGTCAAGCTCCCAAACCTCGCCGGTCTTCGGTTGAACGAATAGGATGTTGCGCGGAGCAAGCTCCGGTAATCGCTCTAATCCACGAGCCGGCACACCGAGTTTATCGCCGTAAATATGGCGCATTTCCGGATCGTTATGCACTTCGGTATTCTTGAAGAAAAATCGTGAACGACAGGCTTCGGAAATATCATTGAGTATGCCACTCTCAGCAAAATCGATCGCCGCATTGGACCACAGGCCGACAATATATTTTTCTTTTCGACCCATTTTGAGCATATCTCGAATAAACCCACGGCCAATATCGTTATGGAAGAACGTATGGGCTTCGTCAATCTGATAGAGCCAATGGAGATCAGCCACACCAGATTGAGCGCTGAGCAGTTTTACCTGAGTGCGTGCTTTCCAGAAGAGCGTTTTGAGAACCGGAATGAGGTAGCGATCGCCAAGTTCCATTACTCGTGCGATTTCCACGACGTTGAAGAACGAGGACGTGAAGCTGTCGACTTCGGCGTCGAGAATATTTCCGAGTAGTTGGCTCTGTCTCGTGTAATTACGGAGGGCCGCCCGTACATTGCCGCCTGTCGGGTCTTGGAAGGCCTCATAGAAGGCCGTGAGTGACCGTAGCGACGGCTGGAAGTGTATCATGACTGCTAAGGCATTCTCGAGCGCCTGCTGAACCGTAGGGTCAACGAAGACCCCTTGAAGCTCGATCATCTCACGAATGATCTCGAGTGCCGCTCGTGCTTGCTCTGGCTCTTCCACGTGCGAGAATATTGCAAACCCCGGTGAATTCGTCCCGAGAAGATCGTAGAAATTACCACCGAGAAAGCGGGTCAAACGATAAAGGCTGCGGCCGCGGTCAATGCCCGTAAACCCCGCACCGGGAAAACGAGCCATATAGCTTGCGCTGAGGGCGCCAAGAAGAACTGATTTCCCCGAGCCTGTCCCACCTACGCCAAAGTGATTGCCGACGTCGGTGATGGAACGATCGCTGAGATGGACGCGAACCAGTGAGCGTTCCGGCGTCGTCGCATAGAAGACGGCCGGCGTATCGGCAGGCAAATTGCGCGATTCATTGTAGCGTCGACCTGCATTCGTGCCGTGTGGCGAAAAGAGGTGAGCAACGTTGAGCGCGTGGATCGGATATTTCCGCATGGAATGGTATCCGTCGCCCGGTAATGTCGCGAGGAAGTCATCTTCTGCTGTCCATCCGGCGATATACGATTTCAACGCAAGCTCGCTCAGAATTGCAATGCATTGCCGCGCAAGTTCATCCGCCGCTTTCTGAGTGTTATGGCGCAGAACCACAAAAACGCTCGCTCGTCCGAATTGGACTTCGCCAGCGGAAACAAGACCGAGCGCTTCGCGAGCGCTTTCCGCCATGTCGGCTGCATGCGGATCGACAAAAGCAGTCGATTCTTGGGATTTTGCGGTCCAATCGTAGAGTGAATCACGAATAATTTTTCGCGCACGGTGGCCGTCGTCCGGTAAAAAACGAATGACGAGCGAATAGCTTTGTTTGAGCTCGGCCAGACGCGATAAAAATAACGGATGCGTGGTGTCCCCAAGCGCAGAGAGAACGACAACGCGAACATGTTGTTGCCCGATGCGCAATGGCTGCCGTTGCATTTCTTCTGCGAGAATTCCATTGAGTGCTTGTCCAGCGATAGGAACCCGCAGTTTATGATCGTGCCCTCCGACACACCAAGCGAGATGCTCCAGCATTTCCGAGCGATCACCTTGCTCCAGCGGCAGAGTACCGAGACGACGGATAGATCCATATGACGAAAAATTTTCGGTGAAATCGGCGAGTTTTCGGTCAAACTCCGCGATAATTTCATCTTCGGTTTCAGCAGCTTGTGCCGTGCCACTTGCTAGCGATGCTCGAAGCTGTTCGAGTACGCCTGTAGGCGGCATCCACGTCACGGTGAGAATATTGCGTGACGAGAAAACTCTGTCCGGCGTTAGAAACCAATCTCGTCTTATTGTATCGAGCCAGGCTGAAACCGGTGAGCGATATGCCTGCGGCATGTCGTATTCGGCATGACGGTTATGTACCGTATGCATGTGCAGCACGAAATTGCTTCCGAATTGTCCCAAAGCCTTAGCGAATCCGAAATCGGTTTCGGCGAGGCTTCTCGCGTCGAGTTCTTCATGTGACGGAAGTGCAAGCTCGAACATTGCAAGGTACGAACCGTTGGAATTCTTTATGACATTTGGCCGTATAAGGCGGCGGTATAAGAGTTCGTCGGCAAGACCAGTCAGTTGCCGGCTCCGTCGGCCTCTAAGCGATACTAGTCGTTCATGACTTTTCAACTCGCTTGCAAGCAGCCATGAGGCCAGCGCAAATGCTATTGCAAGAATGATCCACTCGATAATATTGGCATGAATCATCGCGGCCTCCAGCGAGAAGCATTCATCGATTTACGACCGTAGAAATAGGCATCGGGTGGCATTGCTCCTCGACCGGTGCGCACACGCCAGTCAATCCAATGAGCAAACTCGTCGATGAAATATGGAGAGAGCACTCCCATGATCGAACCGGCAAACCAAATTAAGCCGGCGATCAAAAACATGATCGCAGTAAACGCGAATGATCGGCCGAACATGCCTATGAGAACTACGATCGAAATTGGTATAAATAATCGTGGATCGATCGAGTAAAATGCACGCGGCTTACTCGCACCCTTAGGCAACCGTACCGTTCCTATCGGTTGATTGGAATGGTCCACTTGCTAGTGCAGTGAGGCTGCGGTAAGTCCAAGTGCAGTAGCGATGGTGGATCCGTTTGCTGCGACAACGACTGCGAAAATGGCACCGATGACTTCGGTGACCATTGCGCCGATGCGGCGATGCTGCATATATTCCCATGCGCACATGCCGAGCAGAACGATCGCTCCAAGATAACATGCGACACTGACAAACGATTGAACGATTGTTACGCCGGTCTGCAATTGCGTAAAATATGTCGTGGCGGCGAGAGCGTTTTGTGTTGTCATCCATGCAGTGGCAATAAAGCCAACTGTGAACGATCCAAACTTACGAAGACCCATGCCAACCTCAGTCTATAGCGTTAAAGGAACAATACCCGTGCTTAGGTATTGTTTCTGCAAAACCTGCGATGCTGGACCCGGTTCAATTGCTATGGGGTATACCAAATTTTCCACATTTGCCGTCGGAATTGGTCCGTAATAACGCGAATCCCAGCTTGCCTCATTAAGCCCTAAAACCAAAATCATGTTTTTCGGCACAATAAAACTACTCGCGAACGAAGTAAGCGATCTGCCTCTTGAATCAAGGAGAACGGGCGTGCTCCAGGGCCAGCGTTTTTGGTTAATATATACTCCTGAATTTCTCACGATTACTTGGTCGCCACTTAAACCAGCTACAATTTTTGCAAGCAGACCTGTGCCCTTCGGGCATTTACCTTGCGGTAAATAGCCACGGATCAATCCAGTACGAGCAACGGCTGACGGCAAACAAAAAGCCACGATCGCACCTCGGCTTATATGACCCTGATGCACCCAGTACAGGCCGCGTGGCAGCGAGTCTGTGTCAATTATCCGCAAGCCGAATAAAAGCCCAACAAGTAAGCATGTTACAAGTCCGAGAGAGCCTAGACCGATAACTTGAACAGTACGCAAAACACGTCTTAGCAAGCGTTATCTCCGGTGTATGTCGCTACTCGAAGACTGTGATCCTATATTTGTGCGATTCCTGTATCTTGCAGTTATGATTGCGCTATGAGAGTTAACGCATGAAAAACACTCGTGTGAATATTACAGCTATATCGATCACGATCGAGGCGAGGATATAGTCCAATTCGAGTAGCATCTATCCTTGCTCGAAAAGCAACACTGCATCGAGTGAAAAGTTCGAGACAGATATAGATCCACCGAGAATTCCCGTCGCCATAACAGCTCCACGGTTGTGAAGAATTGCTCTTTGATGGAAACTTGTGAAAAGTTGCCAAGCGCCATTATTAGAGCCCTTCATTGTTGCTCCGGAGTTCTGTTGCACATGTGCACGGATCCTCGCGGCATCCCCATGCTATAATGCAATTAAACTGCATTACTGTTTGTAACGCGATGCGGCTTTAAGCGCTGTGACGATTTCTATTGGTGCTAAATCGGGATTACCTGCGTCGAAAGGGGGATGCGGGTCATATTCGGTTTGGAGTTGTATTCGTTTTGCTGTGTTTTCGTCAAACAGGTGCGCAACCAAGCTAAATGCTAGGTCGATTCCGGCAGAGACCCCCGCCGCCGACCAATATTTTCCGTCGATGACAACACGTTGTGTCGATGTAGTAACACCGTAGCGTTGCAATTCTTGACGGGCAAGCCAATGCGTCGTAGCGACTTTGCCGGTAGTTACACCCGCTGCTGCAGCAATCAATGCGCCTGTGCAGACAGTCGCGATAATGCGTACTGATTTATTTTGCTGCCTAATAAAGTTTAATATTGCGGGTTCCTTTAAGGCATCATCTGATCCGGGCGCTCCAGGTATCACAAGAACATCCAGTGCGGGACAGTCCTTGAAATCAGTGTTTGCTCGCAATATCAAGCTATGTTCAGCCACAATATCTTCTCAGTGCGCCGCGACAACCAAAGGGTTACTTACCCTTGAGAGAATTTCATATGGACCGATGAGATCAAGACTTGTCACTCGAGGAAATAATAAAAAACCAATCTTCATGGCATTCTTTGTCCTTTCACGTGGATAATGTGTTGCATATGGTTTGATCGTTTAGCGATACACCGTATCGCAACTAATACCGTTTTCACGAACAAGAATTGCTCTTGCTGCAGCGTGTGAACAGTTGCTCTCAGGCTTCGGCCCCGAGCGCCTTTGCGAGTGAAATACCCTCGCATTGCCGTTCATGAATAAATGTGCGCTCAAATTCTTGGAACGCATCTATGTGCGAAAGTGTCAAGAAAAGGCGAGATTTGCCATAGCATCAACGAGTACGGTAGGTAGAAACCATTGCCTCATGCCCCCAAGGCCTCTGACACTTTATACTACCGATTAGCTGATCTATGACGTTTAATGTGGCGCTAGAAATACGTCACTCGTCACTCGCTGGGAATAATGCGAAAATAAAAGTCTCTGGGTTCTGGATCTTTGGTAAAAAATCGTTTCTTCGTTTCGGTGCGTATGCGACCGATCGTTCTTTTTTGATTTTGCAGCAGCTGGATTAGAGCTGGCACTATTTCTTCGTAGATTAGTTGCTGGATTTGCATGTTCTGCCGCTAAAATAATGGATGCTACATAACTTTGATCACCTGTCGGGGATCCTGAATTATAAATCTGTAGTGTTCTTGACAAAGCTATCTGTCTGCGTGATTCCTCGTCAATACGTTTATCTTTTAGAATTTCATATTGAGCTGTATATGTCGATGTTAGTATCAAAGATCCGGTTCGCAGGTTAACACATGGATCGAGCGCATAGCCGGTCGTTAAGCCATAACGTGAAAAATTTTCGCTATTTATTTGCGTGATTCCAACGTCGATTCCCCGATCGCGCGAACCGAAACGACGATGCCCATCCTTGATAAGATTGTCTGCTAAAACAACAGCCTCTTGATAGTTGCCGGGATGGTAGGATCGGCCATTATTGTCATCGAGTATAGCAAACGCATTTCCGCCGGACTCAACGGAAATCAGTGCCGCTTGCGTCTGGGGATTTACCGTTGGAGCACATGCTTGCAGCACTAGGGCCAACGTCGCGGCAGTCAGCATGCTTAACCCTGATATGCGTCAAGCGGGAGTGTCTTAGTTACGAACACTTGGAAGAGATATGGCGGCGAGATCGTTAGAGTTGGTGCCCGTTGTACTTGCTGATCAATGACTTTATTACCAACATTCGTGAGTTGCGCACCGGCGTTTTGGGCGGCAAGCTGCGATATCGTCGGTGCTTGCAAGATACTCTGCGGTTGCGGAACTAATGCCCCTTCGGCTACACCTAGCATCGTAAGCAAGAATGCGCTCTTGTATATCTCTCCTTGATGCTTATTTACATCTCCCGAAAATCCCGAAGCTCCCTGGGCATCAGTGCCGGGCATCCCACCCATGCGAAACTCTTCACCATTGGGAAAAATGATCTCATTCCAGGCGACCAAGAGCCGGTTCTGCCCGGAAACAATCGCGCTATCGTATATCCCATATAACATCGCGCCTTGCGGGATGACGATTGTTGCATGAGTGCGCGAGTCGTAAATTGTTTGGACGACTTGTGCTTTTACGGGACCGGGAAGATCAGAGTTAATTGCCGAGAGTAGGCGCGCTGGAATAACTGTTGTTGGGTTTAATTGGTATGTGCTCTGCGGCTGCACGTAACCGATTCCGGTTGATTGCTCGTTGTTTTCAAGGAATCGATGTTGCGCTGTGGTGTTCTGTGTCTGTAAGTTCTGGACTACCCCGCTTTGCGTGGTTGCTGTACGTTCTGAGTTATCTTGTAAATCGGGAGAATTGTTGATGGCTTCTTCTGTCTGCTCATTGTTACTTACGTGAACGTTCTGAGATTGAGGTTGTTCAATTGTCATTGCACCATGTGAAGGTGACAATGATGTAGTGGATTGCGACTGATTATTTGATGCTTGCGTTACAGCAGGTACGGTTTGCTGTTGAGCTTGATCTTGTGCGCGCAGCATGGCCACCATGCGTGCGCTATCACGTTCGCGTTGTAACTGCTGCTGTGCGAGCATCGCTTGCTGTGCATTCATGTCTTGGCCGGTAAGCGAAGACAGCTGATATGGAGATCTTGTTATTGTCGGGAATGGCGTGGCGTCAAGCGAGGCATTTATATTACCAGCCGGTTGTGGAGCACTCGGATCGGGCGTCGTAGCAGCTGCAGCGACTGGTCCTGGCCCCGAGTGCGCATGTGCAATGCCGATGATGGCTCCTACGGCAATTCCCGTAGCAACAACCGCTGCGGTAACGATCTGTGCCCGGCGTATCGAAGAGCCGGGGTTATCATCGAGGTGCATCGGGGGAGCATAATCTTCCGGACGCACATGAGGTGGCTCGGGGAAGCCGCCGTTTTCATTGTAATCATCGTCATCATCATTCATAGCTTGCTCCGTTCAATGCTTATGGTCACTCGCGGGAAATGGAATTTATCGTCGGTGCTTTGCATGCGTTGCTGAGTTTGCAGCCGGTGGGGTATAGCGCTCAACGCGAAAAGTTATTTTCTTGCGCGGTGAGCCTGCCATCAAAATCATCTTGTCAGGAACACCATCAACGAGGTAACGTGAATTGCGGGCATCATATGTGTAATTTGCCAGAGTGTTTTGCCCTGAAGAATCGACAATGTAGAGCACTGGCAGATCACTCGGTGTTTCTCTGAATTTTTGAAGCAAGATGAACGTATGTCTGCCATCGTTGCAAATTCGGTTTGGCTGCCATTGAACATCTGGTCTGTCAGCCGCATAATGATCATCAATGCAGCGCGCAGGGTCAGGAATTAATGCCGCCGCTTGCGCGCGAGCGGCAATGTCACGTCGACGCTTTTCCTCGATAGCCGCATGGAGTGCTCGTTGTTCATCAGGATATGTAATCCAATAATATTTGGGATCAGCACCATTATCAGAGGCAAGCAAGAAATAGTACACTCTGCGACTTGTTGTCATGACAAAATTCGCACGCAGCCCAGCTTTTGAAGGCCTTAGAATTAAAAACGGTTGTGCGTTATGATCGCCGGTATATGGGGCAGTGACAACGAAGCTGTGAAAAACGGCCAAACAGACCACGTTCATTCGTGAGATGAGGCTGGAATCCAGCGATAGAGTGTTGGAACGGATACGCCGAGGTTCTTGGCTACGTCGCG
>Ga0116231_10008258_pt1 | contig 18368 bp, 7 predicted proteins | sample S1TSphgellanicum_2_FD_89695 | JGI IMG/M metagenome (GOLD analysis project Ga0116231, IMG submission 89695) | Host-associated microbial communities from peat moss isolated from Minnesota, USA - S1T2_Fd - Sphagnum magellanicum MG | ecosystem: Host-associated > Plants > Peat moss > Unclassified...
ACTCAACAACAATGTTTAAGTTCAATCAAATGTGAGTACAAAACTCTACCAAGATTTTTGCCTCATATGTTGAAGCACAAAAAGGTTTTTGGCACATCTCTTAAGAGATCTTGCCCCTTGAAGGTCCAAATATGTGTATATAACAGCCATTAAATCCCTAAAAGTCTAAAGGACACATAAATAGTAGTTATTCAAGCCTTGGAACTCCAAAGGATGCATATACAATAGCCATTTAGTCCCTGGAATTCCAAAGGATGAATATACAATAACCATTTTGTCTTTAGAACTCTAATGGATGCATATACAATAACCGTTTAGTCCTTGGAACTCCAAAGGAAGCATATAAAACAAACATTCAATGATCACATTATCATCACATTTCCAATTAGTTTTTAAATTATATATTTTTGCTTTACATTGTTTATTTGCATTTTCTATATCTCTCATCACTATCCACTTGCATTTGGTATAATTCTAATATAATATTGCATTCCTATTACCTAGAATAAATTTTTTTATGCTCCCAACCATTATTATTAATTTGCATACTTAATTGCCTTACTAAATATCTCCATTTTTGTGAGTTTTTTCCCAAACAATGATAACCAAATCAATGATTACTAGTGAGCTACCACTCACTATTGAATGGATAACTAAAAATGCATTTTGCAAACAAAATTGAATTTTATTTCAAAGCAAATAATAAGACCATGGTGAATTCCTCAAAATGGCAATCAATTTGACCCTTTACGTGGATTGTTAAAAATCAAGAAATGGGGCACTCTACCAAAAAAAAAATGGGATAACACAAATGAATGGGCCACTTGGTGATGGACAAATGAAAAAACAAAACAACAAAGTTCTATTATTGCCAAGAAAAAACCAAACCCCAAATTTATAGAACATGATATAAAAGACTATCATTGGGCAATGTTCAAACATGTGATGGAATTTTTGAAACAATGTGCAAGCCTAAAAAAACCACTTCCAAAATATTACTTTACTAGTTTTCTAAAAGAGATATTAAATGAAAACTTGGTCGCCCTATGTGAATTATTAGCAATAGAAATTGCTAACCCCAAAGAAGACTATATGCAACTCTAGGTAGGCAAGCCTGGTTCCCACAAAACCTTTTGGCTTTATTAATGCACATGTTTTTCAACATTTGATGAACAATGTTTTTTGTGAATAATTAGATGACTTTGTGGTTTGTTAAATAAATGATAGCCTCTTTTTTTCCAAAAACATGGAAGAACATGAACAACATGTTCAATTCATTTTGGACAGCTTAAAGAAGTTGGACTAGTTTGTGCAAAATGCATTAAACTAAAGAGGAATTCCTTGGGTATATTATCTCTAGAAATGTCATTGCATGAATCCTTGTAAGGTCCAAACCATTGTGGCATGGGTTATGCCAACTTTTATTCATGATGTTCAATGTTCTTTTTTATTCATTAACTTTTATTGACATTTCATTGCCCATTATTTCATGATAGTGACCCCTCTCATTCATCTAATTCAAAAGGGTCAACAATTTATTTGGAAACTTGAAGTGGAGTGTGCCTTTCAATCATTGATACTTTACTTCATAATAGCCCAGTTTTTTGTTCATGAAGACCTTTCTAAACCATTTATCTTGGAGATCAAAATTTTTGACTTCGCATTAAATGTCTTATTATCATAACTAAACAAAAACAACTTTCTTCATCTTGTCAATTTTCATTCTCATAAGTTTTGTCTTATTGAAATAAACTATGACATTCATGATAAGGAACTATTGGCTATTATGAATGCATTTGAAGAATGGTGTCATGTATTTGAAAGAGTTCAAAATGAAATCATCATGTATTTTGATTACAAAAAATTATAATGTTTCATGATTGTTTATGTTTTGAATTAACACCAAGTTTGATGGGCATTATCTTTGTCTCAATTTTAATTTGTCATCACATATTGTCCTAGGCACAAGTAAAGGAAACCAAACACATTATCTAGTCATTTGTACTTCACACCTAAGGAAGGAAATGAAGCCTATGACAAACAATGTGATATCAATCTCAAGCCCGAACATCTTTGGCTTCAAGCATTATGGGTAGTTCTTAATGACAAAACCTTTTTTTGTCAAATTTGTGAAGATTTAATGAAGGATTGTTTTGTTATTAGCTTCAAAGGTCAATTGAAAAATCAAATTTAAAGTCAATTTTTTTTTAGTGAGCATGACAAGTTTGAGTTTCAAAATGGTTCATTATATCATGTACCTAACAACCATGTTTAATTCCAAGTATTATAAACTGGGTATGATTTCCTAATTGTAACCATTTTGGATTCAACAAGACCATGGAACTACTTTTTCAAAATTATTAATGGCCATAATTTTGGAAATATGTGAAAGAGTTCATGAGGTTATGTGATGTCTATGTGCGAACAAAGAATCTTCATCATCATCCACATGGATTCTTTTAATTATTACCAATCCTTGCATTGCCATGGTCTTCAATTGCCATGGATTTTATCATACAATTCCATTTTGGTAGTTGTTGATTATTTCACAAAGATGGCTCATTTTATTCCTTTCAAAAAAACAATAATTGGCAAAAATATAACCAAGTTATTTTTTTATCATGTTTTTCAATATCATTACCTTCCTAAAGATTTTTTTTTATCATGGACTCTAGTTTGCATTTAAGTTTTGGAAGAAACATTTTGAATTATTAGGTGTGAAAGTGAAATTATTAACCTTTTGCCCCCAAATGAATGGATAAATAGAATGGGTCAATCAAATCTTGAAGCAATACTTGCATTGCACAACCAATTATCAATAAAATAATTGATCAATTTTTTTTTCCATGGAAAAATGTGTTTAAAACAACACAATCCATTTTTCAACATAATAAATATTATTATTTGCAAATCATGATTTTTACCTTGAATTTGACATCCAAGGTGTGAATAACATTGTGAATCCTGTAGTTGAAAATCAACCCACGTGGTTGGTAGACATTTAAGCAAAACTTGTCTCCAACTTTAAGGAGGCACAAAAATGTTACAAGGAAGATGTTGATGAGCATCGCAAAGACCAACCAAACTTCAAGGTTGGAGACCATTCGATGACAAAATATCAAAAACAATTTGACTTTCAAAGAAATTGGACTACCAAAAACTTAGTTCATTCACTATCATGAAGCAATTCAATGATGTGGCCTTCTAGCTCAAACTTCCAAATTCCATAAAAATTCATTGAGTGTTTCATGTTTTTTTGTTGGAACTTTACCATACATCAACCATCCTAGGAAGGAATCATGAACCATCCCCAATTGTGAAAATTAATGACAAACAAATATGAAATGGAAGTTGTTTTCGATTCAAGGGTATTAAATCATCAACTCCAATATCTCATTCATTGGTGTGAATATGATGTCAACAAACACACTTCACAACAAATTAAACAAAATTAAATGCCATGGAAAAAGTGAAAAATTTTCATTAATGATATCCAAGCAAATCCAAGGCCACTTTTTGTGGAACTCATCATTAAAAGGGGAGGTGATGTCATGAACACCAATATTGGACATGGTCACATGATGAATGGATTTCATTCACATGAATTTCCATCCATAATTTCATGGTCCACTCATAGTTCATTTGTAGTTAATTTGTACTTCACTCATAGTTAACTCGTATTCCATTTATAATTAATTTGTAGTTCATTTTAAAATAATTTGTGTTAACTCCCAATTCATTTTTCAGTAATTTATAATTATTTTTTAGTTCAATCACAAGTTAATGTAGTTCATTTTTAATTAACTCTTAGTTGACTCATGATTAATTCTTAATTCATTTTTAATTGAATCCTAAATAATTCATTTGTAGGTAGGAAGTTTTTTAAAAAACTACCTTAGTTGGTGGGCACATGGAAGCCTCCATGGAAACTTCCTTGAGCTAGGTCCCTAAAGGGGTATAAGCATTATGAAAAAAATTGAGGTTTTTACAAATGGGCTTGCAACTGCATTTTCTAGTTGTAATGACCACTTGCAACTCATCATATAAATACAAAATTAGTTGCATCAAACAAGTTGCATTAACGGCAATGATGCAACTCATCATGTATGGTCATTATACATATGGTGACAAAAATACATGTAACATATGGCAATTGTTTTGCAACTAGAATGTCAAAATGCATAATCCATTGCCACGTGCTAAACAAGAAACAAACATTGTGACACATGGTAAATTTGTCAATTTTCCTTCATCCAACATGGATGAAAATAATTCAACTAAAATGGAATTACCTTGCAACTAATGTAAAGATTTTGGTGACTAAAAAACAATTCATTGGTAACTAACATGTTTTGTTTTTAGTATTTTTCCATAAAGTCACATTTTCATAACTATATATTGTCTTGTAATTAAAATTTGAGTTATTGGGTCTAAAACATTTGTATGATAATTGATTTGAATATTATGGTGCAATTACTAATCATGGTGTAAACATTGTTTCATGACTTTGGAAGGCCTCACATGTGGGATGATGTTCTCACAATCAAGTTTTTTATTGTGCAATTATAAAAGATTTGAGATATCATTGTGAAAAAATTGGCAATAATGCCAAGAACTTGCACTTATGTGAATTATATTCTAGTGGTATTATTCAATTAAATGAATATATAAATCTGATTTTGTGATTATAAAGGGTAGCAATGTCATCATATTACAATTATCAATTCAATGTGTTTAATAGTAAGGTGCAATTGATTGCATGTAATAACACATTTTTCAATTATAATTGTTGGAATTCCTTACATGGTGTTGGTTTACAATTAAGTAAAAGGGTGAAAACTTGCAACTAACAAAAATGGTTTTGGAACATGCTTGCAATTAAGTTTTAAGCAAATGATCCTATGTTACAACTAGCACAAATTACATTGCAAGTATCTTATAATTAACATAATCACTAATGATGTACACCATAATATCATCTTAGTGCGCAAAGGTGTCATATCATGTCTTGTTTCCAATGCCCTCATCCTATTGGACATGAAGCTTGCACCCACCTATTCACCCATTGTTTTTCTAAAATTGCACTACTGTGAGCAAATGCAATTAAATTAGAATTAACACAAGCATGGAATTGTTCACTTGTATTAATTAATAAGGACTCAATTCACACATGTTTTGGTGTAAGTAACATTTAATTAGCAGATCACAAATGGGTGCCAATTAACGAAAATTACATGCTACAATTATATCTTCATCACATTATGCACCTCAAAATTTGTAATGTTTGTATTTTTATGGAATTACAAATTGACTAAAAATCAACTAGTTTCCCCACTATGCAACTTACATACCTTCTGTGCAAAACAATAAAACTAAGAATGCAATAATTAAATGAAAATAAGTGACAATTAAGGAGGTTACTCACCACATTCAAGTTGAACAATTTGTTGAAGGCTATGTTTTCCAATTAAAGTGACCATTACTTTTGTTCCATCTACACAAATTCAACACCAAATTAACTTTTGGTGATTTCCTAATAAACTCCATTGAAAAAAAACCAACAATTAGAAGGATGTATATTAGTTTACCATTCTTGTATAACAACAATAAAAAATAATAATATTGATAACAAAACCTAAAAAATAAAATAGAAAGTAATGATCTTTCATATAATGTTTTTTACACAACAATTTGCTAATGATTGTGGTTAATGAAAAATATTTTGATCATCCTTTAAACTTTTATTTGTTTTGTCAACAATGGACGCCACATATATTGTACTTCTAGAACAATTTTTTTTTTCATCTAAAACTCAAATATCTTAAAGGTTGTTAACTTTTTCCATGACGAAATAAAAACAAACTAAAAGGCAAAGTGAAGTTAAGATTCAAATAATCACAGTAGATGAGTGTGTTCTTCCACTATGATTTTAACATCTATTTCGTTGAAAAGAAAAAACGAACTTAAAAAATAAATCTAATGATGTAATATATGGAAACTTCTAATGGAAGCTTCTAAATGAAGTTTCTAATGGAAACTTCTCATGGAAGCTTCTTTCATGGAAGATTATAATGGAAGTTTATAAACTTGTAATAATACAAATTTCAAATTCCATTGCATGTTAGGATTCATTCACTTGTAATTGAATCAATGTTTTTGAAGTTATCAAAGGTTTCAAGGGTGCAATCACACTAACATAAATCACAACAAGTGTAACTAATGCTTAGTTTTTCACATTTAGAAGCAATAATTTAATTTGGTGTTGAAAGTATAAGATTTTTTATATAATAAGGTTCATAATATATGGAACATGTGAATTAATTTGAAAATAATATAATAAATAATAAGCTCTCAAAAGCATTCATTAAGCATTATAATGTGTGTTTTTTAACATTAAAAAAACTTATAAATAGACTTCAAAATTTTTGAAAATTACAGATATTTTGAAATCTTTTACATAAACCTTGACATAACAATATAAAGAAAATTATAAAGATTTTTTCTTTTCGAAAACTTTTTTAAAAATATTTTAAGGAATAATCCCCCAAAAGCAAGTGGGTGCGGCTTGTGTTATCCCATTTGCACCTTCAAAGCAAATAAAAATGGATGAATCTTTAGGATGATGTTCAATCAATAATTGCTTTGAAATTAAATTGAAAAATCAAAACCTAGTTACAAACTAGTTAATTTTTAATTGCAATGCAATTTTGTTACAATTGTAAAATAGTTACACATGGGGTCATCGTAAAGACCACATTGATGACATGGTAATGATTGCACAAATGATGATGCACCAAGGTTGAATAATACGTACTTTGACAATGCCACAGAAACCCTAAAGCCTCAATTTTATATGGGCTAAAGAATTATTAGCAAAGGAATCAACTTTTATGGATGAAGTAATTCAAAGAAAAGTATAAGACATTAAGGTAGACCAAGGGCATTTTAAATTATGAATTTGAACTACCTTAACAATTTACATTCATGTTTAAATTCCATTGTGCCACCAAACTATTATGTAGGTGGTGAAACATTGATGAATTTAGTTAACTTGGAATGAAATATTGTAGTCATGTTATTTGGTGGTTTGAATAAAAAATGTTTAGTTAGAAATTAAAATTTATATTTAATTACAATGCAATCCCACTAAAATTGTAAGGTAATTGCACATGAGGTTATCACAAAGACCATGCATATGGCATGGAACGTCCATGCTAATTGCATTATGAGAAATCACGTCCATGAAAACCACATTACCTTGCAACTAAAACTCAAAAATCAACTCATATATAACTATTGCAATTATCCCTTAAGTATTACAACTATTATGTGACTATGCCTTTAGAAATATGGTGTATTAATAAGTAAATTATCATGTCAAAAAATTAGTTAGTTGTATTATAATTGCAAGTAACAATTATGTTGCAACTAGTGTGCAATGTACATATATGCAATCATGCCATGTATCAACAATTCCACCACCCATTATGGGATACATTTACAACTAATTTTCAACTATGATTTCCATTGATATAATTAATACAGCCATTAGTGTGCCATTACTAAAGTATTATTATTCAATTATGTTATGGCTATAATACAACTATTTATAGCTTACTAAAAATAAATATCCATTAGTACCCTATATCTTCATCATATGTGTTTCATTTTGAGTGATTTAAAATGTTATGGGAATGTTATTTCAAATTTTAGATTCATCTTTGACGTGCAAAGGAAGAGGAATAATAAAAAAATAACAAGAAGAAAAATAAGTTATCCAATTTACAAAACGTGCTTTTTTTTTTTTGTTTTTTTTTGGACCCCTCCTACTTTCAAACCTCATACTTTATTAATTCTTATTCATTTTAAACGATTTAAAGTGCCATAAAAACACTATTTGAAGTTTTACAAATCATTTGGAACTTTGATAACAACAAAGTAACTAGCCTTTATAGTGTTTAATGGTTAGTTTTTTGAATTCTTAACCCCCTTTATTTTGGGGGGCTATAACTTTTTCATTTTATTTTATTGTTTTATAATTTTTAATGTTAATAATACGTTCAAATTTCGTTTGGACACCAAAAACAATGAAGCCCACCCCTTGAATCTAGCTTGCCCTAAATGTTTAAGTTTTCGGTCACTAATGGGTTTACCATATAATTGCAACTCAATTGCAATTCGGTTTGCAACTAAAAAATAATTAAAAGATTTAACCCTTATGTTTTGTCTTCAAATTGCATGTTACAAACTATATAAAAAAAACTTGTTCTCTTATTTTTTCACATTAAAATACATGTGCCATTTTGGGATGAGCTCAAAAAAGTTTAACTTAAAAGCAAAACATAAAACAGAAAAATAAAATTTCATCGTTATTTTTTAATTCATTTAGTCTTGTGTTTTCCTACCTATTTACTTACTTAGGTAAGTAAGTAGGTCCTACCTTTCTACATACCTATGTAGGTAGGTAGGTAGGTAGGTAGGTAGGTCCTAGGTTAATATGTAGATATGTAGGTCTTAAGACTTAGCAATCATTTTACCTATGGTTATGTATGACCTACCTAAACCTTTAAATAAATATTTTTACTTAATATAATTAATATGCCATGTGGTAATGTTTTATTATGCCACATGTCATAATCTTGGACCATCATTGATAATCATAATGGACGATGGAGATCCATATTATATATATATATATATATATATCCAAAAAAATTCATAGTGCCATGTGTCATATTTTTAATAAATGAATGACAATTAATGACATTAGCATGACATCATGGGTGCAATTATAATAGAGTTGCATAGTAGTTGAAAATGAGTGGTTTTGACAAAATTGCAATTGAGTTGTAACAATTGCATTATATATATGGTGAATTACAACTTTGCAACTCATGTAACTTGTTTCTTAGCACTCATGGTGTATAAATACAATGAGTTACAAGTATCTGGTGTAATTCAAAAATTGAGTTGCAAGGCTAGTTATAAAACACATTTTTTCCTCATAGAGTTAGCATTTGCCACATTAAATGTGTTCATATGGGGAAGGACCATGTAATCCACATCATTGCATTTGGGTGCCTAAATTACATATGACAACTATAAAATAATTAAAACACAAAATCAATGCACATTGACCAAAATTGTATAGTCAACCAAAATACATTCAAAATATTCCATATCCTTGGAACTTCCCTATAATTCATGTGCAACTAATTATTTTCCAATGTTGCAACTTAATTGTAATGTAGGTGGTATGGACATTTAGTTGTAAATTAGTGTGGTTTCCATGGACACAATTTTCTCACAATGTAGGTAAGATGTTGACATGTGGTGCTTAAGTAGGTAAGTAGATATGCTTAGGTAGGTAGGCTTAAACTAGGTGGGTAGGTATGGCTAGATAGGTAGGTGGTTAAATTTACTTAGATATATAGGTAGGTCTAGCTAGGTAGGTATGTAGATAATTTTGGACAATCTTATTTTATTTTGGGTTTAGACTTTGAGGCCAAACTTCTTTTATTGGTTCATCCCAAATGCCATTTATTTTCTAACACTTTTAATCCACTTGGTTATATATTTTACAAACTTGAAAAATAGGATAAACAATATGAGATAACAAATTTAATTGCATCCTAGTTGCAATTTGGTTACAACTACTATCTAATAGTTAAATGTTATATTAACATAGTCTACCTACTAGATATATTAAATATTATAGGTAAAAAATTAATAATTAGTAATATTATATACTAAATGTTTAAAATAATATTGAAATTAATTATACTAATATAATTATTATAATTATAACTAGTTGTAGGATTGAATGATTAATTAGGTTATTTTTAATAATTAATAATGCCCTAAAGTAATTTATGTAAAGGTAACTTAACATAGGAAAATAATAATAACAATTAATAATAATTAATAAAATTATTGTAGTTATAAAATTTTTAAAGGTAATTATTCATATTATTATTATTATCATCATCATCATTATTATAGTTAATAATACCCTAGGCTAAACTAGGTTAAGGTAATTAACTAGTTAGTTAAAACTAATGTACATTTTGGTGAAAATAAGTTATATGTACTAATCAAAGTAAATATATTATATTAATCCAAGTATGTGCTAGCTTAAACCATTATCTTACAAAACATGTCCATTTTGTACACCATTAGTTACATGTTAATTGGACACACAACTATATAGTCCAAAAGTTATACAATGCCAATTTTATAGTTACAACCATGATCAATTTTATTATAAAAAACAACCAATTGTACACAAGTAGCAAAATGATTTGTTGCATATGACAAAATTTTTACTAGTGCACTTAAAGGCCTACCTAGGTTGTGGGATACCTAAAGGTTACTTAGAGGATTACATAAGGCTTATTTAAAGGACTACCTAAGGACTTACATAAGGAGGCACCTTGGGGCCTACCCAGGTTATGGGACACCTAATGGTTTAAGGGGCTACATAGAACCTACCTATGGTGTTAATAGGGATTATTTATAGGGCTATCTAGGGTTGATTCATAATGCAAGAGAATGCTACATAGGTCTTACATAGGGGGTTACCTAGGGATAAATTATGAGCTTACCTAAGGAATTATTTAAAGCCAATTCATAACCCCTTATATAAACCTTATGTACCCCTTTAATAATTCTTAGGTATTCCCTAACTTAGGTAAGTCCCTACATAACCTTTATGTAACACCCTAAGTAATCCTTATGGAATCCTTATGTAAGCTTTTGATAGCCCTTATTTAATATAGCCCCTAAGTAAGACCTAATGTGCCCTAGGTAACCCCTAGATAGCTCCTTAAATAGGCCCTAGCTAGCTTCTAACATAGTTAGGCTCCTTAGTAGCTCCATAGGTAGACCATAAATAACCCCTAAGTATGTCCTAACTAGTTAGCACCCTACCCTAGGTAGTCCCCTTAATCTATGTGGCAATAACCTAGGTAAACTATAGTGTGATTAAAATAGAAATTACTATAGTGAGCTCTATGGGGATGTTCATCCTTACTCTTTGGAAGGGACCTTCACTTTAGTAGACTTCATGTATAGCTCAAAAGAGAAAATGACTGGGTAGTGTGAAGCCCAAAGTGAGGATTACTCATGGATCGGTGCTTAAGCTCACCATAATCTTACCCTTCTTGTGATTTGGGTTTTGTTGGCCTTGGCTACAAAGGCAAGGATATTGTGTTTAGATTCATTATAGAGTATAAAAGCTTAAGGGATTTTGGCGCCTAGGTAAATAGGTTTATTTTTATATGAGGATTTTTGAAAGATGATATTTTGGCTTGTGTTGAAACTTGAGATTAATTATAGAGTTCTAATATTATCTTGAAGTATTTTGGTTTCTTTTAGAGGATTTTTTGGAAGATTATATTATTTTTGCATGGTGAAATATTTAAGTTTCCATAAATTCTTCTTTTGCATTAAGATACTTGTTAATGTAAATGGCAAATAAGTTCACATGCTAGAACTTAAATTCCAAAAAAGGTGAATTTCAGACTTTGTGTTCTCAAAATATGGCGATTTGGGACCATTTTTTTCCAGAAAAAAAAAAAAACCTTTAATGAAAGTGGCATTGTAGTTTTTGTTCTGTCACTATGGTGCAAAAAAATTGCCACAAAAAGAAACACTCAAGTTATTCAATACCTTGTTAAATGTTCTAGTCCTATTTGGGCTTTAAAGTGGATTTTATTTGCAATGGGGCCCATTTTATATAGTCCTCTATTGTTTTCCAAGACATAAATTAAAACACTAAAGGTGCATTCACACTTGGTGTTAGGGACTCTTAGTGTTAAGTCCCCTAACACCATGCTACTATTGATTTAGGACTTACACCTACTTACACGTGAACATTTTATGTTAAGTTAACATTCACTTAACATTAAACTATCGGCCATTTAACATCGGGTGCCACCTAGGATGCCACCTAGATTTTCATTTAACACTGACTTAACATCAAGTGTGAATGCACCATAATTTATCTAGATAGTTTATGTGACATTGTTATTTTTTATTATTATGTATAGGGGTAAAGTGCAAGGCAGTGTGCTTTACTGGAATAAGGGCCCTTGTGAGGTGGAACCGAGTGTAGGCCTCCATTCGATAAAAGCCTTCTACCGAGGGCTTTCTCGAGCTAAAGACTTGCTCAATTTTTATTAAAAAAAATTCCCCATATCTAGGGTTTAAATATGAGGGTAGGCATTTTTTAAAAAAAATTGCCTACATCCAACTACACTAAAAAAATTAAAATTGAGCACATTTTTACATAAGACAAATTCCGTTGCAATTAACAAAGAGAATTTTAATAATAGGGTGTATCCCTTTTTTCACTATTGTATTTTCAATTTATGAAGCGCAAGCATTTTCACACTCATTCGTACTTCAGTTGCCATTTTGGCAAAAATAAACAATAGCCAATTATCAATATACCCTACTCTACCTTGGCAGCTTTAAACACTAATTATATTATTGCTAGAAATGTTTTATTTTTTATTTTATTTTATTTTTCTTGTAGTGAAAAAAAAATAAATTGAAGGAAAATATTCCAGTAAACTACTAATGTTTGCAACATAGATTATTAAATCTTTAATCTTACGAGTATAGATTACCCAAGGAAGAGGTTGGTAATTTATGTGTAGATACTTGGGAAAATAATAATACCCTTCCTTTGTGATACCATGAAGACTACAACTGGATACCTATATATTTTGGTTAGGCCATGCCTTTCGAGAAGGGTTACACATTCACTTGAGTGTACAACACCTTACTCTTAGAAGTAGCTAGACCTTCATGGACATAATTAAATAGGTGATCTTCAAAGACACACATAGAATAGAATACACCCAATAATTTTGAACTAACTTAAAATGCTTAAATGCTTGCACCAAAAGTCTAAGAAATGGCTAAAGACTTGAAGCTCTAGATGTAGATAAGGTGAGCCAAATGATTTGATATTCCACTTTTTTCAAAGGTTTACTCCATTATTATGCAATCTCATTTTATTTCATTCTTGTGCAATTTGTTTTAAAAATGAGTTTAAGGAATACAAATAGCTATAGTGTAAAATAAATTAGGTAATTTGAAATGCAATTATATTGAAAATTAAGTAAATTTTATTTTAAGTATCATGGCAACTATGTAATTATACTCTTGTTTCATGAGAGATTACAGAACTTAATGCCATAACTTATTGCTCAAGCCTGGACTTTGGGGAAGGGGGCGGGCGGGTGTATTAGGTTTCATAACATTCCAAGGATAAGACATCAAGTTATTGTTGCTTCTAAGAGTGCAGGGGACTGATTTCAATGGAGTCACTCAAGTGTCATCTTTTGCAAAGCTTGTAGGCTCAGCAAACAGAGACCCGCACTCAAATTGTGGTATGGAAGATGGAAACTTAATAGATTGCTTTGTGATCACATATTGGAATGAGAATCGTCTATTGGGTTAGGGTTTAGGTCCAAGGACATCACAAATGGTTTACATGATATGAGGGACATGTTCTTCATTGTTATTTGTTCCAAAAAAAAACCTTATATTCAAAATCACAACATAGTTAAAGTCAAAAAGATAATTTGCTACAACAATTCCGTGCAATTTTCTATTTCACTTTTTCAAATTGCGGAGTGGTTACCTTTCATGGGCTTAGTCATATTGGACAAGATTTCATGTGTACATTGTACACCTCCCCTCCACATGACCTTTCAAGGTAGATTGATTATATTGCATTGGAAATTGTGTTAAGTGAATTTAGAGTGGGTGTGTGCAATCCAATAAATTGAACAAAGCTTGTTGGGTGTTTTTGGGTATTAAGGGTGAAGAGGCCAAAATCTTATCACGTACCTTGAGACTTTTTTTTTTGTACCTTAAGACTTTCTTTTAATAGGTAGATGTTAATATCCTTAATATCGTCTATGCTTTTGTCCATTTTGTGGATCATGAATCATTCATTGGGATTGAATATTTGAGGGTGGTGAAAATTAAAAGGTCAAAAGTGTATGTGTCAACTTTAAAGTACATTATTATTATTCTTAAGATTTTTGATTGAATGAGAGATTTTATGATGCAACCAAAAGTATGCATGTTTGGTAAACTTTAGAAAAACTTTTTGATTTCCATCTTTTGGGTCAGATTCATGGTTGGTGTCTCACAAAACTTTATGGATTGCAATTTGTTACACAAGGAATACTTACTTAATCATCAACCTTAATGAATCTAATTAAATTGCTTGAAGAAATTCAAATGTCTTGGGGTTTTGAGGTGCCCATCACAAACTTTGTGTCCCATGATTTGGTAATGGTGCACATGAACACATGACATTTATGTGCACAAATTTCAAACTTATAGAGAAACAATTTTTACATGATTTCCATTACCCAATCATGGGATACAAAGTTTATGATACCTATAAAAGTTTTTAATGTTAAGATGGATGAAACACATACAAATAAATGAAATGAACCAAGATTGATAAAATTGGTCAAAATATCTTAAGTTAGTCGAATGAATGTTATTATGAAATGGATGGGAAATAATACATATGGCTGAAATATACGTAGTTATTGAATTAAACTCATGAATTCATATTTATGAAATTCAAATATGATAGTTATGTTCTTTACATATTTATGTTGTGTGAAAATAAATAACTTGCCCTTTCGTATGTGAAAAGCATGCTTTGATATATGATCAATAAAGAATAACAAAAATTAATAAACAAAATGAAAGATCAAAACATATTCCAATACAAAATGTTTGAGATAAAAAGTAAATAGTTAAACAATGTGAACACAAGACAAGCCCCAATGCCTGACAAAATGCATACCAACAACACATGAAATGATTGCCCCTATGCATCATATCCTTCCCTTTTCGAAATTGTTGTTGGAGTTTGAAATGTCCTTTCATAATTACATTTCAATTATGGTTTCCACCTTGTTCATGCTATATATGAATGTGTGTGATTCTATTGGAAGGAGACAAAAACCCTAGCAAAACATCAAACAAGGTTGGAAATGGCATAAATCAAAATTGGAAGAGATATTGAGAGCAATCAAAGTTTGTGTGTTGTGGTTGTGAATGGAGTTGCAAAGGGATTAAAGATGGGAATTGCTACAAAATTCTTGATTCTTGAATGCTTGATGATGGGATTATAAGTGTATAAGAATGTGAAAAAATGTTGGGAGAACATTGTTGGATTTATCATAAAACAATAAAACCCAAGAAGGTGTCATGCTTGTGAATGGTAAATGTTTGTTTAGTTGACCATTATTTGTGGGATAAGGGCATTGAATTCGAAGTCACATCTTTTTGTTTGGGTTATTTATTTTATTATATGTTCATGGCTAACATGTAATGAAATTGCATGTACATTTTTTGGATTTATCCAAAATCTATAGTTTCAAATGAACTAGCTATCCATTTAATCAATTTTTTTTTGAGAAAAATTTCACTACTTGATGAATTTTTTCTAAATGAAAAAATTGTGATTTTAAGGTTTTTTTTGGCCAATTTTTAAATAAAAATAACTAAATTAGCCTCATCCAGACTTAGGCACTTTCTAGCTCACCACTTGTAATAACACTTTTGTAAAAATGTTATATCCCATTTAGGATAATCATCATTTAATTTTAATTTATGTTGGGGATCTTCACCTATGGACTAGTTAAAGAATTTGAAAAAAAAACCTTACATGTAATGGTGTAATTATTTTATATTCAAAATAATTATTATTTCCATACCTTTTCAAAAAATAACTTTCCTTTCCTAATAATAGTGACATGAAAAAACACATTAACATATTTTTTTCATTTCCACATTATATAATAAAATCAATGATAATTATTTCACTCATTTCTTAATAACTACTTTTCTTAATAATGAAAATGATGCAATAGAAGTTTATGTGTGAAAAAATCAAGAGAACACATTAGATGGGGTCTTAAGTAAAATGTCATTTCTAAAATTTCATCACAAACTTCATATCCCATGATTTGGTTATGGGAATCATGTGGAAAAAATTTCTTTCATGAGTTCATCATTTGGCACATGGATAATGTGCATTCAAAACACATAAGAAACACATATAAATAAGATGAAAAAAAATTATTCGCATGAAAAAAATTGAGGTATGTGATGATAGCTTGATAGTTTAGGAATAAAGGTTCCAAAATGATTTGATCCCAACAAGTTTACATATTAACCTTAGTTGAACACAATGTATTTTACATGACATATTAAGTTTTATTATTTTTGTAAAATATCAATCCAACAACATACCATTCAAGTTGTTTGAATATGTAATACGTATGTTAATGTATTATGGTGTGAAAATGTAAATACATATAAATTGTCCCAATTTATTTGTCAATGTAAGATTGTTTAATCAAATGGGTGTCATTATATTAACAACTTATCAACAAACTTCATATCCCAAGATTTGGTAATGAAAATCATATGAAAATCATTTTTTCATGAGTTTGTACATTTTGCACACAATGTTATATATTTAAAATGTGTTTGAAACACATATAAATAGGATGGATTTTTATTCAGCATGAAAATGGATGAAAAAATTTCATCCTATTTATACATACTTCAAATGTGTTTAAAATGCACAACGTTTGTATGCAAAAACTATGATCTTATGAAAATTGAATTTCATACAATTTTCATTATTAATTCGTTAAATGCAAAGTTTATGATAATAACAAATATATCCCTTGGATGACCACTGATTTATTTTCCGAGGTTTATAAAAACCATCCATATATGAATGGATATAGATGGATGACATTTTTCATGCATAGATGCACTTCATTGAAGTGTTTATGTGCAAACCAACAATCACAAACAATAAGGGTAAAACCTTTGTTATGTGACAAGCCATCACCAAAAATCACATGGTGGAAAAAATAATACACAATTATACAAGTTTTCAATCAAACACAATATTTATATGAACAACAATACCTCTAATTGAAATGTTTGTGTTCACCTTCAATACATTTGATATGAATGAAAATAAACAATGATTTTTTAAAAATTTGAACATTACATTTATTCTATTTATTAATTTCAAAATATAATATATCAAAGGTCCTCCATATACCATAGTACCTTGGTGGATTCAGCATATGAATGTTGAATAATTAATTTAATTTTAATTTCCTAGTTTGGCATTTGAGTTTTAATTTTTGATTATAAAGAATAAATATATTATAAAATAAATTTATTTTAAACAATTTGAATTGTTTTAATGGTCAAGTGAACCTCTATTTAGTAGTTTCTCTCCAAGACAACCATATGTCAAACTTTTACATTTTAAACATTTTTTTCAAAATTTTGGCATATTTTTAAAAAAATTAATTTTTGCCAAAGCTACCAAGATATTATCGTAGTGTAAATGAAATTCACATTCGTTATATCAAAAAAAATTCCTTAGGGTGGTTGCAAAATAAGGTGAATTATTTTTTGTGTCACATTATAAATTTTTATTGAATGTTGTGCACTAACATACCATAAAATCATGATTATGTCAAAAATTTATTGAATTAAGAAAAAATATTTATTAAAAATTACAACATATATTCTCCAAAATATATAGTCATGAATTTTTGAAGGTGAAAAATATGGACTATTTTTTTTTTATAGGAATATAATTTTGTTTAAAATATTTTATATGGACCCAATATATGATATATTTGCTAGAAAAACAGAACACAAAAAAGTGTTAAAAAAAGAAAACTTAACACAAAGAAATTATGAACTTTTGAATGTTTTAAAATAAAACCTTATTTAAAAAAATCAAATCAAAATCATTTATTGATGAATTTTTTTAAAAAAATTTAACATGTATGTTAAAAAATCATATGATTAAGCCTTGTTTGAAATCATCTTTATTAATTCATTAATCATATTTAATCCTCAATTAAACAATGATATCTCAATAAATTTTAAAAAATTAATATCATCAAATGAACTTTTTATGGACTTTTTATTTGATGAAATATTGTGTTATTCTTTGTCTTCTTCAAAATACCCATCTTGGTGTCAAACACAACATTTTAGTTTTTTTCCTTTAGAGATTTTGTCAAATTTTTTTCCCAAAAAACAAATTTGGAGGCTTTTGGATTTTTTTTGGTTTTTCTAGTGTAAATTACACTAATTTTCGATATTTAAAAAATTATTATTTAAAAAATTAATTTATATGTATTATTATTATTTTAAAACTCCCACTATTGCATCAGGCCTTTGTGTTTTTTTTTTTTTTTTTTTATTTTTTTTTTTTTTTTTTTTTTGTGGGGGGGGGGGGGTTGTGTGGGTTTGTCCTTGGGGTTCGGTCTCAC